>Ga0255776_10000558_pt1 | contig 42285 bp, 38 predicted proteins | sample 071ome_19_FD_179974 | JGI IMG/M metagenome (GOLD analysis project Ga0255776, IMG submission 179974) | Coastal salt marsh microbial communities from the Groves Creek Marsh, Skidaway Island, Georgia - 071413AT metaG (version 2) | ecosystem: Environmental > Aquatic > Marine > Intertidal zone >... | reverse complement strand
TCCTCGTGCTGGTGAGCGGCGCGGTGAGCCAGGCGCTGGTTCCCAACATGGCCCCGCGCCGCGCCATCCTGATCGGTCTCGCGGTGGGCGGCGTGTCGTTCTTCGGGGTGGTGGCCGCGGCCCCGCTGGAATCGGAGGCGCTGTTGCTCGCGAGCGTCGCGATCACCGGGGCGGCATGCGGGTTGATGATGAAGGGCGGCGTGGACCTGACCACCGAGATCGCCCCCGTCGAGCACCGCGGCAAGCTGCTGTCCGCCTACTACGTGGCCTGCTACCTGGGCGGGTTCTCCATCCCGCTGCTCGCGGTGGGGGTCCTTGCCGATCTGGTGGGCCTCACCACTGCGCTGCTGGTGCTGGCCATCACCAGTGCCACGGCGGCGCTGTGGGTGGGCATCGTGGGCATCCGCGCGGTGGACGCCCTCACGTCCCGCCCCCCGGCGACGGTCTCGTAGGCTCTGCGGCATGGCCGACGATCTGGACGGGGACATCCGCCGACTGGCCGACCTCCTCGCCGGGTCGGAGCGATGCGTGGCGATGACGGGCGTGCGCCTGGGTGCCACCGAGGACACCGAGGCCGCCGCGGCGGGCAGCGCGTGGGGAGAGTTCGCCAGCCTTGAGGTGCTACTGACCGAGCCCGCGCGCTTCTGGGAGAACTGGCTGCCCCGGGCGATCGAGGCATCGGAGCGCGAGGTGACTCCCGCGCACCGTGCCCTCGCACGGCTGGAGGGCGCCGGGGTGATCCACGCCATCATCACCCAGGCGGTGGATCACCTGCACGCCCGCGCGGGAGACGGCGACCTGATCGAGGTCCACGCGAACGTGCTGTCGTGCCGGTGCGCGCGGTGCGACGACGTCTACGCGCTGTCGGAGGTGCAGGGCCTCATCGACGCCGCGGAGGACGGCGTGCCGCGCTGCACGCGCGAGGGCTGCGGCTACCCGTTGCGCCCCACCGGAACCCTGTGGGGCGAGCCGCTGGTGGAGGAGGCCATCATCCGGGCGTGGGACATGGCCGCCTGGTGCGACCTGTTCCTGGTGCTCGATACGCAGCTGCGCACTGATCCCATGGCAATGCTGCCGTCGGTGCCCCTTAAGCGCGGGGGGAAGGTGGCGATCGTCGGCACCACCCGGACGCACTATGACCGCTACGCCAAGTTGGTCATCCCGCGGCCCGCCCCGGAGGTGCTCCCCGGCGTGGCCGACCTGCTGGCCCCCGCCGGGTAGCGCGTTCCGGGTTCCACCCCTTCGGGGCGCTGACCCAACAGCGCCCTCCGCCCGCGCCGGTCACGCCGCCACAGGCGGCGCGGCCACGCGGCTCCGGGTTCCACCCCTTCGGGGCGCTAGTAGATCTCGGCGATCCTCACGTTGTTGGTGATGGTCTCCTCGTCGAAGTCCATCTCCTCCTCGAGGTTCGCCGGCACGCGTGCGGGCAGCACCACCTCGAACTCACCCTCGGGGGTGACGTGGGCCTCGTAATAGGTCGAGAAGTTCGCGATCGAGAAGCCCAGGACATCGTTGTTATCCGGGTCGAAGAAGACCGTGACGCCCTCGGTGTTCGTCACTGCCGACGCACTCGGGTGACCCTTGTGGATCACGCGGTAGGTGTCGGTCTCCTTGTCGTAATACGGATCGTCGGCCACGAGGCTCTCCTTGCCACCGATGTCGGTTTCCGGGTCCGGAGGGCGATGGTAGCGTCGCCGCATGCCCGATGGACAGGAGAACAGCGGCCCCGCGCTGGGCGAGACACTCGTCACGTGGATGGTCGACAACCGCCCGGCGCTGGACGAGCGCATGAAGGAGGAGGGCTCGAAGGCCCTCATCCAGGAGTTCATGGCCGCGGAGGGCGGCCAGGGGCTGCCGACGCCGGAGCAGCGCCTGGATCGTGCGCGGCAGGCCTCGGCGCGTGCCTGGCTGCGTCACCTGTCGGCGGCCATCCAGGCCAACTGGCCCGCGGTTCCGGCGTCCTTCTCCGCCGACATGGACAAGTGGCTCGTGGGCGGCGAAGAGCGGCTGGAGGCCCTGCGGCTGGACGAGGAGGCCCGCGCCGAGCAGCGCGGCCTCGCCGCCGACCCCAACGATGACCACCGCGAGGTGGAACTGCGCGCCCTGGGGCGCCTGTACGCCGAGGGGATCGGGTCCACATGCAGCCCGGGCGGCGACGACGGACCGGCCTTTGCCCGCCGCGTCACCGAGTGGCAGGCCGAGCACCTGCTGCGCAATCGCGAGCTGGTGGACGACGCCGTGGCGCGCACGACCCCCGAGGGCCTGTCGGGCTCCGAGGTGGCGGCGCCGCTGTGGGAGCGTGCGCCCGAGGCCGCGCGTGCCCGCGAGGCCGCGCTGCTCTGGGCCCGCGTGCAGTTTCTCACCGAGGCCGTCGCGGACTCGCTGATGGCGGCCGGGCCCCCGCGCCTGGATACGGCCGACGCCTAGCGGGGTCGCCCCTGCGGGCACCGGTGCAATACCGTTCCCGCATGGACCGCGACCTGATCGATCTCAGCGCGCACCACGCACTGTGCGTGCATGGGTTCCGCGGCATGGGTTACTCCGAGGGTTTCGTGGCATCGCTTGCGGCAATCGTCGCCCGGCTGCGCGACGAGCCGGACGTGCGCGTGCGGGTGCGCGTGGGGTCGGATGCCGTGTGCCGGGCCTGCCCGTCACTCGCCACGGGCGGATGCATGCGGTACGGGCTGTCGGTGGTGCGCCAGGACGCCCGCGTGGCCGGCGTGCTGGGCGTGAGTTCGGGGGACGAGATGTCGTGGGCCGACCTGCGCGCGCGGGTGGCCGAGCGGGTGGCGCCCGACGACCTGGGCGACCTGTGTGGAGGTTGCCCGTGGCTGGGGTACGGCGTATGCGCGGAGGGCATCGCGCGTGCGCAGGCGGGCCTGCCCCTGCACGGCGCGCCCGGCGCCTGAGCACCCGCCGACCGTTCTCAGGCGAACCCGGGGCGTGGTGGGTACATTCCTCAGCCGGTAAGACGGCGGTCCGAACAGAGGGCCGCGCGACCAGGTAGCCGGTCGTCGCCGAGGCGGTCACGGAGCCCACGGGTTCGGTGGCCGCAATCGTCGCGCCCGGAACCGCGAAGACGCCTCTGGGAGGACACGGAATGGCCGAGGGAACGCCCGACGTCAAGGAAGCACGCCGGATGCTCAGCAAGGGCATCTGCATCGCCGGTGTCGGCGAGACCGAGCAGGGCATCATCAGTGACCGCGGCTCGTTCGAGCTGCTCGCCGAGGTGACCCGCACCACGCTGGATGACGCCGGCCTCGAGCTGAAGGACGTCGACGGCATCGTCACCGCCTTCTCCTTCGTGGAGTCGACGCTCATGCACTCCACCACGCTCGCCGACTACATGGGCATGAAGCCCGGGTACTTCGCGTCGGTCGCCGTTGGTGGTGCCACCGCCCCGCTGATGGCCGTGCAGGCCGCGCTGGCCATCGACGCCGGCCTCGCCGAGTGCGTGCTGTGCGTGCGCGGTGACAACACCCGCTCGGGCATCTCCTCGTCGGGCATGATCGCCATGGCCCGCGAGATGAGCCACGGTGCCTACGAGGCGCCCTTCGGCCTGACCACCATCGGTGGCTACGGCCTGCTGGCCCAGCGCTACATGTACGAGCACAACGTGCCGCAGGACGCCCTGGCGGCCGTTGTCGCCACGCAGTCGGAGCATGCGGCGCTGAAGTGGAACGCCATGCTCCGCGACGCGGTGACCGTGGAGGACGTGCTGAACGACCGGTGGATCGCCACCCCGTTCCACGCCATGGACTGCTCGCTGGTGAGTGACGGCGCCGCGGCCTTCATCGTCACCACCGAGGCCCGCGCCAAGAGCATGAAGAAGAAGCCCGTGTACATCACCGGCATCGGCGAGGGCTTCTCGCACCAGTACATCTCCGAGGCCGAGTCGGTCGCCTCGGTTCGCGACGGCCTCGGCCGCGCCGGTCGCCGTGCCATGGAGGTCGCCGGCATCACGCCGCAGGACCTCGACGTGGCGGAGATCTACGACTCGTTCTCGTTCACCCCGCTCATCGCGCTGGAGGGCTTCGGCATCTGCGGCGTGGGCGAGGCGGGCGACTGGGTGATGGAGGGCAACGCCAAGCTTGGCGGCAAGCTCCCCATGAACACCCACGGCGGGCTCATCCGCCAGGCGCACCTTGGCGCCATGCACCACATCGTGGAGGCCGTGCTGCAGCTTCGCGGCGAGGCCGATGACTCCGCGAAGACCGAGTTCAACGGCGGCAACCACCAGGTGCCGGACGCCAAGCTCGCGATCACGAACGGCTCGGGCGGCATCCTCGCGGCCACGAGCGCGCTGGTCCTGTCCAGCGAGCCGCCGTCGGCGGCGTAGCCCACGTCACGACGAGAACGAGGAGACACCGAGAGATGTCCGAGAAGCCCGCATACAACAAGCCGCTCCCCGACCTGCGTCCCGAGGACGCCACGTTCTGGGAGGCGCTGAAGGAGCACCGCTTCATCCTTCCCTGCGATGACGCCGGCAAGCCCTTCTGGTACCCGCGCAAGTACGCGCCGGGCACGCTGAGTCACACCGCCTGGACCGACGCCTCCGGCAACGGCACCGTCTACACCTACTCGACCCACTTCATCGGGCCGAGCAAGGCGTACAAGGGCGACCCGCCGCACATCGTGGCGCTGGTCGACCTGGACGAGGGCCCGCGGATGATGACCATCCTCGTGAAGGACGAGGATGGCTACCCGTCGCTGGATCCCGAGGACGTCACTATCGGCATGAAGGTGCGCATCGTCTTCGACGACGTCACCGACGAGATCACCATGCCCAAGTTCACCCCCGCGGGCTGACCCGCGGGTTCCGAGTAGAGCGCACGAGGAGAGAAGACGGCAATGGCCGAGTGGAGCGATTGGTACGCCAAGGAGGATCCCACCAACTGGATCCTCGCGAAGGTCCTGAGGGATCGGGCGGAGGCCCACCCCGACCGCGATTACCTGAAGTTCGCGGGTAATGATTGGGTGAGCTACGGCGAGGTGAACAGCCGCGCCAACCGCATCGCCAACGCGCTGCTGGCACGCGGTGTGGAGAAGGGCGAGTCGGTCAGCGTGATGCTGCCGAACTGCGAGGAGTTCCTGCCGGTCTGGTACGGCATCCTCAAGGCCGGCGGCGTGATGTCGTCGATCAACACCGCCTACAAGGGCGACTTCCTGTCCTGGACCATCAACCTGGTCGAGGCCAAGAAGCTGTTCATCTCGGACATCTTCCTGGACCGCCTGGACTTCATCGCGAAGGAGCTCCCCATGCTGGAGCACGTCATCGTGATGAAGACGGGCAAGCAGGAGGGCCCCGACCCGTCGTTCAAGTGGGAGCCGCTCGACGCCCTCATGGAGGCGCCGGACAGCGAGCCGGACGTCGAGTACTCGTGGGTGGATGACGCCCGCATCATGTTCACCTCGGGCACCACCGGTCGCTCGAAGGGCGTGATCAAGCAGAACGCGGCCGACTACTTCTCGGCCCGCGGCCTGATGGAGGTCGTGTCGAAGACCTCCGGTCGCTCCATCGAGGAGCTGGCGGACGACACCTTCTTCTCGTGCCTGCCGCTGTTCCACAGCAACGCGCAGGTGCTGTCGGGCTACCCGGCCCTGGTCGCCGGCGCCCGCATCGCCTACGTGGAGCGCTTCTCGTCGAGCCAGTTCTGGCAGCAGGTGATCGACGCCGAGGCAACGATCTTCAACTCGATCGGCGCGGTGTCGTACTTCATCTGGAACATCCCGCCGTCGGACCTGGACAAGGCGCACAAGGTGCACACCGTGTTCGCCGCGCCGACGCCGAAGGACATCTACTACGAGTTCCAGGAGCGCTTCGGCGTCAAGTTCATCGAGGGGTACGGTCTCACCGAGACCGGCATGGCCACCTACATGGACCCGACCAGGGACCCGGTCCCGGGCTCCATTGGCGTCGCCAATCCGGGCTACGAGGTCTTCGTGGTGGAGCCGGGCACGGACCGTCCGCTGCCGGCCGATACGCCGGGTGAGATCGTCGTGGACATGAAGATCCCGAACATCGTGATGCGTGCCTACTACGGCATGCCCGAGAAGACCGCGGAGGACTTCAAGAACCTGAAGCTCCACACCGGTGACCTCGGCCGCATGGACGAGAACGGCTACATCTACTTCATGGACCGCGTGAAGGACTACATCCGCCGCCGCGGCGAGAACGTGTCGTCCATGGAGGTGGAGCGCCAGGTCTCCGAGCACCCGAACGTCAAGGAGGCCGCAGCCATCGGCGTGAAGGCCGGCGAGGGTGCGTCCTCGGAGGACGAGATCATGATCGTCTGCATCGCCGAGGGCGACACGCCCGACATGGTCGAGCTGACGGAGTTCATGGCCGAGCGCATGCCGTACTTCATGGTGCCGCGCTACATCCGGTTCGTGGATGCCCTGCCGAAGACGCCCACCGAGCGCGTGCAGAAGAACAAGCTGCGCGACGAGGGCATCACGGCGGACACCTGGGACCGCGAGGAAGCCGGCGTGAAGGTGAAGCGCTAGGCCATGGCGGTACTCACCAGCTACGGGGCCTACGTACCCCAGTACCGGGCTCCGCTCGGTGAGATCCAGAAGTTCTACGGGCGGCCGGGACGTCCCCGGTCGCGCGGGCTCGCCACTCCGGGCCTCGATGAGGACACCCTCACGATGGCCTACGAGGCGGCGCGCCGGGCATTGAAGGGCGAGAGGGGCCTGGGGGCGGTCATCGTGGCCACCCAGGCCCCGCCCTTCGGGCTGAGGAAGGTGTCGCAGACGCTCGCCAACGCGCTCCGGCTCGACGACGGCGCCGTGCACATGGACCTCGGCGCCAACGCCACGGGCCTGCTCGATGCCTTCCGCATCGCGCAGACCCTGGATGTGGGGCCCACCCTCGTGGTGGCCACCGACCACCTCGTCGCATACCGCGACCGGGTGGCCGATGTGCTGTCGGCCGGCGCCGCCGCGGCGTTCGTGATCGATCCCCGCAAGAAGGCCGAGGGCATCGCCGAGCTCGGCCCGCAGGCGCGGGCCGCGGAAGAGGTGTTCGACGTCTGGATGCTGGGTCGTGAGCAGGAGCCCCGGTTCCGCCTGGAGGTGCTGTTCGACGCCTACGCCAAGGCCACCTCGGCCGCCACCGCTGCGCTGGAGAAGGCCACCGAGCGGCCCACCGGCAAGTACACGGCGATCTGCCCCAGCCAGCCGCACCCGCAGGTGCTCCGCGGGCTGGCCAAGTTGGGTGCGCAGCCCAAGCAGCTCGAGAACACGCAGTTCATCGGTGACATCGGCAACGTGGGCGCGGCGTCGTCCGGGCTCGCCTTGTGCCTGGGGCTCGACGCCTCGCGCAAGGGCTCCACGCTGCTGGCCCTCGCCTACGGCGGCGGCGAGGCCGTGGCGCAGGAGATCACGGTCACGAAGAAGCCCAAGTCGGCCGGCACGCGCGAGATGATCGACGCGGGCGAGCCGATCGGCGTGGGCACGTACTATCGCTGGACCGAGGGCCGCCAGCAGCAGCCCCATTAGGCACGGCAGGGAGACGGGAGACAGTCATGAAGGTCGGCGTTCTCGGGATCGGCAAGACCCCGCACAAGATCCAGCACGACAAGTCGCTGAAGGACCTCGCCGTCGAGGCCGGCCGCAAGGCCATGAACGACGCCGGGGTGGCCCCCGATGACATCCAGATGCTCTACGTGGGCAACGTCGGATCGGTCGGGTTCAACTACGAGAACTCCACCGGCCTGATGGTGGCCCACCACCTGGGCGTGGTGCCGGCTGGCGCCGTGCGCGTGGAGGCCGCCTGCGGCACCGGCGCTTGGGCCCTGCACCTGGGCTGCGTGGCGATCGCGTCGGGGCTCTACGACACGGTCATGGTGCTGGGCGTGGAGAAGATGAACGACCTCGCCACCGTCGAGGGCACGTCCATCATCGCCCAGGCCGCCGACAGCAAGGAGGAGTACTTCTCCGGGCTGACCTTCCCGTCGGGCACGGCCCTCACGGCGCGCAAGTACATGCAGACCTACGGCGTGACCGAGGAGGACCTCGCGCACACGTCGGTCAAGAACCACTACTACGGCGCGCGCAACCCCTCGGCCCACCTGCGCTTCGAGTGCACCGTGGACGAGGTGATGAAGAGCGCCAAGGTGGCCGACCCGCTGAAGCTCTACGAGGTCTGCCCGATGACCGACGCCGCATCGGCCCTGGTGCTGTGCCGCCCGGAGATCCTCGAGGCGCAGCCGAAGCGGCCGCAGGTCTACATCACGGCCACCTCGATGGGCTCGGGCACCTGGTACCAGGCCAGCGACACGCTGGACGACGCCTACAACCTGTTCGCCCGTCCGGTGGAGCGTGCATACGAGATGGCGGGCATCACCGCCGACGACGTGGACGTGGCCGAGATCTACAACTCGTTCGCCATCCAGGAGCCGCTGGGCATCGAAGGCCTGGGCTTCGCCGAGCGGGGCGAGGGCTGGAAGGGCGCCGCCGACGGCTCCACCTGGCTGGACGGCAAGGTGGCCATCAACCCGTCAGGTGGCCTGCTGTGCAAGGGGCACCCGCTGGGTGCCACCGGATCCACGCAGGCCGTGGATGTCGTGGAGCAGCTGCGCGGCACCGCCCCCGAGGGCATGCTGCGTGACGACGCCGAGATCGGCATCTCCGCGTGCCGTGGCGGCCCCGGCTCTGTGGGCGCCATCCACATCTACCAGCGCATGGAGGGCTAGTCGGTGACCGTCTCCGCGATCGAGTTCTCCCGGCTCGGGCCGCCCAAGCTGCACCTGTACGCCATGAAGTGCGACAAGTGCGGTGAGCTCAGCCCGTGGTGGGAGCGCAACCACTGCTACCACTGCGGCAACGACTCCCTGACCGAGTTCGAGCTGAAGGGCACCGGCGAGCTGACCAACTACACGGTGGTGTACTACCCACCCCGCGAGTTCCTGGGGCAGGAGCCGTACGTGGTGGGCCACATCCAGATGGACGAGGGCGTCAACATGCCCGCGCCGGTGATGGGGGTGGACCCCGACGCCGTCGAGGTGGGCACCCGCGTGGACGCCACCCTGCGCCGCATGAAGCTGGGCCACGAGGGCGATATCTACTACTCGTACAAGTTCGTCGTCGACGACGAGTAGGGGGGATTTCCCTACTCGGGTGGGCCGGGGCGTCGCCTAGCGTTACCTGAGCCACTCCGTTATCCCAACAACCTCAGGTACGCGTGATGAATCTCCCCGTCCGTCCGAACAGGCGCCGCACCGCGATCGTCGCGACCGCGGCCGTCGCCGCCGCTGTCTCCCTTGGCACGGCGGGTGCGGCGTCGGCGCAGGTGACATCGAGCACGCAGTTCAGCTCCCCGGCCCCTGTTGCGCCCACGCCTCGTTCCTCCGCCGTGCTGGCGAAGACCGGGGCCGGCCCGGACGACATCGCCGTTGACGCGCTCGGCAACGTGTACACGGCCAACTCGCGGGCCAACACGGTGACGAAGATCGGCGCGAACGGGAAGGCCACGCAGCTCGGCGCCACGGGGCAGACGCCGCGGGGCATCGCCGTGGATGCCGCGGGCAACGTCTACACCAGCAACCTTGGTGCCAACACCGTCACGAAGATCACGGCCGACGGCGTGTCCACAGTGCTCGGCACGACGGGCCGCCAGCCCATCGACATCGCGCTGGATGCCGCGGGGAACGTGTACACCACGAACTACCTCGACAGCACCGTCACGCGCATCACGCCGTCGGGGACCTCGTCGGTATTCGGCACCACCGGGTCGCGCCCGCTGGGCATCACCCTGGACTCCGCGGGCAACGTCTACACCGCCAACGAGGGTGCGAATACGGTCACGAAGATCACGCCCGCCGGTGTGTCGTCGGTGTTCGGAACGACGGGTGGATGGCCGCAGGCCATCGCCATCGATGGGTCCGGCAACGTGTACACGGCGAACTGGAACTCCCGGAACGTGTCGAAGATCACCCCGGCCGGCGCCTCGACGATCCTCGGCCGCACCTCGCGCCGCCCGATCGGGATCGCGCTCGACCCGTCGGGGAACGTGTACACCACCAACGACGGCTCGAGCAGCGTGTCGCGCATCACCCCGGGCGGGATGTCGAAGGTGATCGCGCAGACCGGTCGCCGCCCGATCGGCATCGCCTCCGATGCCGCCGGCTTCCTCTACACGGCCAACTTCCTGTCGGGCACGGTCACCGAGGTGTTCCCCGGGGCAAAGGGGTCTCCGGATGTCATCTCGCTGAACACCGTCACCGTGGCGTCCCCGCGGAACCGCCCTGCGTGGATCATCCCGTTCTGGAACGACGTCTACCGGGATGAGGCGTCGTGCCGCGCGGCCTTCCCGGGCGTGCGCGCCACCATCGACCAGAACGCCGACCCCGCGGTGCAGAAGGTGTCAGCCACCAGTTGCATGAAGGTGGGCGGCGTCTCCTACGCCTACCGCATCGCCGAGACCGAGTTGACGGTGTCGCAGTGGGTGACCTTCCTGAATACCGTTGACCCGCTGGGGCGCAACCGCCATCGCCTGTGGGACGCCGCCCAGAGCTCCCGCGTGTGGCCGAAGTACGGCAACATCAACCGGAACATGCGCGCGCCCCGCGGCCAGCGCTACTACGTGGCATCGCCCGAGTGGGCGAACAAGCCCTACAACGTCGCGGACTTCACCCGCGCCGCGCGCCTTGCCAACGCACTCGATAACGGGAAGATGCTGCGGAAGCGCGCCCGGGTCATCACGACCCCCACGGGCGCGCGCCTGGTGCGCACCACCTACACCGTGCGCCTGTCGCCCGAGACCGAGACCGGCATGTACACGATGAACCGGCGGGCAGCGACGCGCAACTCCACCTCGGGCTTCGCGGTGTCGAGTCAGGATGAGTGGATCAAGGCCGCCTACTTCGACCCGAACGGCGGCGGCAAGTACTCGTGGTGGGACTACCCCACGAACCCCGGCACCTACGTCAACTGCCCAGTGGAAGCCTCGGGGTGCGCCGAGGGTGGGCAGCCGGCCGCCACGCAGCTCGATGCCAATGGCGACGTGACCAACGCCGCCACCCAGCCACTCGCGAGCTTCGAGGCCACCCCGGGCGTGGCGCCCGACTGGTGCCCCTCGCAGTTCACCGCTGCGCAGTGCGCCTACACGCCGTTCCCCGCGCTGTCGGGCATCTACGTGGGCAACATGAGCTCGGTGGGCCAAGCACGCACGCGTTCGCCGTGGGGCACGCTGGACCAGGGCGGCAACGTCGTGGAGATCACCGACACCATCGCCCCGCCGCCGCCGGATGAGAACCCGAAGATCGTCTGGCGCCGCTGGCACGGCGGAGTGGTGACCGCCACCGCGTACCAGATGTGGTTGTCCGCGGTGGGAGTGACGCCGCAGACGGTTCCGGGCTACGCCATCAACCCATGGCGCGGAATCCGCCTGACCGTGCGGGGCCGGTAGCCGCTAGTCCTGAGGTCCCACGATGGTGATGAGGCGCCGAGCCGCCTCATCACCATCGTGCGGGCGCACCACCACGTTCAGGCGCTCCCCGGGGATCGTCACATGCCACGCCGCACCGGCGCGGCCCTCGGGCAGGTCGGCTTCGGCCACCGAGATATCGGACGGGCGCAGTCGTGCGTGCGCCTCCGCCGTTCGGCGATCGGGATTCATCTGCAGGAGTGTTGACAGTGCCGCTGCGGTCGTGGCGGCGCCCCGCTTGGCCACCAGCCGAACGCCCACCCCGGCGGCCCATCCCGCGAACTCGTCTGCCACCACGTCGACGAGGTCATCGTTCCCGAGCACGCGGCTGCGCCGGTCGGCCTCCCTGGCCAGCTCGTGCTGCAGGTCACCCGCGGCTCCGGCGAGTTCAGGCGCATGCAGCACGGGCGGCAGCGGATGGGCGAGGAAGGGATCGTTGACGATCCCCCGTCCCAGGGAGTGCACCAGCACTTCGGGCCCCAGCCGTTCGAGGAGGTACAGCCGTTGTCCCCTGATGAAGCCCGATGGACGGAGCGCGAGAATCATCGGCATGCCCCGGGAGTCGCGGTGCGCTCCGGCTACTCGGCCGCCCGCACGGCCGCCGCCGCGCGCGCATCCTCCAGTGATGGGCCCCACACGGGCATCTGGTGCACCCCGGGGTCGGGGGCGTCGGGGCCTGCCAGTGCCCACAGGCGGGCGTTGGGCAGCTCGGCGATTGCCGCTGCGGCGGCTTCCGCCGAGCCGGGGTAGGTGCACACCGCCACGCAGGCGCGGGCCCGCCGGGCCTGGGCCACCGTGTCGGCTTCTGCCAGCGGCGTGTCCGCCCCGAGGAAGCTCACGCGCCAGCCGTCCTGCGCCATGAGCACGCTGAGGCAGAGCGCGCCCACGGAGTGCCGCTCGCCCGAGGGGCACGCCACGATGCCGATGGGCCCGCGCGGCCGGCGTGCCGCGGACAGCCGCGCGGCCAGGCGGCGCTCGGTGGCGGCGCTCAGCAGGTGCTCGGCCACCACGACCTCCTCGCCATCGGCCCAGCGCCGGCCGAGTTCTGCGAGCGCCGGGAACACCACGAGTTCCATGGCCTGCACCAGGGGGAGCGCGGCGAACGTGCGGTCGAGCTCGATCTCCACCCGGGGCCCGTCCCCCTGCCGCGCGGCTGCTGCCAGGCGTGATGCCAGGGCGGAGGTGGGCCCGGGCGCTGCGCCACCCGGCGCATCGTCCTCGGTCTCGAGCGCCTGCAGCGCGGCCACGGCGTCGGAGATGCGCTGGCCCTCGGCCACGCGTGCGGCCAGCCACAGCACCCGCTCGACATCCTCGTTGCCATAGCGCCGCTGACCGCCATCGGTGCGCGTGGGGCGGAGCACGCCGTATCGCCGCTCCCATGCGCGGAGCGTGTCGACGGGAACTCCGGTGCGTCGCGCGAGTGACCCGATGGCCATCCCGGTGGTGCGTTCAGACGCGGTGCTCATTCGGCATGTACCTCCCGGTAGGCAGCCGGTTGGGCAGGAGGTAATCATCCTCCGGAATGGCCGTGCGTCAACGGAGTACGGTCGGGCCGATCGCGATCCTCCCGGGCGGCCCGGGGCGCGGGTGCTGCTCAGCGTGCGCGCGTGCCCAGGTGGTGGGTCTCGCGGAGCCACGTGTCGCGCCGCGCGGGGGAGGCCTTCTTCACCACGCCGAACTGCGACACCCGCACAGGCCGGACGCCGCAGAACCCCAGCACGGAGCGGCGCATTTGGTTGTGCCCGGGCCGTCCGATGACCCACCGGTACCAGAGCGGCGGGGTATCCATGGTCACCAGCAGGCGCGCGCTGCGGCCCGAGAGCAGGCGGTCCCAGAAGGTCTTGCCCTCGCGGTAGCGGAATGCGAACCCCGGCAGGATGGCCCGGTCGATGAATCCCTTCATGAGCGCCGGCATGGTTCCCCACCAGTTGGGATACGCCCACGCCATGTGGTCGCACCACGCGATGTCCTCCTGCGCCCTCTGGAGGTCGGGCTCGAGTGGTGGGGTATCTCCGTAGCCGGTCCTGCGTATGGGGTCGAAGGCCAGGTCCCCCAGGGCGACAACGCGCACCTCGTGCCCCGCCTCCCGGGCCCCGCGCGCGTAGGCGTCGGCAAGGGCTCCGCAGAAGCTGTCCCGGCGAGGATGGCCGATGATCACCAGGACCTTCCGGGGGTTGGTCATGAACCCCTGCGGGGCCCGGACGCACCGTGCACCCCGGATGGTCTCCGGGGTGCGGGTCCGCATGCGGCGCGGGTCGCTGATGCGGAGGTGCGCGCGGCCACCTTCGATGCGTCCCCTACTTCGTCGGGTCGGTCACCAGCATGGCGTCGGGGCCCTTGCCCTGCGGCACCATAGGGAACACCTTGGAGTCGCGGTTGACCTGGATGTCGATGAGTGCCGGGCCGTCTGTGCTGAGCGTCTCGCGCAGGGCGTCGTCCAGCTCGTCGGGGTCCTCCACGCGCATCCCCGGGATTCCGTAGGCACCGGCCAGCGCCGAGAAGTCGGGCTGGAACTCGGCGAACGAGGTGTTGGAGTACCGCTTGTCCCAGAACAGTTCCTGCCACTGGCGCACCATGCCGAGGAACCCGTTGTTCAGGATGACGATCTTCACCGGCAGGCCGTAGGTCTGCGCGGTGGAGAGCTCCTGCAGGGTCATCTCGAACGAGCCGTCACCGGCGATGTCCACCACCAGCTGGTCGGGGAACGCCACCTGCGCGCCCAGGGCCGCCGGCAGGCCGAAGCCCATCGTGCCCAGCCCGCCTGAGGTGATCCACTTGCGCGGCTGCTCGAAGGGGTAGAACTGCGCGGCCCACATCTGGTGCTGGCCCACCTCGGTCGCCACGATGGCATCGCCGCCGGTGATGTCGTACACCGACTTGATGACGTTCTGCGGGGCGATGACCCCGGGCTCGTCGTCGTCCACCCCGTAGGGGTACTCGGCCAGCCAGGCGTGGATGCGGCGGAGCCACTCCGAGCGCGAGGCGTCGTCGTGGCGGGCCTCCTGCTGCACGTAGGTGTCGGCAAGGGCGTCGAGCACCGCCTTGGCCTCGCCGGCGATGCCGATGTGCGCGGCGCGGTTCTTGCTGATCTCCGCCGGGTCCACGTCGATGTGGATGATCTTGGCGTTGGGCGCCCACTCGTGCATGACCGTGGACAGCACGCGCTCGTCGAACCGCACGCCCACGGCCAGGATGAGGTCGCTCTCCTGCATGGCGAAGGTGCTGGCGGCGATGCCGTGCATGCCGGGCATGCCCACGTAGAGGTCGTTGGAGGCCGGGAAGCCGCCGAGGCCCATGAGGGTGGTGGTGACCGGGATCTGCGCTACCTCGGCCATGCGGGTGAGCTCGTCGGCCGCGTTGCTGGCGATGATGCCGCCGCCGGCGTAGAGCATGGGCTTCTTCGACTCTGCGATGGCGCGCGCGGCGGCCTGCAGCTGGCGGGGGTGCCCGGCACCGCCCGGGGGTGCGTAGCCCGGCATGTGCGGCGGGCGCGGCCCGGTGTAGTCGTCCACCTCCACGGCCCACTGGTCCACGCATACGTCCACGAGGACCGGGCCCGGACGGCCGGTGGTGGCCACGTGGATGGCCTCCTCCAGCACGGTGGGGAGCTCATGGGCGTCCTTGACCAGCCATGAGTGCTTCACCACCGGCAGGGTGATGCCGACGATGTCGGCCTCCTGGAAGGCATCGGTGCCCACGCGGGCCGACCCCACCTGGCCGGTGAGCGCCAGCATGGGGACGCTGTCCATGTAGGCGTCGGCGATGGGGGTGACCAGGTTGGTGGCGCCGGGGCCCGAGGTGCCCGTGCACACGGCGATGTTGCCCGAGGCCTTTGCGTACCCCTCGGCCATGTGGCCCGCGCCCTGCTCGTGGCGGGTGAGGAACAGGCGGATGTCCGAGTCGTCGAACAGCGCGTCGAACAGCGGGATGAGAGGCCCGCCGGGAATGCCGAAGATGGCATCCACGCCGTTGCGCTTCAGGACCTCGAGGGTCGCGTCGACTCCTCGCATGGGGTGGTGACCTCCCGCCGCACTGCGGCATCGAACCTCGGTGGAGGCGGTACATTAACCGAATGGCCCGCATTCGCCGGGCGGGTTCCCGACCGCATGGAGGTCGCACAGATGGCCGATGAGACCCAGGACGACGGCCCGAACTACGCCGAGGAGAACGCGATCCGCAACGCGTCGGAATCGCTTCACCACTACGACCCCGCCGCCGACACCTTCACCGCCACGTTCGGCGCACCGGTGCCGGCCGCGACCGTGCTGGATGAGGAGCGCGGCATCCTCGTGCGCGTGGAGCCGCAGAGCCGCGCGGTGGTGGGCTTCACCATCCCCAACTTCAAGTCGTGGTACGCCGAGAACTACCCCGACGGCGGCGAATGGGAGCTGGATCTTCCGCAGGTGTGGCCCGAGAGCCCGGACGGCGCTCCTGCGGAGTGAGACGCGCACCACCCGGGGTATGCCGGACCCCGGTGGCGCTGTAGGATCTCCGGCCACTTCGTGACGATCACCTCGAACAAGGAGTACCGACCAGATGGCGGTTGAGACCCAGAAGATGGAGGACTTCCGCCTCGAGGAGGAGCCGTACTACCTCCCCGTCGGTAACGAGGTCGAGTTGTTCGAGGCGGCATACGAGGCGCACCTGCCCGTGATGCTGAAGGGCCCGACCGGCTGCGGCAAGACGCGCTTCGTCGAGCACATGAGCTGGAAGCTCGGCCGCACGCTGGTGACCGTGGGCTGCCACGAGGACCTCACGGCCTCCGATCTGGTGGGCAAGTACACGCTCCGCGGGGACGAGACCGTGTGGCAGGACGGCCCGCTGACCACGGCCGTCAAGGCCGGCGGCATCGCGTACCTCGACGAGATCGTGGAGGCCCGCAAGGACACCACCGTGGTGATCCACCCGCTCACCGACGACCGCCGCATACTGCCGCTCGAGAAGAAGGGCGAGGTCGTGCAGGCGCCGCTCGACTTCCAGCTGGTCATCTCGTACAACCCGGGCTACCAGTCGGTGCTGAAGGACCTGAAGCACTCCACCAAGCAGCGCTTCGTGGCCCTGGAGTTCGACTACCCCAAGGCGGATCTCGAGGAGGAGATCGTGCGCCAGGAGGCCGGGGTGGACGGCGACGTGGCGGAGCGCCTGGTGAAGGTGGCCGAGAAGGTCCGCAACCTGCGCACCCACGGGCTGGAAGAGGGCGTGTCCACGCGCCTGCTGGTGTACGCCGGCCAGCTGATCGAGGGCGGCGTCGAGCCGGTGGCGGCCTGCGAGGCCACCATCTGCCGGCCCATCACCGATGACCTCGAGATGCAGCGCTCGATCCTCGAGCTCGTCAACACCCAGTTCTAGGACCGCGGCGGTGTCCACCCAGGGCGGAGGCAGCGCAGGGAACGTCGGCATGTACGTGGGCCGCGACATGCTCGCGGCCGTGCCCGAGGAGCGGCGCGACGACTACCTGCGCCTGGTGCAGGAGATCTCCGATCTGAAGTACCAGCTGGGGGTGGAGGTCGCGCGGCAGCTTCCGCGCCTGTTCGAGGAGCAGGACGATGAGGCCATCGAGCGCTACCTGGACCAGGTTCGCGCCATCGCCGACGTGGGCTGGAAGTCGGGCGTGGAGGTGGCCAAGCAATTGCCCGACCTCTACCACGCGCCTGACCCCACGATCGCCGACTCCTACGTGGAGATCGTCACCGAGGCCACCCTGGGGCCGCCGGATGACGATGAGACCCGCGCGTTCGCGGGCGAACTGGAGGACCTCGAGCGCGAGCTGCGCGAGATCGAGCCGAAGCAGCAGCGCGCCGCCGAGCTGAAGTCCCTCCTGGCTGCGCGTGACCGGCGCGATGAGCGGCGCCGCAAGCACGCGCAGGAGCTTGCGGCCGCCCTGCCGCCGATTCTCGCCCGCCTGCGCCCGAAGCACCGCGAGTGCTACATGCGCGAGGTGCGCCTGGTCGCGGCCGCCGACCCCGAGGCGGCGCTGGAGGCCGCCAACACCCTGCTGGACCTGCTGAACGGCGAGCGCGTGTCGCACGATGGAGCGGCCGAGTGGACCCGTCGCGGCCTGGACGTGCTGGAGAAGAACAAGGAAGTCGGCCGCGGATACTTCCGCATGGGCTCCAAGTACTCGCTCGAGGTGCTCGAGGAGCTGCGCGAGGGCCTCGCCCTTCGCCAGGTGGCCCGCGTGCTGAAGCTCTACGCCACGGCGCTGTCGGGTCGCGACGTTGCGGTGCGCGGGGTGGACGAGATGGAGGCCGTGGACCGGTTCGGGCCCGACCACATCATCCTTCCCGCCGACATGCGCTTCTTCGACGACGATGACCGGAACTTCGTGGCCTACAAGGTGGCCGCTGCCCACGGCGCTGCGCGCATCGAGTTCGGCACCTACCGGTTTAGCCTCGACGAGATTCCCGAGACCGTCGCCGACCTGGACGCCCGCTACGGAATGGGGGCCCGATGAGCACGAGGGAATCCCCGTTCCCCACCGCCACCACCGAGGCCGAGTGGCGGCGCGAGAGCGACCTGACCAGGTTCTACGGCATGTTCCCGTCGCCGGCACTGGCGCGCGACATCTTCAACATCGTCGAGGGCCAGCGCATCGAGGCGCTCATCCGGCGCGCGTACCCGGGCATCCGCCGCGACATGGACCTGATCCAGGCCCAGACGCTGGAGCGCCGCGAGGAGATGGGCACCTCCCCCGCCGACCTGCCCGAGGTGGGGCAGGTGATCGACGCGATCATGGTGTCGACGATGGCGGGGGACCCGCCGTTCGACGACATGGCCGCCCACGTGCGCGAGGCCAGCGAGGGCGCGATCGCCCTGCTGGTGGACGTGGAGGAGGAGGGCGCCACCGTCGCCGACACCGCCCGTGTGACGGCCCGCATCTACGCGCTGATCGACGAGGTGATGCAGGCCGGGCGCCGGGGCATCACCGATCCGTTCTCCGACGAGGCCATGCAGCAGCAGGCCCGCAAGCCCGAGGAGTCGCCCGAGGGGGAGCAGGACACCGGCGAGGTGGACTTCAACCCGCTGGATGAGTACGAGCCCATGGAGATGCCGCCCTTCGTGCCGCCGGTCATGGAGGAGCTGGTCCAGCCCGAGAGCCAGGCGCAGAACCAGATCGAGGCGCAGGACGTCGAGGGCGACGCCGACAAGGAGGGCAACAAGGGCGACGACACCGAGGCCGAGTCGATGGAGTCGGCCGACAAGGTGATGCAGGCCCAGCAGGTGTCCGAGGGCCAGATGGAGGAGGACGCCGCCGCCCAGAAGGGCGAGAGCGACGCGGACATGGAGGAGAGCGGCCGCGCCAGCGACGCCGAGGGCGAGGACGAGATCGACTCCGCCGGCGGGATGACCCCTGAGGGCGCGGGCCCGGAGGTTGCGCAGGGCGAGGACGAGGCCGAGGAGGACCTGGGCGAGCAGGTCTTCATGTACGACGAGTGGGACCACCGCATCGAGGACTACCGGCCGTCGTGGTGCACTCTGCGCGAGTCGCGCGCCACCCGTGAGGTGCCGGCGTTCGTGGCCGCAACCTTCCACGAGTACGGCGGCGTGGTCACCCAGATCCGTCGCAACTTCCAGCTGATGCGCCCCGAGCGCATGCGCAAGATGCGCTACCAGAGCGAGGGGGACGACCTCGACCTGGACGGGCTGGTGGAGCACGTGGTGGACCGCAAGGCCCGTCTCACGCCCACCGACCGCGTGTACATCAAGCGCGACAAGAAGGACCGCGACGTCACCACGGCGTTCCTGGTGGACATGTCGTCGTCCACCGACCGCAAGATCGACGGCCGCAAGCGCATCATCGACATCGAGAAGGAGGGCCTCATCCTGATGTGCGAGGCCCTCGAGGCGATCCGCGACGAATACGCCATCTACGGCTTCTCGGGCAACGGCCGCGAGGACGCCGAGTTCTACACCGTGAAGGAACTGGGCGAGCGGTACGACGACCGCGTGAGGTCGCGCATCGGAGGCATCTACGGGCGCAGCAAGACCCGCATGGGTCCGGCCATCCGGCACGCCACCAAGCGCCTGATGAGCGTGGACAGCAACGTGAAGCTGATGATCCTGCTCACCGACGGCCGCCCGTACGACAGCGACACCTACCAGGACAACGCCTACGCCCAGGCCGACACCCAGATGGCCCTGCGCGAGGCGCGCCGCGAGAAGATCCACCTCTTCTGCGTGACCGTGGACCAGGAGGGCGCGGACTACCTGCCCACCATGTACTCCGACGCGAACTTCGTGGTGATCGACGACGTCCGCACGTTGCCCCAGAAGCTCCCGCAGCTCTACCGGAGGCTGACGACCTAGCCCCGGGCGACGGGCCGCAGGCCCGTCGCCGGTGATCGGCGACCCATCAGACGGCGGTCCCAGGACCCGGAGGCCGATGAAGTAGCTCCGCGCCCCGGCCGTAGCCCCCTGCGCTCACCCCGTGCCGGCGAACTCCAGCCGGAATCTCCTGCCCCATTCCTCCGCCGCCGCGCCGGTGACCTTATACGCCGCAGGACCGTTGGCGAGCACCTTCCGGTTGAAGGGGTTCATCTGTGCGAGCAGCCATTGGCAGTCCATGCTCGCGGCCCCCGCCCCCGCGACCGGGGTCGTGATCTTTGACGCTGGGCATACGTTGTTCCTGGCCTGGGTCATGACGAAGTGCATGCGCCCCGACGGCCTGCTCGTCGGGACCTTGGATCGGATGAACGCCGCGAAGTCCATGGGGACCTGCCCCCATTCGGCCACCGTGAACGATTCCCGCGGCTTACCGCGGGTCGGGTAGTGGTACATCTCGAGCCAGATCCCCCCGGCGCGGGGGAGGGCCTTTGCCAGTTCGCTGTAGTTGCGGAAGTGCGGCTTGCGGTCGCGGCCGAGCGTGCGGTTGGGCCCCATGCCCTTCTCGATGGCAGTCGAGACCCCGGGCGCGATGTACAGATGAACCCGGTCCGCATAGGTGCCTCCCTCCGGGTGGGGCGATTCGGCCAGCGCACCGAGGGCTAGCTGCAATGTCCGTGACTGGCGCGCGCCGGGACGCTTCCGCGAGTCCGGCAGGTCGCCCCACTCGGTGCCGATTTCATCCACGCCCACGCGATGCGCCCCGCAGGTGTTGACGCCGGCGGGCGTGACGCACTCCTTGTCGATCGCCCGCCGCAGCATCTCATGCATGGCCAGGATCGAGTTCTGCCGGAAGAGCGCACGGCCGCTGATCTTCGTCATGCGCTGGTCGTTGCCGGCGAGTGCCGCGCTGCCCGCGGAGCCCGATGGCTCCTGCCGGAAGACCCAGGGGGCCGCCTGCATCGGGTCCACGGCATTACCCCGGTTGGCCCCGGAGAAGATGGCGCGCGCACCAGGATCGGTGACGTACAGGATTGTCATCGGGTTCGGCGGCTCGACAGCGCCGACGGGAACGACGACAAGCGCCGCTGCGGGCGCGGCTGGCACACCGACGGCTATCGCGGCGAACAGGATCGCCGGTATTGCCCGGTAGCGAAATGCTGCAGTGCGCGCGCGTTTATGGACCACGTCGGTACGGTACCCGGCGTCGCGTCGCCCCGGACTACCGCAGGACGGTGTCCAGGTCCCAGCGCTCGAGGAGCCGCTGGTACTGCCCGTTCCGCATCATGGTCCGCAGGGCCCGGTCCATCGCCATGCGAAGCTCACCCTGATCGTCGTTGAACGCCATCCCGTAGCGCTGGTTCACCACGATGGCGCCCGCGTAGCGGAACTTCGGCCGGTTGTTCTGCACGTACCACTTGGACTGGCCGTAGTCGTTGATGACCGAGTCCACCTTGGCGTCGAGGAGCGCCCGGTAGGCGCCCTGCATGGTGGGGTACTGACGCACGCGGGAGCCACGCACGCTCTTGGCCACGGCCACGGCCGTGGATCCCTGCAGCACGCCGATGGTGGACCCGATGAGGTCGGCCTTGCGGTACACGCCGGTGGTTCCCGACCGCGTGACGATGCCCATGCTCGCGCGCAGGTACGGGGCCCCGAAGGTCACCAGTCGTGCCCGGCGGCTGGTGATGGTGATGGACGCCGCGCCCATCATGGCCTCGCCGGCCTCCAGCCCGTTTAGCAGGTCGTCGAAGTCCACCACGCGCCACTGCACGGTACGCACGCCCGCGCGGCGCGCCGCCTGCTCCACCAACTGGATGTCGAAGCCCGTGAGCTTCCCGCTGCGGCGGATATCGAAGGGCCCGTTGCCGCTGATGGTGAGCGCGGTGACGGTGCGGGGAACGGCGGCCTGCGCGCCGGTGGCCCCCGCCAGCGCCACGGCGGCGACCACGGTGGTGGCGAGCGCGGCGAGGCGGCGCATGGAAATCCCCTGTCCGTCGGGTCCGGCCATCACGCCTCAGCGTACGCCTCGATGGGCATGCACGAACACACGAGGTTACGGTCGCCGTGCACCGCGTCGATGCGGCCGACCGGTGGCCAGTACTTCGACCCCTCCATGCCCGGCAGGGGGTATCCGGCCAGCTCGCGCGGGTACGGCCGGTCCCAGGAATCGGTGGCCACGTCCTCCGACGTGTGGGGCGCATGGCGCAACGGGCTGTCGTCGGGCGACCACTCACCGGCCTCCACCCGGGCGATCTCCTCCCGGATGCTGATCATGGCGTCGCAGAACCGGTCGAGTTCCGCGAGCGACTCGCTCTCGGTGGGCTCCACCATGAGCGTGCCGGCAACCGGGAACGACATGGTGGGCGCGTGGAAGCCGTGGTCCATCAGGCGCTTGGCAACGTCGTCCACCGTCACGCCGGAGGAGTCCTTGATGGGCCGAAGGTCGAGGATGCACTCGTGCGCCACGCGGCCGTTAGCCCCGGTGTGCAGAACGGGGTAGTGGGGCGCCAGGCGCGAGGCGATGTAGTTGGCGCCGAGGATGGCCATGCTCGTGGCGTCGGTGAGCCCCTGCCCGCCCATCATGGTGATGTACGCCCACGGGATGGGCAGGATGCCCGCCGAGCCCCACGGCGCCGCCGAGATGGGCCCGACCCCCGTGGCCGGACCGGCGTCGGGTCGCAGTGGGTGGTTGGGAAGGTGCGGTGCGAGATGGGCTCGCACGGCCACGGGCCCCACGCCGGGACCGCCGCCGCCGTGCGGGATGCAGAAGGTCTTGTGCAGGTTCAGGTGCGAGACGTCTGCCCCGAACCGGCCGGGCTTCGCCAGGCCCACCAGCGCGTTCAGGTTGGCGCCGTCCACGTACACCTGTCCGCCGTGGTCGTGAACGATGGCGCAGATCTCGCCCACGCCCTCCTCGAACACGCCGTGGGTGGAGGGGTAGGTGATCATGATGGCCGCCAGCCTGTCGCCGGCCTCCGACGCCTTCGTCCGCAGGTCGTCCAGGTCCACGTTGCCATCGGCGTCGCAGGCCACAACGCCCACCGACATGCCGGCCATCACCGCGGACGCCGCGTTGGTGCCGTGCGCGGACGACGGGATGAGGCACACGGTGCGCTGGTCGTCGCCGTTCGCCCGGTGGTAGGCGCGGATGGCGAGGAGCCCGGCGAGTTCGCCCTGCGACCCGGCGTTGGGCTGCAGCGACACCGCGTCGTACCCGGTGCACTCGCACAGCGCCTGCTCGAGGTCGCGGATCATCTGCGCGTATCCCGCGGTCTGGTCGGCCGGGGCGAACGGGTGGATGTCGGCGAACTCCGGCCACGTCACGGCCTGCATCTCGGTGGTGGCGTTGAGCTTCATCGTGCAGGAGCCGAGGGGGATCATGGTGCGGTCGAGCGCCAGGTCGCGGTCGGAAAGCCGCCGGATGTACCGCAGCATCTCGTGCTCAGTGCGGTAGCGGTGGAACACCGGGTGATCGAGGATGACGTCGTCGCGGCGCAGCGTGGGCGGGATTCCCTCCGGCGCCTGCGCATCCAGGTCGTCCACGGAGGCCGTGACGCCGAACGCGCCCCACACGTCCTGCACCGTCGCGCGCGTGGACACCTCGTCCAGGGTGACCCCGACGTGGTCCGCGTCCACCTCGCGCAGGTTGATACCGGCGGCCCGCGCGGCGGCGTGCACCTGCGCGGCGCGTCCGGGAACCCGCGCGATGATCGTGTCGAACCAGGTGTCGTTCAGAACGTCAACGCCGCCATCGCGCAGGCCCTGAGTGAGGATGCCCGTGAGGCGGTTGACGCGCTCGGCGATGCGCCGGAGCCCTTCCGCGCCGTGCCACGACGCGTACATGGCGTTGATGATGGCCAGCAGCGCCTGCGCGGTGCACACGTTGCTGGTGGCCTTCTCGCGGCGGATGTGCTGCTCGCGCGTCTGCAGCGCCAGCCGGAGCGCGGGGCGGCCGGCGGCGTCGATGGACATGCCCACCAGGCGGCCGGGCAGCGCCCGCGCGTACTCGTCGCGGGTGGCGATGTACCCGGCGTGCGGACCGCCGAAGCCCATGGGGGTGCCGAAGCGCTGCATCGACCCCACCGCGATGTCCGCGCCCATGGCCCCGGGCGACTCCACCAGCACCATGGAGAGAGGGTCGGCCACCACCACGGCCAGCCCGCCGGCTTCGTGCACGCGTGCGATGGCCGGCCCGAGGTCGCGCACCTCGCCGGACGCACCGGGGCTTGCGAGGACGGCGCCGAACACCTCACCCGGCAGGTCGGTGGCCGGGTCCCCCACCACCACATCGATCCCCACCGGCTCGGCGCGGGTGGCGATGACCGCGATGGTCTGCGGGTTGCAGTCGGCGTCCACGAAGAACACCGTGGAGTCGCCCTTCACCGCGCGCCGGGCCATGGTCATTGCCTCGGCAGCCGCGGTGCCCTCATCCAGCAGGGACGCGTTGGCCAGCGGAAGGCCCGTCAGGTCCGACACCAGCGTCTGGAAGTTCAGCAGCGCCTCCAGGCGCCCCTGCGAGATCTCGGGCTGGTACGGGGTGTACGACGTGTACCACGCGGGGTTCTCGAGGATGTTTCGCAGAACCACGGGCGGGGTGATGGTGCCGTGGTAGCCCAGTCCGATGAGCGACTGCATCACGGTGTTGCGGCGGGCGATGTCGGCGAGGCCACGGAGGGCGTCCCGCTCGGTGACCGGGCCGGGAAGGTCCAGTGGCGCATCGAGGCGGATGGAGTCCGGCACGGTCTGGCGGATCAGTTCATCGAGCGAGTCCGCGCCGACCACGCCGAGCATCCGCTCGGTATCCGCCGCGTTGGGGCCGATGTGCCGGTGGGTGAACTCATCCGCGCCCTCCAGCTGATGGAGGGGGGTGCGGTTGCCGGTGGTGGTCGCCATGGTGCTCCTCGCTTGCCTGCGATCGGAGCCCCCGCTGTCCGTCTGCCTGAGAGATGCACCCGGTGAAGGGCTTTCCCCGTCGGCGGGGTGGCGATCCACCCTCTCTCCAGCGTCACCGCGCCTGCCACGGTCCGTGTGCCTGAGAGTTTCCGGGGCGGTTGCTCCTTCGGCGCCGGCTCTGAGCCGGCTCTCCCACGGCGGGCGATCGGTAAGCGCACCGTATCAGCACCATCCGGACGCGCCCGCGCCAATGCGTAAGGTGCCCGACATGATCTTCCTCTACATCATCTCGATCATCGTCTACATCGCGTTGATCTTCGTGACCATGAGCATCGCGGGTTCGAAGAACCGGAGCCAGCTGGGCTTCGGCCTCTTCGCGGTGTTTCTCCCACTGATCGCACTGATCGTGGTGCTCATCATCAGCCCGGGGCAGCCCGCCGCCCCGTCGGGCTCTCAGGAGTAGGCCACCGGCAGGGGCAGCCCGCAGTCGTCGGGCGGGCTGCCCCCGGTGAGCACGCGGTCCATCCACTGGACCGCCGATGGCCCCACCACGATTGCGGTCTTCTGGTGCGGCACCTCTGAGATCCACATGGTGGCCACAGGCTCGCCCGTGGCGCACGACCGGCGGATGAACACCGCGGTCGTGCCCGGCAGCACGATGGTGTCCGAGGTGCTCTGGGCCACGTACAGCGGCACCGACGCCGGAAGCGTGCGGCTGATGTTCTGGGCGATGCGCCGCCGCCAGTCAGGCGCCTGCCACGGGCTCTCGGTGAAGAAGTCCTGGCGCAGGACGTCCTGGCGGAAGAGCGCGGTGTAGGCGGCGGCCGTGACGCACTTGTTCATGAGTGACTGCCAGTGGTTCTCGCCGTTGGCGGTGAGCACCTGCGAGCGCTCGAGGCCCGGGAAGAACTCGGGCCAGGTGCCCGCCACCTCGCTGCCGATCACCCATGCGTTGGCGGTGTTCCACTCCGCGTCCATCAGCAGGCGCAGTTCGGTGGCCGGTGCCGCGGTGGCCACGCCCTGCAGGTCCAGCTCCGGTGCGTATGACGGCGCGAGCGCGCCGGCCGCGAGTGCGGCATGGCCGCCCTGCGAGTGCCCCCAGGCGATCCAGCGCGATGACGCGCCCGCGCGCGGCAGGTCACGCGCGGCCCGTACCGAGTTGATGACATCCCGCGACTCCTCGGACGAGATGAGGTAGCCGGACGTCCCCGGGGTGCCCAGCCCCGCGTAGTCGGTGGCGGTCACCACCCAGCCACGGGCCATCATCTCCTCCACCCAGGGGATCAGCGGAATGGGGTCGGCGCTCTTCGATGGGGCGCACTGGTCGCCAAGGCCGATGGTGCCGTGCGACCACGCGATGACGGGGCGCCCACCCGCGGGAGCCGGCCCGTCGGGGATGAACACCCGGCCGCTGCTCACGCGCGGCGACCCGTCGCCCTGCTGCGACATGTAGAGGATGCGCAGGGCCGACCCGCCGGCAACGGCCGCCCCGAGCGGCTCCTGGCGCAGAACGGTGCCGGGCGCCACGTCGGGAAGTGGCGTCGGGGGCACATAGAACGGGGCGAGCGCATCCATGCGCTCCGCCTCGCGGTGATCGGCGCTTGCCGTCAGCACGATCCACGCAAGGAGCGCGGTGGCGATGGTGATCAGTGCCAGCGCCAGGAGCGGCCGGCGTGCGGGGGGTAGTGACATGCTCTCATTATCGCGTCCGCTACGGTCGCGTCATGAGCAATCACCATCCACCCGGCCATGCGGCCGTCGACGAGGACGCGTTCAAGGCGGCCATGGGCCGCTGGGCCAGCGGCATCACCGTGGTGACCGCCAGTGGTCCCGACGGTCCCGTGGGCCTCACCGCATCGGCGTTCTCATCGCTGTCGTTGCACCCGCCGCTGGTTCTCGTGTGCATCGGCCAGGCGTCGTTCCATCACGATCACCTCACCGGTGCGCCGGGCTTCGGCGTGCACATCCTCGACTCATCGCAGGAGGAGGTGTCGAACACCTTCGCGTTCAAGCGGGGTGACAGGTTCGAAGGGCTCGACGTGCAGGACGGGCCCCTCGGGGTGCCGCTGCTGCCCCTGGGCCTGGCCCGGCTTGCGTGCGAGCGGTACGAGGTGGTGGAGGGCGGCGACCACTCGATCCTCATTGGCCGCGTGCTGTCGGTGGACGTGGCGGATGCCGAGCCGCTCGCATGGTGGCAGGGCGGCTACCGCCGCCTGGAGGAGCAGGGCGCCTAGTCGGCGGTGCCCGTGGCGGGCACGGTGGTGACCGGGTTGGCGGTGGGGCGCTGCCCGGGGATCATCAGCGCGGCGGCCACCACGCCGAGCGCCACCACGCCCGCGACCACCAGCGCCAGGCCGTAGCCGCCGGCGAGTGCGGCCTGCGGCCCTTCGGATGCCGACAACGTGGAGGTGTGCGTGGCGGCGATCGTGGCCAGCACGGCGAGCCCCACTGCGCCGCCGATTTGCCGGTTGCTGTTGATGAGGCCGGACGCCAGGCCGGCCTCTGTGGGCGCCACGCCTGCCGTGGCCGCCCAGGTGCCCGGCGGGAACGACAGGCCGAGGCCCAGCGATACGAGCAGGATCGGCCCGAGGATGTCCGTGAGGTAGGAGCCATCGGCGCTCATGCGCGACATCCAGAAGAGCGCGGCCGAGATCATGACGCCTGCGGTCACCAGCAGCGGTCGTGGGCCCACGCGCGCCACCAGTCGCCCCGCTACCTGGGAGGCCACGATGATGGCCAGCGCCGCCGGGATGAAGCACAGCCCCGCGATGAGCGGGCTCTGGCCCAGCACGACCTGCAGGTACAACGACACGAAGTACCACATGGCGAACATCGATCCGCCCACGCAGAACATGGCCACGTTGGCGGCGGTCAGCGCGCGCGAGCGGAAGATGCGAAGGGGCGCGATGGGCGCCCGGGCCACGCGCAACTCGATGTACGCGAATGACGCGACCAGCACCCCGGCGGCCGCCAGCGGCACCCATGTCCACGGGGATGTCCAGCCGTGCACCTCGCTGTTCACCACGCCGTAGACCAGCGAGGTCAGGCCGAGGGTGATGGTGAGCGCGCCGGGGACGTCGAGGCTTCGACTGCGCGACTCCGCCCGGCTTTCCGTGAGGAGCGCGCGCGCCGCGAGGATGCCGAGGATCCCGACTGGGAGGTTGATCAGGAAGATCCATCGCCACGACAGCAGGTCGGTGAGGATGCCGCCGATGAGCACCCCCGCGGCCCCGCCGCTCGCGAGTGATGCGCCCCACCATCCGAGGGCATAGGCCCGCTCGCGCGGCTGGGTGAAGGTGATGGTGACGATGGTGAGGGTGACCGGCGCGAGGATTGCCGCGCCCAGGCCCTGTACCGCGCGCGCGGCGATGAGCGTGGCGGCCGTGGGGGCAAGCCCGCACACCAGGCTGGCCACGGTGAACAGGCCGAGAGCGATGAGGAACATCCGCCGGCGTCCGAACAGGTCGGCCGTGCGCCCGCCCAGGAGCAGGAAGCCCGCGTAGGTGAGCGTGTAGGCGTTAACGATCCACTGCAGGCCCACCTGGCTGAATCCGAGGTCGGCCTGTATGGCCGGCAGCGCCACGTTCACCACCGCGACGTCGAGCACCACCATGAAGTTGCCGAGGCATGCGAGCAGCAGGATGAGGCGTTTGCGGTCGGCCACGGCGGGGCAGGCTAGCGGCCCGTTCGCTCGGTTACTGTCCGAAAAATGCCCCTGTCAGTGACACGCCTTGCCGTGTGCGCCCTGACCGCCGCCGCCGGGCTGTCCGTCGTGGGCGCCGCCACGGCATCGGGCGCCCCCGTGGTCGCCCGCGTGCTCGTGGGGCTCGACCGTGATGAGCCGGGCCTCGTCGCCCACGCCACGCGCGTGTCGGACCCTGAATCGCGCTCCTACCGCGCGTACGAGTCTGTGCGCGCCCTCGCGCGTCGCTTCGGGGCGAGCGATGCCACGGTGGCCAGGGCCCGGTCGGAGCTCGCGCGCGCAGGGGTGCGGCGATCGTCGCTGGACGTGACGAGGGGCTTCCTCATCGTGCCGGTGACGGCGTCGCAATTGAGTCGGCTGCAGGGCGGGGCGCAGGAGGCGGGGCGTACGGCCGGCGCCGCGGGGGGAGTCATCGGGCGTCGTCGCCCCGACGCCATCACTGAGATCGTCGTGGATGCCCCGCGCCTGCTCCCCGCCGCGCGCGCGTCCCGGTCCTCGCACTCCACCTCGTCGCCGCACTGGCCCCCGAACACCGGAACCCCACGGGGCTGCGCGAAGGGCGTCGCGACTCCCCTGGACCCGGACGGAGGCGGTTCCCCGGGCGCCACCGCGTTCACCCCCAACCAGTTCCAGGTCGCATTTGGCCTGACGCCGCTCCACCGGGCGGGCGTGCAGGGCCAGGGGCAGCACATCGCCCTCTTCCAGTCGGGCGCCGGGGTCAAGCGCGCGGATGCACGCACCTTCGCCCGGTGCTTCGGGCTTCCGGAGCCCAACATGCGAATCGTTCCCGTGGGGACGCCACGGCCGCTCGACCCGGACATCGCCCCCACCACGCAGGAAGCCCTTCTCGACGTGCAGGCGGTGCAGGCCAGCGCCCCCCGCGCCCGCATCACCGTGGTGGAGGGCGGCGGCCGCACGTCGTGGCCCGAGGTGCTCTCGGCCGCGCTCGACGAGCGGCGGATGCGCGGGCTTCCCGATGTCCTTTCCATCAGTTACGGGTACTGCGAGCGCGCCGTGCAAGGGGGAGGCGCCGCACCATGGGTTGGCGGCCCCGGGGCCCGCCGCCTGGCCGACTGGGTGATGGCCACCGCGGCGGGTGCCGGCACGAGCGTGATCGCCGCCGCGGGTGACTCCGGCGCGGCGGCGTGTGCGCACGCGTACGGGGGCGTGCCCGCAGGTCCGGGGATGGCGTCGACGGTCGCCGACGCCACGGCCAACTGGGTGGCGTACCCGGCGTCGTCGCCGTGGGCAACCGCAGTCGGCGGCACCACCATGGTCCTGCGACGCGACAACACCATCTGGTCGCAGGCCGTGTGGAACGACCAGGAGTCCTTCGGGTTTCCGGCCTTCGACGAAACGACCGACGATGGCCAGACCACGCTCGACATCCTCGGCGCTGGTGGTGGCGGCGGCACAAGCCTCGTGTACGCCACTCCGCCATGGCAGGCGTCCGCGGGCATCGTGTCGCCCCGGCGCGCGGTCCCGGATGTGAGCATGTATGCACGGAAGGGCATCGTGATGGTGTGCAGCGCCCACGATCCTGCGACAGGCGACGGCCCGTGCCCGCCTGGCGATGCGTCGTGGCCCTACACCGCCGTGGGTGGCACCAGCTATTCCGCACCGTTCCTCGCGGGGGTCGTCGCCCTTGCGAACCAGCGCGCATCCGCCGCCGGGGTGCCACGCGCGGGCTTCCTGAGCCCGCTCCTCTACTCCCCCGGCGCCCGACCTGCCATCCGCGATGTGAGGACGGGGAGCAACGACGTGTTCGGCACCGGCCGGTGCTGCTTTGCCGGGCCTGGCTACGACCAGGCCTCGGGGCTCGGAACGGTGAACGCGGCGCGGCTCGCCGACGCGGTGGTGCGCGCCGGGCGGTGAGCGGGCGCCGGGGCAACCGTGAGGTAGTGCAACCGGCCGCCCGGCGACTCATGGGCGCACGACGGGCATCTCGCGACCATCTAGGGTAGGGACGTTCCCGACCGGAGGTTCCCGTTGTCACGCGCAGTAGCGACCAGCAGTTCCCGTGCGCACGCGCGCCGGGCCATTGCGGTAGTCGGCTCGGTCGCCGTGCTCGCGGCGTCACCCGTCGCCATTGGCGCATCTGCTCCCGAGCCGGTGGCGGCCCGCATCCTCATCGGTCTCGACCGCGACACCGCAGGGCTCGAGGCGGCTGCGCGCGCGGTGTCGGACCCCGCAGGTCCGGCGTATCGTGACCACTCCACGGTTGGTGCCCTGGCGCAGCGGTACGGGGCGTCCGATGCGACGGTGGCGAAGGTGCGCCGGGAGCTTGCGCGGGCAGGGTTCCCCCGGGCGATCCTCGATGTCACCCGGGGCTTCCTCGTGGTGCCGGCGACGGCATCCCAGCTGAACGAGATGAACGGCCGCTCCCGTGAGATGGAGCGCGCCCCGCGTCGGGCGCTGGCGATTGCCCGGATCCGCTCGGGGGCAGGCGGCCTGGTACAGGAGATCGTGACCGACCCCGTGGTGCCGCACCCCGCGGCGCGGGCTGCGGGCACGACTCGGCGGCCCTCGTTCAAAGGACAGACGTGGCCCTCACGCACGGGGGCCCCGCGCGGGTGCGCGAAGGGGATTTCCACGCCACTGCCTCCGTCTGGGCGACCCGAGATGATCGCGGCCTTCCCCGAATCAAAGGTATTCACGCCGAACCAGTTCCAGACCGCGTTCGGCCTGACGCCGCTGCACCGCGCCGGGGTGCGCGGAAAGGGCCAGCACATCGCGCTGTTCGAGGTGACCGCGGGCGTGAAGCGGGCAGACATGATCACGTTCGCCCGGTGCTTTGGGCTGCCTGCGCCGGACCTGCGGATCGTGCCGGTGGGGCAATCCACCCCGGTGAGTCCGCTGATCAGCTTCGCCACGGTCGAGGCCCATCTCGATGTACAGGCGGTGATGATGGCCGCACCCGGGGCGCGCATCAGCGTGGTGGAGGGCACGGGGATCACGTCGATGCCCGAGGTCATGTCCGCGGCACTCGACGCGCGTCGCATGCGGGGCGTGCCGGACGTGCTTTCGGTCAGCTATGGGGTGTGCGAAGCCCTCGTCCAGGGGGGGTCGGACGCGCCGTTCCTCTCCGGGCCCGGCGCGCGTCGCCTGACCGACTGGGTGCTGGCCACCGCGGCGGGCGCGGGTGTCACCACGCTGGTCGCAGCAGGCGATTCGGGGGCACAGGGATGCGCCCACAACTTGGGCCGGGTGCCCAACGGGCCATCGGCCCCGGATGCGATCGCGTTCGCCGCTACGAACTACGTGAGCTACCCCGCCTCGTCACCATGGGCGACGGCGGTCGGTGGCACGACGATGACGCTCACCAAGGGGAACGCCATCCGCACGCAGGCACCGTGGAATGACCGCACCTCCATCGGTGTCGCGCCGATGGAGCCCCAGGTCGTCGACGGCCAGCCCGTCATCACGTTCGCCGCAGCCGGGGGCACGGGCGGGAACAGCCAGTTGTACGGCACGCCCGGATACCAGACCGCGTACGGCATCCGCTCCACCCGGCGCCTCGTGCCCGACGTGAGCATGTTCGCCTCGTGGGGAATCCCGCTCGTCTGCAGCGCCTATGACGCGTCCACCGGCCAGGGCCCATGCCCGCCGGGCGCGGTCACGTGGCCCTTCATGTCGGTTGCGGGCACGAGCTTCGCGGCGCCCCTGCTGGCCGGCGCCGTTGCGCTCGCCAACCAGCGGGCCGAGGCTGCGGGCCAGGCGCGCATCGGCTTTGCCAACCCGCTCCTCTACTCATCTGGCCGGTCGGCGATCCGCGATGTGACGACGGGCAACAACGACGTGTTCGGAACGGGCCGCTGCTGCTTTGCCGGCCCGGGCTACGACCAGGCAACCGGCCTGGGCACGGTGAATGCGACCCGCCTCGCCCAGGCGGCGGTGCGCGCCGGCGGCTAGCCCTTGCCCGGGCCCGGTATGCCCCCGGCGCACCCCGGTGCCAGGCACTTAACCGTGCGTGACGGCACTCGCACGCCCCGGTTAAGTGCCTGGCACCGGGGGTGCCCGTAGGGTTCAGGGGCATGGATTCGCGCGTCGACAGCCCCATTGGCATCTTCGACTCCGGCGTGGGCGGGCTGACGGTGCTGGATGAGTGCCTCGCCCGCCTGCCGTCGGAGCACTTCATGTACTTCGGCGACACCGCGTGGTTCCCGTACGGCGACAAGACCGCCGCGCAGTTGCAGCGGCGGTCGGAGGCCATTGCCCGGTGGCTGGTGGATCGGGGCGCCAAGATGGTGGTGGTGGCGTGCAACACCGCCACGGCCGCGGCGCTGGCGCACCTGCAGACGCACCTCGACGTTCCCGTGATCGGGGTGATGACCGCGGAGAGCCATGCGGCGGTGCAGAGCAGCCGCTCGCGGCGGATCGGGTTGCTGGCCACCGAGGCCACCGTGGCCTCCGGCTCGTACCAGCGGATAATCGCGGCGCACGATGCCGGCGCGCAGGTGACCGCGGTCGCGTGCCCGCGGCTGGCCCCGGCCATCCAGCGCGACAGCCCGTACGACGATGAACTCGTGGAGATGGTGCGCGACTACACAGCGCCGCTCCGCGATGCCCGGGTGGACACCGTCATCCTCGGATGCACCCACTACCCAATGGTGGAGCGGCTTATCCGCCGTCACGTTCCAGCCGACGCCGTGCTGATCTCGAGCGGCGAGGAGATCGCGCGCGAGATCGCGGGCACCCTCGAGCGCCAGGGCATGCTGCGCTCCGGGGGGGAGGGGCGCTACCGGTTCGCGTGCTCCGGTGACCCCGCGGCATTCCGCACGGTTGGCTCGCGGTTCCTGCAGATGCCCTTCGGGGACGTCGAGCAGGTGGACCCGGGCGAGGCGCCGGAGGGCTAGCCATGGGAGTTGAACGGGTGCTTGCCACGATCCCCGCCGATGACGGCGAGGTGCATGACGCCCTCCTGCACATCGACGACCGCCCCACCCGCGTGCGCGAACGCGCCACCGGCCGCCGCACGGCGATCATCCACGTACACGGCATCATGGGCAACTTCCTGGTGGGGACGCTGCGCTTCCTGCCCGCCCGTCTGGCCCGCGCCGGGTTCCCCACGCTGGTGGTGGAGACCCGCATGGGCAACGTGGGCCAGCTCTTCGGCCAGGCCATCTTCGAGGACGCGGTGAAGGACATTGCCGCGGCGTGGTCCTGGCTGCAGACCGAGGGCTACGACAGCCTGGTGGTATGCGGGTACTCAAGCGGGGCCACGCTGGCGGCGCGGTACGTGGCCACCCACGCAAGGCATGCGATCCGCGGGCTGGTGTCGATCTCCGGTCCGTGGGGCCTGCCGGAGTCGCTGGAGGAGCGCAGCCGGACGTGGGGCGCCGATCCGTCGTATGGGGAGATCGTCGCGCGGCTGGGCGAGGTGGTGGGGGAGGGCACGCCCGACAGCCCGGCGGATGACCGGCTGTTCGTGATCGAGCAGAGCCGGGGCCCCACGCGCCGCCCCCGGGACAGCGAGGTGTACACCTACCGCACCTGGTGGCACTCGCGCGGCCCCGAGGCCCACGCGGCACAGGCGTACCGGCAACTGCCGCACGTGACCGTGCCGACCCTGTTCACGCAGGGCGACGCCGACGACGTGGTGGTGCCTGAGGAGGCCGAGCGCCAGGCCGCGCTGATGCGCGAGTCCGGGAATGACCGCGTGCACGTGGCACGCATCCCCGGTGCCACGCACTTCTACAAGGGGCAGGAGATCCTGTTGGTGGACGCCATCACCGCGTTCCTGCGGGAGATCACGTGACCCCGCCCCCGCGCAGGGTGGCCCGCCTGGCGAAGCAGCCCTACCGGGTGTACCGGCGCCCGGCCTTTGGGCGTGATGACCGCGAGATCACCACGCGGCTGGTCACGCTGAAGCCAGCCGATGGCCACGAGTGGGACGGCATGCTGCTGCGCCCCCGCTTCGGCGATCCGGCGTTCCGGAAGCTGCTGGTGATCGTGGTGCATGGATCGGTGGGCAACTACCTCACCGGCGTGCCGCGCCGTGTGGCGTTCGAGCTCGCAGGCCACGGCTTCTCGGTGATGTCCATCAACACGCGGCTGGCCAACTACGGCCCGTTCTTCGGCGGCGGGTTGTTCCACCGCACGCCGCTCGACCTGGAGGCGGCCATGCAGGTGGCCCGCGTCAACGGCTTCGAGCGCGTGGTGCTGCTGGGCTACAGCATGGGGTGCACGGTATGCACCAACTTCCTGGCCAATCACGAGGCGCCTGAGGTGGTGGGGCTCTGCACCATCGCGCACCCGATGTCGCTGCCGCAGTCGTTGCGCGAGCGCTGGCAGCGCTACGGCGCCACGCCCACCTATGACGAGGTGGCCGAGTACGCCCGGCCGATCGTGGCCGGCGACCCGGACGACCCGCCGGGCGATCGCATCTTCACCGTCATGCGCGCCAACGGGCCGCTTCCGACCCCGGAGAACGGCGAGATCTGGACATACGCCACGTGGTGGTCGTCGCGCGGGCCCGAGTCGCCGCATGCCGAGAGCCGGGAGCAGATCGGCCGTGTACATGTTCCCATCGCCATCCTGCAGGCGGGCAACGATCACCTGATCCAGGCGGGCGAGGGGTATGAGCTCGCGCGCATTGCCGCGGCCGCGGGTAACCACGAGGTATTCCTCGACATGGTTCCGCAGGCCGATCACGTGTTCACCGGCTGCGTGGATGTGGTGTCGGACGTGGCTGCCCGCTGGCTTGCCGACCTCGCCTGACGCGGCGGGGCATTGCCCCGCGTACGCCGAGTTATCCACAGGGGGAGCGAGACAGGGGTCCGCTCTCCGGGCCATGGGGGGCAGGGTGTGGAAAAGTCTGTGCAGAACTTGAACGGAGTTCCGCACTTACTCCTTGAATTTCAGGCAGATCCGTTTCTGTGCTCATAACCGAAACGAGTTCTGTCATGGTCGAACCCTCAGACGCAGTTCAAGTCTGGTTGTGGATCGGCACGATCGGCATGGCGCTCGGCGCCCTGGCGTTCCTGCTCATGGCCGCCCGCGAGAGGCCGGGCAACCGCTGGTTCCACACCATCACGTTCTTCATCGCCGCAATCGCGGCAGTCGCTTATCTTGCGATGGCGCTCAAGCAGGGGTGGTTCCCCATCCTTCGCGAGGGCCAGGACATGGCCGAGCCCTTCTACTGGGCCCGCTATGTCGACTGGTTCTTCACCACGCCGCTGCTGCTCCTGGACCTCGCGCTTCTTGCCGGGGCCACCAAGGAGGCCATCGCGTGGCTTCTCGGCCTCGACGTGATGATGATCAGCACGGGCTTCTTCGCCGGCATCACCGCCAGCGACAGCCGCTACGTGTGGTTCATCGTCAGCAGCGTCATCTTCATCTGGATGCTGTGGATCCTGCTTGCGGAGGTCCTCAAGGCCGCCAAGCAGCGCCCGCCGGAAGTGCGCAGCAAGTTCAACCAGCTCGCGGTACTGCTGGCGGTGCTCTGGACGATCTACCCGATCCTCTGGCTGCTGGGCACCGAGGGCTTCAACGTCATCGGCATCACGGGAGAGGTGGCCACCTTCGCCATCATCGACCTGATCGCCAAGGTGGGCTTCGGCTTCCTGCTGCTTTCCAACCGGAAGGTGCTGGAGGCTGCGCGTCCCAACATGACGTAGCGCACGACCCGACGGAACCCAGTCCGCCCGCCGCAGCCCGCGGCGGGCGGGCTAGGTTTCGCTGGTGAGCACGCGCGTACTTCCCGGCATCGGCTGTCTGCGCGAGCAGTCGTTCCGCCTGCTGTTTACGTCGCAGCTCCTGAGCGCCGTGGGCGACACCATCGCATCGGTGGCGGTGCCGTTCGCCATCATCGCGCTTGGGGGCGGCGCCGCCGACATTGGCCTCGTGCTGGGTGCGCGCGCGGTACCCCTGGTGCTGTTTCTGCTGGTGGGCGGCGTATGGGCCGACCGCCTGCCGCGCCGCACCGTGATGATCGCCAGCGACGTGGTGCGCGCCGCGTGCCAGGCCGCGTTCGCGGCAATACTCATCGCCGGCGTGGGCGGCGTACCCGCCATCGTGGCCATCACGTTCGTCTACGGCGCGGCCGAGGCGTTCTTCCGCCCGGCGTTGTCGGGCATCGTGCCGCAGTCGGTGTCGCCGGAGCGACTGCAGGAGGCCTACGGGCTCATCGCCATCACGCCCGCGGTGGGGATGATGTTCGGGGGCATCCTGGGCGGCACCGCCGTGGCCCTCATCTCGTCCGCGGGCGCCATCGCCATCGACGCCGCCACCTTCGTGATTGCCGCCCTCCTGCTGGCCGGGGCCCGCTTCCGCGCGGTGCCCACCGCCGCGCCCGGCGGCTCGTTCCTGCGCGACCTGCGCGATGGGTGGAACGCCTTCCGCCGCCGCTCATGGCTGGTGATGGTGGTGGTCGGCGAGTCGTTCTACGCCCTGCTGGTGATGCCCGCGATCTTCGTGGCCGGCCCGCTCATCGCGAACGAGTTCCTCGGCGGGGCGTCGTCGTGGGCGGTCATCATCTCCAGCTTCGGGCTGGGGTTCGTGACCGGCGGCCTCATCGTGGCCCGCCTGCGCCCCCGCAGGCCCCTGGTGCTGGCGTACGCCATCACGCTGCCCTTCGTGGGCACGTTCATCGCGCTGTCCGTGCCAGCACCCGTGGCGGTCATCGCCGTCTGCGCATGGGTGGGCGGCACGGTCATCATCATCTCGGGGAGCCTGCTCGAGACCACGATCACCCGGCAGGTGACGCCCGACCTGCGCTCTCGCGTGGGCTCGTTCCGCGCGCTGGGCAGCCAGGTGGCGCAGCCCATCGGGTTCGCGGCCGCGGGCGGGATCATCGCGGGGATCGGCCTTGGGGGAATCATGTGGCTGGCCGTGGCGGCCGTGTTCGCCAACGTTGCCCTGGTGCTGGGCACGCCGAGCGTGCGTGCCATGGACGACAGCGCCCCCGGGCTCGCCTGAGCCCGGGGACAACAACTGCTAGTTGCCGTCTTCGACGCCGTCCTTCACGCCGTCGCCAACATCTTCGGCGCCGTCCTTGACGGTCTCGCCGATGTCCTCGCCGACGCTGGCCACGCCCTCGCCGACATCCTCGCCGCCCTCGACGGCGCCGGTGGCGACATCCTCGCCGACGCTCTTCACGTCCTCGACGCCTTCGGAGGCGACGTTCTCCACGTCATCCCCACCGCAACCTGCAAGTCCGATTCCGCCGAAGGCGATCAGGCCCGCGGCTCCCAGAGTGAGTGCTGTCCGTCGTATTTTCATGGCGGGCACCCTAAGGAATCCGGAGTGCGTCGGCAACGGCTTCCATGGTGGGCCCCGCCTTCTCGTGGATGCGAACGGTGCACCGGTGGTCGTAGTCGGTCTCGCTCTCGGTCAGGATGGCCAGGCGGCCCCCACGCGACAGCACGACCCCGGGCAGCTGACTCACCGGCGTGACCTGCAGGCTCGACCCGATCACCAGCATCACGTCGGCGCACTCGGCGGCGTCGTAGGCGGCCTCGATGGCCTCCATCGGCATCTGCTCGCCGAACAGCACCACGCCGCTCTTCATCTGGAAGCCGCATGTGCATCGCGGCACGCCGTCGGCGGCGGCGTCTGCACGCGCGCACAGCTCGTCCATGCTCACCGCGGTGCTGCACCGCAGGCAGTAGCCACGGTCGAGCGAACCATGCACCTCGATCACCTCATCCGAGCCCGCCCGCGTGTGCAGGCGGTCGATGTTCTGGGTGATCAGTGCCTTCACGATGCCGCGCTGCTGGAGGTGAGCCACAGCGCGGTGCGCGGCATTGGGCTCCACGGCCCCCAACATGTCGATGCGCGGCCGGTGGAAGCGCCAGAACAACGAGGGGTCGTCCATGAACGTGGTCATCGAGGCCACCTTCATGGGGTCGTAGGTCTCCCACAGACCGCCCGCGGAGCGGAAGTCGGGAATGCCGCTCTCGGTGGAAATGCCTGCCCCCGTGAGCACCACGGCGTGCTCTGCCTCGCCGAGCAGGGCCGCAAGCCTGAGATGGTCGTCGGCCATGAGATGCAGGTTACGTGCGCGGCGCACAGTCGATCGCGCGGGATTCCATCTCCCCCTCAATACATGGCGTAGCACGCCGATAAGTGGATGATCTCCCCGAGCTTCCTCCCGCACCAACGAGCCTGCGCTGGAGTCCCTTCGCCCGTGCCGGGCACATGGTGGCGGGTGCCGCGCTGATGATCCTCATCGGCACGACGGCGACACCGGCACCGGCGCACGGCGCGCAGGCGGCGATCGCGTCGTGCAGCGGGACCGGGACGACATTCGCGGGAGGTGCGGGCACGACGGCAAGCCCGTATCAGGTGGCAACGGCAGCCCAGTTGGCCGGCATCACGGGCGCGTACCTGTCGTGCGCCTTCACGCAGACCGCCGACATCAGCCTCGCGGCATACCCGACGTGGACGCCCATCGGGTCGGCGTCGGGAACCCCTTTCACGGGTTCGTATGACGGACAGTCCCGCACCGTGAGTGATCTGACGATCGCCAACCGGGCGAGCAACGGGAGCGGCCTCTTCGGATATTCAGACGGTGCGTCGATTGCGAACGTCATCGTCTCCGGCGTCGCGATCGACCAGTACGTCGACGCGAGCTTCCGGAAGGATCTGAACGGGGCGCTTATCGGCAAGGCAACAGACACCGCCATCGACAACTGCCATTCCTCTGGCTCCATTGAGGGCTACAACGACAATGGCGGATTGGTCGGCGGTCTCACCGATGGATCGACCATCACGCGGTCGTCATCCAGTGCGAACGTGAGCGGCAACGCCTGGGATGCAGGTGGCCTCGTCGGTTACATGAACGGCACGCGACCGACGTCCATTTCGTCATCCTGGGCCACAGGGACGGTGACGAGCACGGGGTACTTCACCGGTGGCCTGGTCGGCGGCACATGGGATACGCCGACGATCACCGAGTCATACGCAACGGGCGATGTGTCGTATACCGGGAGTCGCACGGCCGGTTATGACCAGCCCGGTTGGGCCGTGGGGGGGCTTGTGGGGCTCGCTGCGGCAGATAGGGCCACCGCCGGGGGGACGATTGCCCGGGCCTTCGCAACGGGGGACGTGAACGGCGGCAGTCGCGGGTCGGGAGGCCTCGTCGGGACCATTCCCGACGCGAAGTACGAGATTCGCGACTCCTTCGCTACCGGTGACGTGTACGGAGACCTGACCGGCGACGCCTCAGCCGTCCAGGTCGGGGGCCTCGTCGGGGGCATGGATCGCGCGAACGCTGCTGTCGTCACCATCGCGGATAGCTACGCAACGGGAGCGGTCACCGCGAACCCCGCGGGCGGTGGCGGAGGCCTCTTCGGCGAGACCTACCGATCGAGTTCCACCCCGACGATCACGAACTCGTACTGGAGCCAGGCGTACGCGCCTGCGGTCACGTCATCGTCATATGGCACGCAGGTGACCCAAGCGCAGATGTCGAGCTACGCGCTCTACGCGGGCGCGGGCTGGACGATTACGAATGGCTGGGCCGCATCCGGCACGTGGGGCATCTGCGATGGATCAGGAACCCCGTTCCTCCTGTGGAAGCACACGACGGATCCCTGCGGTGCGGCGCCGGGGAGTCCTGCCCCCGACCCCGCGCCGCAAACCCCCGCTCCGGCGGATGCCGCGCCGGCCACTGCTGTCGCGACGGGCACGGTAGGAGCGACGTCGCAGCAGGCCGCGCGCCGGGGAATCGCCTGGCGCCTTGGTTCCGCCCCCGTGCGGTTCTCGCGCACGCGCAGTCACGTGACAGCGACCAAGGCCATCCGGCTTGCGACCAAGGGTCGCTACACGCTCGAGTATCAGAATGCGGCGGGCAAGCGCGTGCCAATCGCACGTGGCACGCGCATCGGACGCCGGACGCTCCGGAGGACCGTCTCGGCGCCGGTCGTGAGCGTGGCAAGGGCCTCGTCGCTGCGGATCAAGGCACGGTTACGTGCGCGACGCCAGGACGTTGCCTCCCTGCGTGTGATTCTGCGCCACCCGGATGGCACGCTCGAGGCCGAGGTGATCCGTCTGCGGTAGTGATCGCCCGCGGTGCACGGCGCGTGACTGAGTAGGGTTCCCCCGTGCGCACCGACGGACGATCTGCCCATCAGCTCCGGCCCATCAGCATCGAGCCGGGCTTCATCACCAGCGCCACCGGCAGCGTGCTGATCGCCGCGGGCAACACCCGCGTGATCTGCACCGCGATGGTGGAGGAGCAGGTTCCCGGCTGGCGCCGGGGCTCCGGGAAGGGATGGGTCACCGCCGAGTACGGGATGCTCCCGGGCAGCACCGACACCCGCAAGCAGCGCGATGCCAGCCGCGGCAAGGTGGACGGCCGCAGCACTGAGATCCAGCGCCTCATCGGGCGCTCCCTGCGCAGCGTGATGGACCTGGGGAAGCTGGGCGAGCGCAGCGTGTGGGTGGACTGCGACGTGATCCAGGCCGACGGCGGCACCCGCTGCGCCAGCATCACGGGCGGCTACGTGGCGCTGGAGATCGCGCTGCAGTCCCTGGTGGACCAGGGGCTCATCGCCGAGTTGCCGCTGCGCGACAGCATCGCGGCGGTCAGCGTGGGCGTGGTGGGCGGCGAGTCGTTGCTGGACCTTCCGTACGAGGAGGACAGCCGCGCCGATGTGGACATGAACGTGGTGGCCACCGGGTCCGGTCTGCTGGTGGAGGTGCAGGCCACGGCCGAGGGGCCGCCCGTGGAGCGGTCGGTGGTGGACGGCCTGCTCGACATGGCCCTTGCCGGCTGCGCCGAGCTGACGGCCGTGCAGCGGGCCGCGCTGGGGGGCTAGCTCGTGCAGGTGATGCTGGCCACCGGCAACGCCGACAAGGTGCGCGAACTCGAGGCCCTGCTGGCCGGCAGCCAGGTGACGGCCGCGCCCGAGGGCTTCGATCCGGACGAGACCGGCACCACCCTGCTGCAGAACGCGCGCATCAAGGCCGATGCGCTGCGGCCCGACGCACCCGCCGATTCTTGGGTGATCGCCGACGACAGCGGGCTGTTCGTGCATGGCCTGGACGGCCGTCCGGGGGTGTACTCCTCGCGCTACGCCGGGCCCGATGCCACCTACGCCGACAACTGCAACCTGCTGATCGAGGAGCTCGGGGACCGGGACGACCGCGGCGCGGCGTTCGCCTGTGTCCTCTATTGCATCGCGCCCGACGGCGAGGTTCTGGTGGGGAGCGGCGTACTGCCCGGGGAGATCACCCGGCAGGCCGCAGGTGCGGACGGGTTCGGGTACGACCCGGTGTTCCGCCCGCTCGGCGATGAGCGCACCCTGGCCGAGATGACCCGCGACGAGAAGGCGGCTATCAGCCACCGCGGTCGCGCCGCGCGTGGCATGGCGCGCCTGCTGGGAATCGCATGATCGACCCCGCCGGCAGGAGCGCACTGATCACCGGTGGCGCGCGGCGCGTGGGCGCGGCCATGGCGTCGGCCCTCGCGGCCAGCGGCGTGGACGTGGCCATCCACCACCGGTCGTCGGCCGACGATGCCGAGGCCCTCGCCGCCGAGTGCCGCGAGCGCGGCGTGCGTGCCGTGGTTCTGCAGGCCGACCTGGCCGAGCCCGGCGCCGCCGAGACCCTCGCGCGCGAGGCCAACACGGCGCTCGGCGGCGTGGACATCCTCATCAACTCGGCCAGCACCTGGGAGAGCGCGCCATTCGACCGGGTGGATCGCGCCATGTGGGACCGCGCGATTGCCACCAACCTCACGGCGCCAATGTTCCTGTCACAGGCGCTGGCCGAGGGAATGGCGGCGCGAGGGTTCGGGCGCATCGTGAACATCGGGGATGTCGCGGGCCTGCGTCCGTGGCCGCACCGCGCGCCGCACTCGGTGAGCAAGGCGGGCCTGGTGATGCTCACGCGCATCCTGGCCCAGGCCTACGCGCCGCATGTGCTGGCCAACGCCATCGTGCCCGGCCCGGTGCTGATGCCCGATGGAACCGGCGAGCAGGTGGAG
>Ga0255776_10000541_pt1 | contig 43263 bp, 30 predicted proteins | sample 071ome_19_FD_179974 | JGI IMG/M metagenome (GOLD analysis project Ga0255776, IMG submission 179974) | Coastal salt marsh microbial communities from the Groves Creek Marsh, Skidaway Island, Georgia - 071413AT metaG (version 2) | ecosystem: Environmental > Aquatic > Marine > Intertidal zone >... | reverse complement strand
AACCAGTTGCGCTACCAAGCTGCGCTACACTCCGAAATGGCTCCTCGAGCTGGACTCGAACCAGCGACCAATAGATTAACAGTCTACTGCTCTACCAACTGAGCTATCGAGGAACAACTCATCAAGTTGGCGCGTATATTAATGATCACCCGATTTACTGTCAACAGTTTTTCTAAGGATTTTCTTCAAAATTATCATTATTTTAGGTTAGTGTTAGAGAGTTGAATAAAGATTAACCGAGTTCATGAAATTCTGATTAATTTCAATACAGTGGTGTGCATAATTTGATCGCTTATTGGTGTGGGCTGGTCATTTTGAACTTGCTTAAGTGGTCGTTATTAAAATTCGGGCGATGCTTTGGCAGTAATTTCTACACCTGTAATAGGGTGTGTCACCTTTAACTGTTCCGCATGAAGGAGTAAACGGTCGGATTTAGACAAGGCGTCTTCACAAGCATACAAATTGTCGCCGAGAATCGGATGACCTAGAGCCAACATGTGCACTCTTAGCTGATGACTTCGCCCGGTTATTGGTATCAGCTTTACTCGAGTTCGATCTTCTTTTTGTTCAAGTATTTTCCATAAGGTCTTGGAGGGCTTGCCTGATTCAAAACAGACTTTCTGTTTTGGTCGGTTTGGCCAGTCAGCGATGAGGGGTAAATCCACCGAGCCTTCCGCTTCCCCCGAGCTTTCACCGAGATTGCCATTAATCACGGCAATGTAATGTTTGTCGGTTTCACGCTCCTGAAACTGTCGGCTAAGTTCCCGGTGGGCTGTCGGAGTGTAGGCAATAACAAGTATGCCAGAAGTCGCCATGTCCAAACGATGAACTATCTTTGCGTAAGGCGATTGTTCTTGCAGGCGAGCGATCAGACAATCGGCTTTGTCCGGGCCTTTTCCCGGAACCGTAAGTAAACCAGAGGGTTTGGAGACCATCGCCATGTGTTCGTCTTTGTAATAGAAATCAATCTCTTGATAGTGCTCAATTACGGTGTCATGGAGAGAAGAGGTAATTGATTCAGGCATAGAGGTTTCGATATCACTTTTTGGATGGTTTGGTCTGACTAACGGTTGAACCCTAAGATCCCAATAACTCTAAATAAGTAAGTATTGGATTCATGATTAGTTATAGCCGGAATTATCCAGATAGCGAAGGCTTGTGCAACCGACTGCCCCTTTCAATTTGTCGTTAATTTACAAAATTTTGTACAAAAAGTGCACGATCTGGCTACACTCATGAGTAAAGCGCCTATAAATGTAGGGTTGTTTATCGTTTGTCGGAGACCTTTATGTTCGACCTGATGAAGGATCACCAATTGCAGGAATTGCATTGCTTTCAGCAAGGAAAGTTAAATGCGATGGTTGCTATTCACAGTACCAGGCTGGGTCCAGCATTGGGTGGTTGTCGTTTTGTCTCCTATAAAGACTTTGAACAGGCTGCTTTTGATGCCGTGCGTTTGGCTCAGGGTATGAGCTATAAGGCTGCGTTGGCTAACGTTCAGCATGGCGGCGGTAAAGCCGTGATTCTCTTACCTGAAGGTGAGTTTGATCGACGGGCGTTGTTTGAGCAATTTGGTGAGTGCGTTAATACACTTGCCGGCCGCTACATTACGGCGATGGATTCCGGTACTTGCGTTGAAGACATGGATTGGATCAAGAGCAAAACCGACTTTGTTGCCAGTCATTCTGCGATAGGCAATCCCTCTCCTTATACCGCCGAAGGTGTATTTCAAAGTATAAAGCTGACGCTGGAAGAAGAACTGAATACGTCAATGGAGAAAGCTACTGTGGCTATTCAGGGATTAGGAAACGTTGGCTACGCGTTAATGGAAAAGTTGATCAGTGCTGGAACAACGGTGATTGTTTCTGATACGGATAAAGAAAAAACGCGTAAGGTGATTAATGAACATGGTGTTTTTGTCGCACCGGTTAGTGAGCTGTTAGTTGAACCGTGTGATGTATTGGCTCCTTGCGGTTTAGGTGGGGTAATCACCCCTCAAATCGTTCCGCAATTAAACTGTAAGGCCATTGCAGGCTGTGCCAATAATCAATTACTTAATGAAGAGGCGGGTGAATTACTGCATCAGCGAGAGATTTTATACGCACCGGATTTTGTTATTAATTCAGGCGGCTTGATCTACGCTTCGGGTCAATATAATCAGTTATCCAAAGAACAAATACAGGTAAATCTGGATAAGTTGATTAAAACATTGGCCAGTGTTTATTCCGCGTCACATGATAAGAATCTGCCGACGGATAAAGTGGCCGTTTCAATGGCTCAGGAACGCATCGAGGCATTTGGCGTTGATAACTAGCTAAGTACATTGGGTGTCTATATTTTTATGTTGGTTGAACGCAGCAGGAGGTTGTTTAGGTTTTAGTCCAGCCAGTAGACGTCTGGTCTGGACCCGTTTGATGGTGATGTTGTAGGGGATGTCTATGCAGTCGCATGTGGAAGTACCTTATCTACAATGCCTTTCCAATGAAGGGCACGTATTTAATGGCTTATCAGAAGCCCAGCTTTCTATTCTTAATGATCCTGAGTTTCTTCAGGAGGCGTACCGTTGGATGACACTCACTCGTGTCTATGATCAAAAAGCGGTGGCATTACAGCGTACAGGTCAAATGGGCACCTATCCTTCATCTCTCGGGCAAGAGGCCATTGGAGTAGCCGTAGGACTGGCGATGAGTAATGAGGATGTTTTGGTTCCTTATTATCGTGACCACGCCACTTTTCTTATTCGCGGCTGGCCAATTCGCGATTTACTGTTGTACTGGGGAGGGGATGAACGTGGCAGTGCGGGAGGTCCTGCTCAGGATTTTCCGATTTGTGTACCTATTGCAACGCAAGCGTCTCATGCCGTGGGGGTAGGTTCAGCCATAAAAATCAAGGGAGAGCACCAGGCGGTGGTTACCACAATTGGTGATGGCGGCAGTTCTAAAGGTGACTTTTTAGAAGCAATTAATGTAGCTGGGGCCTGGCAGTTGCCCGTGGTGTTTGTGATTTCAAATAACCAGTGGGCCATTTCTGTCCCAAGATCCATTCAATGTGGTGCGGAAACCCTAGCGCAAAAAGGGGCTGGGGCTGGTATTCCCTTTGTTCAGGTGGATGGTAATGATGTCGCGGCTTGTTATCAGGTCATGCAAGAAGCATTGGATAGAGCTCGATCAGGCAAGGGGGCGACGTTAATTGAAGCCATCACGTATCGATTGGGGGATCATACAACGGCTGACGATGCGACTCGCTATCGTCCACCGGAAGAAGTGAAAGAGGCCTGGTCTAAAGAACCCATCAAACGTTTGCAGAGCTATCTGGCTGACAAAGGCTGGTGGAATGAAGAAAAAGAAATTGCTTGGCATAAGCACTGCGATCAGAAAGTAGAAGAGGGCATTGATGCTTATAAAACGATTGCCCCTGAACCTGCTGAAGCCATGTTTGATTATTTGTATGCCGAATTTCCCGAGGTAATGAACTCCGAGTTGGATCGCTTGTATCAAAAAGTAGAGCGATTGAATAAGGAGGACGTATGACGGATCAAGTATCTAACGAAATCACCACTCATGAAATCAACTCTCATGAAATAACCTCTCATGAGATAACAATGGTCGAAGCCGTGACACTGGCGTTGGCTCATGAAATGCGACGCGATCCGGATGTCGTCATTTTGGGCGAAGATGTTGGGCCTAATGGTGGCGTCTTTCGTGCAACTCAGGGTTTGTATGAGGAGTTTGGTTTTAAGCGGGTGATGGATACGCCTTTGGCTGAGACCCTTATTTCAGGAATGACGATCGGCATGGCGGGTTATGGTCTTCGACCCGTGGCTGAAATCCAGTTTATGGGGTTTATCTATGCCTGTATGGAGCACCTGGTATCTCACGCTAGTCGTTTAAGGAATCGCACCCGTGGTCGTATTTCGTGCCCTCTGGTCATTCGTGCGCCTTTTGGTGGTGGCATTCATGCACCGGAACATCATTCTGAAAGTACCGAAGCTCTTTTTGCTCATGTGCCAGGGTTACGTGTTGTAATTCCATCGTCGCCACAACGAGCTTATGGGCTGTTGTTGGCTGCGATTCGAAATGATGATCCCGTGTTGTTTCTGGAACCTAAACGTGTCTATCGAATTGAACGTCAGACGGTGGTGGATAATGGTCAGGCCTTGCCACTGGATACCTGTTTTACCCTAAGGCAAGGTTCGGATATGACCCTGGTGAGTTGGGGCGCTTCGATTCGTGAGACCTTAATTGCAGCCGAGCTATTAAGTGAGCAAGGGGTCGAATGTGAAGTGTTGGATTTGGCCTCTATCAAGCCGTTCGATTTCAAAACCATTCTGAAATCGGTGAAACACACGGGGCGATGCTGCATTGTTCATGAAGCGTGTCGTTCTTTTGGAGTGGGAGCAGAGATTGCGGCAGGCTTAGCGGAGCATGCGTTGCTGGATCTTAAGGCGCCCGTTAAACGTGTTACGGGGTTTGATACAGTGATGCCCTATTTCAAGAACGAGCATTATTACTTGCCTTCGGAGCAAGACATTGTGACTGAGTGCCTCTCGTTAATGAAGTTCTGAAGATGACGAAGTTGAAGGCTTAATCGTGGTAAGGAGAGTCTATGAAGTATTTCAAACTCCCTGATTTGGGCGAAGGATTATCAGAAGCGGAAATTGTCGAGTGGCATGTGAAGGAAGGAGAGCATGTTGAGGAAGATCAGTTGTTGGTGTCGGTGGAAACCGCCAAAGCCATCGTTGATTTACCTTCGCCTGTCTCTGGTAAGGTAGTGGCTTGCTTTGGTGAATTCGGTGATGTGCTTCATATTGGCGATCCTTTGGTGGAATACGATAGCCCGTCTGAAGATACTGGCACAGTGGTGGGTGAAATCCCTGAGTCAACTCCGGCTAGTCCGCCCACCGACAAAAAGTCTTCCAAGCGTAAAAAGCAGGCTTCAGAGGATTCTTCAAAGACGAGCAGTGCGGGGACTAACGATCAATTCATTATTGGGTCTGCCCATGCTTCCAGTCGTTCTAATTCCATGGGGCAGTCGAAAGCAACCCCAAGTGTCAGGGCTCTAGCTCGCCGACTTAATGTAGATATAGATTCGGTTCGAGGCTCAGGTCCGGAAGGGCGGGTTTTAGCCCAGGATGTTGAAAGCTCTGCCCGGGTAGATCAGGAACGAGGTCAGGGCGAGCAGTTACGTGGCGTTCGCCGTACCATGGCTAAAACCATGACAGCGTCTCATCAGCAGGTGGTACCGGTGACTATTTTTGATGTGGCTGATGTTCATAAGTGGGAGGAGGGCGAAGACACCACCATCAGGTTGGCTAAAGCCATTGCGAAAGCCTGTAAGAAAGAACCGGCGTTGAATGTCTGGTTCGATGGCGAGCATATGACTCGCCGATTGTGTTCACAAGTGGACCTGGCTATTGCAGTGGATACAGAACAAGGGCTGTTTGTTCCTGTGTTAAGAGACATTAATAATCGTTCTTTGAAAGACTTGCGTAAAGGGCTTGATCGATTACGACAGGATGTAAAATCACGAACGATTCCACCTTCCGAAATGCTCGGTGCAACCATCACATTAAGTAACTTTGGTACTATGGCGGGCCGCTTTGCAACGCCCGTTGTTGTACCTCCCACGGTTGCCATCGTAGGGGCAGGGAAGATGCATGAGGACGTGGTTGTGCATAAAGGGTCTGCCGAAATTCGAAGAGTGATGCCGATCTCATTAACCTTTGATCACAGGGCGGTGACCGGTGGAGAAGCTGCGCGCTTCCTTGAAATCATTCTTGAAAGTTTGTCTAAGCGGCAAGTTAAATGATCTAAATGCTTGATTTATAAGGTGATTGTTTAAATGTTAGTATTTATTGATAATTTACGACACAGCTTTAATTGAACGACAATTCAATAATGAGTACTATCTAATGACTGGTTAATGGGCATATCTGACCTCTATAGAGGCGTCTAGGGGTGTTAATGTGCCCTTTCACGTACACAGGTAATAATCATAATAAAAGGTACAGGGGCTGAATTCTTGATATCAAGGGTTCAAAAAGGATCGCCTTCATGTACCTAATAGGGGTGGGTAAGCTAGCTATGAATGATAAGTTACTCGATAAAGAGCAGATACCATCAATCTACGCTGCAGTGCTGAGCCAGGTCGTTGAGAATCACATACTGAATAACAGGGGCGGGTGTGATTTTGACTTAGGTGAACAAGTCGGTATTTCAAAAGAGAAGTTATACTCCAACGAAGGTCGGGTCAGTCGACGTCAGTTTGGTCGGTTAATCGATTTAGGCTATCGATTGACTGAAAGTCCCTCGTTGGGTTTGGATTTTGGACGACAGCTGACGATCCATTCGGATGGATTGATGTCACAAGTGGTGGTTACTGCCAATACCTTAGGTGAAGCCATTGATCGTATGATGAAATACTATCCGGTGTGTGGGTTTTCGATGCAGCAATCTGTCACAGTGATGGATGACTACACCATTCTTCGTGTGACTTACCCATACCATAATCGCATCAAACCCCAGCATAAGATTTTCACAGCTGAGGCGGTATTTGCCAGTTACTGGATCAAGCTGCAAAGCATGCTGGGTGAAAAGATGATGTTGGCCAAAATGAAGCTGGCGTTTGGTCGTCGTAAATACTCAAAAGAATATGAAGAGTTGTTTGATTGTGATGTAGAGTTCGATCAACAGTTCAACGAGATGGTTTTCCCAACGGCGTTGCTTAAACAACCGCTAAAAACAGCGGATCCGTTTTTGTCCGAGTTGTCGCAAAAGCTGTGTGATCAACGCATACGTGAGATATCTGAACAAGATACCTTGCCGAATCAAGTGAAGTTGATTCTTCAGCGTCATACTGGTGATATTCCTAGCCTGAATGATCTGGCTACGTCGTTTGATTTGTCACCGAAAGCCTTGCGTCAGCGATTAGCTCGTCACGATACAAGTTACCAGAGCATCGTTAATTCCGTGTTGAAAGAAAAAGCCTGTCACTTTTTGGGCGATCACAGGTTATCGGTAGATGACGTTGCTAGCCGTCTTGGTTACAGCGACAGTGCTAACTTTCGTCGGGCGTTTAAGCGTTGGACTGGTAAAGCGCCAAGTGAATATCGACGCTGTTAGGATTTAAGACGATTTACTGAGGGGCGCATTCTGATGCGCCTTTTTTTATGAGTTCAAAGTTACTCTTCTGACGATTAACGAACTGGTGTCCCATATACAAACCCAGTGGCTTTGATTTTGCGACCAGTATATTGAAATCAACGTGCTCTGCGCCCTGATAGGATTCATACATGGCACCTGTTGCAAGAACGTAATCAAGGCGGCCAGCTTTCAGTAAGTCAAAAAGCTTATGGCTGTTTTCGTGGGCAATGATTGTATAGCTGTCTTTCTTCTGAATCCACTGATGCATATTCGTCCCCATGACAACCCCGATTACCTGATCCTTTTGGGCTGGTGTGTTGTCTGGGTTTAAATCCAAAACCTTGTCTTTACGGACATACCAATGCCAGAAATTATGAAGCAGGGGACCAACGAAACTGGCGAATTCATCACGATCAGCATTTTGGGAGCCAACAAAGAATCCGTCGTATTGCCCGCGATTAACCAGCTCTTGAGCTCGAATCCAGGGAAAGACGTCGATAGTGAATCGTAATCCGGTGGCTTTTTCGAGACATCGAATGGCATCAATACCTGTACCTTGTACTTGCCCAAGCTCATCGTAGGTTTGATACGGGCTCATTATAGTGGTTGCGAGCTTGATCGTATTGACTCGTTCTGATCCACTTTGAGCACTTACATGATTAAGTGATGCAGTGAAGGGCAGTTGCAACAACAGGATCAATAGCAGCTTATGCATGGTCTCTCACGGATTTCAGGTCGACATCACCTAAGTATGGCAGGGTTTTTTGATTAGAAAAGAAAATCGCCTGAAAAGCCTGATTTTGTTGGCTTGCAGGCGATTTTCTGTCATTTGACCATGTCTAAAATACGTTAAAGCGCAGCTGAAGGATAATGTTCTTGGATGGCGGTTTTTTCCATGTGGATGAAAAAGGCCAGCAGGGCTGGAATGACAAAGAGTGTTAGGAGCGTTGAGACTGCAAGACCACCAAGAATCACACTTCCTAGGCCTCGATAGATTTCACTGCCCGCACCGGTTGCAATCACCAATGGGAAAAGCCCGAACAAGCTGGTGGTGGTACTCATAAAGATCGGTCGAATACGGGTTCTGACTGACCATAGAATGGCAGTAATGCTTTCCATGCCGTTAAATCGCACATTATTCAGGGATTGGTGCACAATCAAAATGGCATTGTTGACTACTGTGCCTACTAGAATAACAAAACCAAGCATGACCAAAATGTCGAAGGGTTGTGGCGCTACGCACTGATTCACAAGTGACAGACCGATGAAACCTCCGGCTGCGGCTAAGGGCACGGATACCAGAATGATGATCGGGTAAAGGTAGTTTGAGAACAGTGCTGACATCAATAAATAGGTGATTAGGATGGCGAGTACGAAGTTCCATTGCAGGGAATTCTTGGTCTCGGTCAGTTTGTCAGCATTGCCCCCTACTGAAACCTGAACTTGTTCAAGTAGACCTTGCTCTTTTACGGAAGGGACTAACTTTTCGTTGATCAGTTCCAGCGCCGTTTGAAGTGGCATATTCGGCGGAGGGGTGACTTGTAACGTAATCGTACGTTTGCGCTCTCTGTGGTTGATTTGAGGTACACCCGTTGAGTAACTTAATTCGGCCACATCACCAATTTGAATGAGCTGCCCAAAGTTATTCACAATGTGCTTATCCAGAATGTCTTCCGGTGAGCTTACCAATTGCTCATCGCTACGAAGAATCAGATCAATCTCTTTTTTGCCGTCCGGCTTGTATTCACTTATTTTACGGCCATCCATCAAAACATCGATGTAAGTTCCCAGACTGGTTTCATCAAGTCCGTTGGCCAGCAGTGTATTTCTGTTCGGAATGATCCTGGCTTCAGGGTAGGATATTTCCAGTGATGGCATAGGTCTGATTTGTGCTCCCTGAATCGCACCGGCTAGCGTGCCGTACATCACACGGGCGGCATTAACGATTTCGGTGTTACTCTCTCCGGAAATGTTCACATCAATGCTTCGGCCTTTACCAATGCCATTTTCAAAGATACCGGCTTGAAGGCTAACGCCGAACATATCTGGAATGGACTGCATCACACGGTTAAACAACGGCATTAGCTCCTTGGCTCGGGTTTCATGTTCACTCAAACCACCAAACAGTGTCAGGCTATCATGACTGACAAAGAACAGCTGGCTAATTTGAGGGAAGCCTTCCAGATTGTCTTCTTCAATATAAGGTTTGAGTTCGTCATACACGTACTCAGAAATTTGTTCCCGTTTTTCTACCGAATACCCCGGAGGAGGCACCAGAATGTTCAGGATCAAATTGCGGTTACCTTGCGGAAGGTACTCTGCTTTAGGCAATAACCAGGTAGTAATGAAGTAGGAACCGGCGACAAAAATCGTTATGGTCAGCAGACGGGTAAAGGTGGATTGCAGTGTGATCTGGGAGATCACCATAATACCTCGAACAAACGGGTTACCTTTGTGGAGTTTTACGGGCTTGTCGGCATCAGTTCGGATTTGGTGCTTGTTTTCAGAGCGCTTATAGAAGCGTCGGATGATGCTTGGGATAACAGTAATTGAGACCACAAGACTAAAGATGATTGAGGCCGTGATTGCAATGGCAATGTCGCGGAATAGTTGTCCGGCTTCTTCTTCGATAAAGAGTACCGGAAGGAATACCGCCACCGTCGTGACCGTCGAAGCGAGTACTGCCCCCCAGACCTCATTGGTGCCATCAAATGCCGCTTTAAATGCACTTTTACCCATTCGACGATGACGGTCAATGTTTTCCAATACAACAATGGAGTTATCAACCAGCATGCCGACGGCAAAGGAAATCCCAGCCAGACTCACCACGTTAATGGATCGTTCGCCCAGATACAGGAAGATAAAGGTTCCCATAGCGGATACTGGAATCGCAATAGCAACGGTGATGGTGGAAGACACTGAACGAAGGAACAGCAGAAGTACTGCGATTGCCAGTAACGCACCAATAATTAGGTTCGTCTGAACCATTTCGATGGCTGTATTGATATACGGCGTTTGGTCATATACCCAGTCAAAGTAGAGGCCGTTCTCAGCCAGTATCGTGCTGTTTAGTGTATTAACTACTTTGCGCACTCGCTCTGTTAAATCGAGTACGTTAGCGCCAGACTCTTTTCTTACACCGACAATAATCATCGGCATGCCGTTGTGCAGTACGGCATCGGTTTTCGGTTCGTAGCCAATTCGGGCATTGGCGACATCGGCCACCGTGATTCGATAGAAACCATCATCACGAATTGGCAGTTGCTCCACATCCTCAGGTGTTTGGAATTCGGCTAATGTGCGTATCCGATAATTACGTCGGCTGATCCCTTGTACACCGGCAGAAATAGTTCTGTTACCGCGTTGAATGCGTTGCGAGAGTTGTTCGATTGTTAATTGGTTATTGGCCAATGCGGTAGAATCCACCACCACTTCCAGCTGTTCTTTTGTGCCGCCTAAAACAAAGAGGGAGCCAACGCCATCCACACGCTCTAGCTGGGCTCGAATTTCATTCTCAAAGTAGGTGCGCTCTTTACGAATGTCCCGGTAGGGCTCTTCTTTCTTTTTGAACATCATCCAGATAATGGGTGAACTGTCCGCACCTGAGGTGTTGATCACAGGTTTTAACGCATTCTCTGGATAGCTTGATACTTCATTTAGCTTGTTGGAAACCAGCATGTTGGCGGTATTCAGTGAAGTGCCGACCTTGAAGGTCATGGTGATCTCGCCATAGTCGTTGTAACTGGCGCTCTCCATCAATAACAGACCTTGAACGCTTTTTAGAACTTCTTCCTGTGGTTCAATGATTTCTTTTTCAATTTCATAAGGGCTGGCGCCTGCCCAGGTGGTGCGTACCGTGATTTGAGGTTGTTCAACGTCTGGCGTTAGCTGAACGGGGAGTTGAAGCAAGCTAACGATACCGAACATGACCACCAATATGACGGATGAAATGGTGGCGACCGGATGCTTAATGGATTGACTGATTAACGACATGACAGGGTTCCGATGACTTGGTTAGCGAGAAAATGAAACGAACGTACAGTTGTGGCTATTGTTGAATCAAAATAGCTTGGTCCGGGCGTAAACGATCATTTCCTTTCACGATTACCTGTGTTTTGGCTGATAGCAGGCCTGGTTTTACGGCCACTTTATCGTCGTAGCGACCTGTTACGTGAACTGGGATGATTTGGGCCTGCTGACTGCCATCGTCATTGGTTTTTACAATGTAAACAAATTCTTTACCTTGATGTTGGACGAGCGCGTCACGTGGGAATGTCAGAGCTTGATGTTTGGCGGAGGTTGCCACTGACACCTTTAACGACATATTGCGAATAAAACTCGGCTGATAGTCAATTTTTACTTTCAGTGGAACACTCTTGGTTCGTAAGTCAGCAACAGGAACTGTGCTGTCCAGTGTTCCTTGTAAATTCAATTCAAGTGCCGGAATTGAAACATTCGTGGTCGCGCCTAAGGTAACATAACGGACGTAGCGTTCAGGGACACTGACGAGAGCAATAGTATCGCTCAGTTTTGACAAGGTTACGATGGGATCCGCCTGACCTAACCATTCACCTTGATGTTTGTGTTTGGCCAAAATAAGGCCGTCAAACTCTGCTCGAATGGTGCTCTTATTAATCAGAATTCTCAGACGTTCTACCTGATGCAATAGACGCTGTCGGTTTGCAAGATTGGCTTTTAAGTTAAATTCCAAATTTTCAAGTGCACGTTTACTTTCAAAGCTTGTTTTTAACAGCTTATTCGAGCGTTCAATGTCTTTCTCAATTCGGCCCTGATCGGCTTCCAGAGCTTCAATCTCGGACTGTTTTACTTTGATGTCTTGCTGAAGAAGGTCGGTATTTAATCGGGCAATCGTATCGCCTTTCTTTACCTTGTCGCCTTCATTCACAAAGATGGCTGAGATGATGCCCGTTTGTTCGCTGGTGATGAGACTGCTGGTGTTAAAATCAATAATGCCTGGAATTTCAGTGCTATCTGAAAGCTCTTCGCTAAGAATTGTTGTAACTTCAACTTTTGCTGGAGGTGCTGTATTCGCTAGAGATGTTCCGGAAATAACCAACAGCATGAAACTCAATGTTAGTGCAAAAGGAGTGTATGAATGGCGCAGACAGGAAGGATGTAAGATTTGAATGCTCATACAAAGCCTCGCAAATAGAGTTTTTATTATAAAAGTTGATTAAACGGTCGTTTAAACTTTGGACTGTCAGTCTATAGTGCCCTTGAAGCCTCGACAAATGAATAAAATCGTTGTTCGAATGAATTTAATTCAAGTGTAGTTCAAAGGAATTTGACTGTTCTTTTTCGGATAAGGGGAAGGATTTATTTCGCGCACAAGAAAAAGCCCGTTTTCCTAAGAAAACGGGCTTTTAAATATGGTGCCGACACCAAGAGTCGAACTCGGGACCTACTGATTACAAGTCAGTTGCTCTACCAACTGAGCTATGTCGGCGAATGTGGTGAGCATTATATGGATAAATTAATGGCTGTCTAGCGTTTTTTAAAACTTTTTTAGATTATTGTTATTAAGAGGTTTTCTAGATTAAAAAACGATCAAAGTCTTATAGAATGGAGTTGAGAAGCCATTAAGCGATCACGGCTTCAGGGGGATTTCCTAGTACTAAGTGCTTTCGTGTGAAAGTCTTATTAAGACATCGCCTTGGGCTGTTAAAGTGGATAGAATGGCCGACCAGACAGAATAAATATAATGCCATGCTCAGATAAGAACTCGTTTAAAAAAGTGCAAAGTAAAATTATAGATAAGTAACAGCACTGAAATTAATGAAAGCCTGACAGTGGAAGGTTCATGGTAAAGAAACCTGAAAAAAAGCACGTAGAAAAGATTCGAACTGGAAGCTTCGAACGTAAATTCATGCTGGCCAAAGCAGGCCTTGTGGCTGGAACACGTTATGCCTCAAAGAGTGCAGGTGCAATGTTAAAAGGCCAGGACCGTCGCCGAAAAGCGCATAGCCGGGCCATGTCTCAGGAAGCGCATTATCTGGTAGAAGAATTAGGTAAGCTGAAGGGAAGTGTGGTTAAAATTGGCCAGATGATGGCTCTGTATGGTGAGTTATTTCTTCCAGAAGAAATAACAGATGCACTTCATACGTTGGAAGAAGACACCACGCCTGTGGCTTGGACCACGATTCATCACGCATTAATCAATGAACTCGGTGCAGAGCGTCTTACTGAACTTGAGATTGACCCTGTGCCTTTAGGTGCGGCTTCGCTAGGGCAAGTGCATAAAGCCACCCGCAAGTCAGATGGTAAACAATTGTGCTTGAAGGTGCAGTATCCAGGTGTTGCTGAGGCTATCGATTCCGATTTGAGCTCAGTGGCATCCATGTTGAAACTAACCCGTTCGATCAAGATGGGTAAAGACTTCGATCAGTGGTTCAATGAAATTCGTTTCATGATGCATCGAGAAGTGGATTATCATGAAGAAGCGCATACCACGAAAAAATTCCGTCGAATGCTTCAGCAGGATTCTCGCTATATTGTGCCTGAGGTCTTTGATCGTTATTCAACGGGCGCAGTGCTTTGTACTTCTTATGAAGAAGGTTTGAACGTAAACAGCGAAGCCATTCTCGGTTTGTCGATTGATCGCCGGAACCATATTGGTAAGGCAGCACTGGATTTATTGTTTAAGGAATTGTTTGTATGGCAAGAAATGCAGACGGATCCTAATTTTGGTAATTACCGAATCCGTCTTAACCCGGAAGGTAAAAACGATCAAATGGTATTACTGGACTTCGGTGCTGTTCGAAGCTTCGATGATAGGATTATGAAACCGGTTCAGATGATGATTAAAGGCGCGTATTTACGTGATAAGAAACGGGTTCTTGAAGGCGCTGTTGCGGTTAATTTCATGCAGCCTCACTTTCCACCTAAAGTACTTAATGCCTTTACTGAAATCGTGTACGACCTAGTAGAACCTTTTGCCAATGGAAAAAATCCACCACCGGCGTTTGCTTTGAACAAGTTTGGTGATTATTGCTGGGATCAAAGTGATTTACCTGCCAGAGTGGCGCGGAAAGCCACCATTTCTGCGGTTTCGAAACACTTCAATATGCCGCCAAAAGAGTTCTTATTCCTTCAGCGTAAGCTGGTAGGGGTATATACCATGATCTCGGTATTGAAAGCGGAATTTAATGGCCAGGATGTGTTTGATCCGTACTTTGATTGTCTAGTGGATCAGTGGCAACCAAAGACCATTGAAGAGGTTTGAGTTTCCTAAAATTTACTAGATGTAAAACAGGTTGAGAGCGTTACGAGAATTGCTCTCAACCTGTTTTATTACCAAAGAGTTTGCCTGGGCTCCTTAAGCCAATTCAACCCCTCTCTCATATCTTCAAAAAACTTGGCCTCGCCAGAAATAAACCAGCTTCCAATCTTGGCCGCGTATTCCTGCCATTTCTTGTTACCAAAAATGGCGATTTTTGCGAATTCATTACCGTGGTGAATGCCCAGCTTTAAGTCGTCCCAGGCTGCTCTGAGTTCCCAGCCTTCCAGCTCAGTGGCGTCTACAAAGATGTTAATGTGAGGATGTTCTATACCTTTCAATGCGGATTCAAGCATGGGGGTAATGTGCTCGTAATCTTCGTGTGTAAGTTTTCCCTGTATTTTCATGGTGAAGAGAATTTCATTGTCGATCCGTTCTATGCCTAATGAAATTCCATGTCGGATGATGTCGTTCATGGGAGGGATCACTCTTGATGGTTTCAGTTAATCAAGCTTCTGATTTTTTTATTCAGAAGTTCTTTAACTATAGTTTGAAATTCGATCAATCCCATCTAAAAACTCATTGTATTTGCCATGATTGATTGAATTAAAATATCGCTCCCTTATTTTCTTTGTTTCAATGTGTATTTTTTAGAAAGGCCTCAGTTGAATGCTTCGATTGTTTGAGAAAATCATTGATCCGTTTCCTTCGGAAGAACCCAAACAACCTCCGCAAAGTCTTTACCAATTTTGCCGCCATCATGTCCGTGGCATGGAAATGCCTTTGATTGTTATGGCTTTATTGTCAGCGCTTCTGGCAATTGTCGAAGTCTATATGTTTGGCTACATGGGAAATTTGGTGGATTGGTTATCCAATGAAACGCCAAGTGAATTCTTCACCAACCATGGCGACTCGTTGCTATGGACCGGCCTGCTGTTGATGGTAGGGCTTCCGATATTGGTTTTTCTTCATGCAGCTGTATTGCATTTGGCGTTGCTTGGTAACTTTCCGATGCAGATTCGATGGATGTCTCATCGTTATTTACTCAAGCAAAGTATGTCTTTCTATCAGAATGATTTTGCTGGACGTATTGCCACCAAGGTGATGCAGACGTCTCTGGCAGTGCGGGAAACCGTGATGAAACTGTTGGATGTGATGGTCTATGTCTCTGTTTATGCCGTGTCGATTCTTGTGTTGGTCTGGCAGGCTGACTATCGAATGATGTTGCCATTGCTGGTCTGGATCGTGTGTTATTCACTGGTTCTTTATTTTTTCATTCCTCGTCTTAAGCATATTTCTACCTTGCAGGCCGACGCTCGTGCAGAAATGACCGGGCGAATTGTTGATAGCTATACCAACATCGCAACCGTTAAGTTGTTCTCGCATAGCCAAAGAGAAGCCTCATATGCAAAAGAAGGAATGAATTCGTTCCTTCAAACCGTTTATAAGCAGATGCGATTGGCGACGGGGCTTAATTTCAGCGTAAACGTGATTAATTATGTGCTTATTTTTAGCTTGGTCTTTATCGGTATCTGGCTGTGGACAGGTGATATGATCACGGCAGGTGCCATTGCGGTTGCTGTAAGTCTCGGGTTGCGGTTAAACGGTATATCGCAATGGGTCATGTGGGAAATGTCGGCGCTGTTTGAAAATATTGGCACCGTGGCCGATGGTATTTCTACTTTGTCTCAGCCTCAGGATGTGCTGGATGTGGAAGATGCCAAACCTTTACAGGTGACCCATGGTGAAATTGAGTTTGATCACATGGCCTTTCATTACGGTAAGGAATCAGGTGTGATTGATGATCTTTCTTTACATATAAAACCAGGCGAGAAAGTTGGTTTGGTTGGGCGTTCGGGCGCGGGTAAGTCCACCTTGGTGAACAGTCTGATGCGTTTCCATGATCTGGCTTACGGTCAGATTCGGATTGATGGCCAGAACATTAGTGAGGTTCAGCAGGAAAGTTTAAGAGCTCAGATTGGTATGGTGACTCAGGATACCTCTTTGTTGCACCGCTCAGTTCGAGACAACATCCTGTATGGTCATCCGAGCGCTACAGAAACTGAGATGATTGAGGCAACAGAGCAGGCGGAAGCCAATCACTTTATTCAGAACTTAAGCGACCTGGAAGGACGCACCGGTTTTGATGCAAAGGTTGGTGAGCGCGGTGTGAAACTCTCTGGTGGTCAGCGGCAACGGATCGCTATCTCCAGAGTACTGTTAAAGAATGCTCCGATTCTTGTTTTGGATGAAGCAACCTCCGCTCTGGATTCAGAAGTGGAAGCTGCCATTCAAAAAAGCCTGGCTAAACTGATGGACAATAAAACCGTCATTGCCATTGCACACCGCTTATCAACCATTGCGGCAATGGATCGATTGGTGGTTATGGATCAAGGCAAGATCGTAGAGCAGGGCACTCATCAGGAGTTAATTGCTTTGGGGGGCATTTATGCTCAGCTTTGGGCGCATCAAACCGGTGGGTTTATTGGCGAAGAATAAACACACCTTTGAATCAAAGGGGAGGGTTGTTCCTCCCCCTCAACGAGCTTTCTTTTCAAGCGTCCTTACACTTTAAACATATTCAGTCTGTCTTGTTGTTGTCCGGATTGTGCAACCATTTCCTGACATAAAGTGGTTTGTTCCTGTGCTCCATCGGATACCGCCTGACTGATATCCCGAATGTTGGTGGTATTGCGGTTGATCTCTTCAGTGGTGGCGCTCTGTTGCTCGGCTGCGGCTGCAATCTGAATGGTCATATCTGAAATTTCATTAATGGCTTTACTGATGGCTTGAAGAGCATGATTTGCTTCAGCTGACACGTCTTTGGTTTCATTGGCCATTTGTTTACTATGGTTGATGGTTTGTTCTGCTTGGCGAACGCCTGTCTGCAATTGATTAATCATATTTTGAATTTCTTCTGTGGATTCCTGAGTTCTAGACGCCAATGCTCGTACTTCATCGGCCACCACGGCAAAGCCTCGACCTTGCTCGCCCGCTCGAGCGGCCTCGATGGCTGCATTGAGCGCTAACAGATTGGTCTGCTCTGCAATGCCAGTAATCACAGACAGAATAGATTCAATGTTGTTGCTGTAGTCTGCAAGGTTGCTAATGGTTTTTACCGCTTCATCCATATCATTCGAGAGTTGATTGATGGAGGTTGTGGTTTTTTCCACAATCTCACTGCCTGACGAAGCCGATTCAAGTGCCGTTTGGGCTGAGTCAGCGCCTCGTTGTGCGTTGTCAGCCACTTCATGAGCGGTGGATGACATTTCGGCCATGGCTGTTGCTAGTTGATCCAGCTCTTCCAGCTGTCTAAATAAACAATCAGAGGCCTTCGATGCTGCGTTGGCGGTCAGTTCCGTTTTACCTTGCATGCTTGATGACAGGTTTTTTATTTTTACGATCAATTCCTGTAAGTGTTCCAGAAATTGATTGAATTGAGCCGAGACTTTGCCAAATTCATCTTTACTGACTATCGGAAGGCGTTTCGTAAGATCACCTTCGCCACGGTTAATTTCGCACAATGATTCGTATAACTTTTGCAGCGGCGTTAATACTCTTTTCATTACTAAAAATAACACGACGGTACTGATGACAACACCGATGATAGTGGCAAAGAAGGCTCTCCATCCCATGCTCGAAGCATCCGCCATGATAATATCTTCTTCTACTACGACGCCGATGAGCCAGTCCTGACTATTTAATTGTGTGAGGGGATGATAGGAGGTAAATACAGAGGTGCCTTCCATATCGATCGTTTGAAGAGTCGGGTTTAATTTTGGCTGTTCATTCGTAAATAGTTTTGAAAGCGGCAGACCGTTAAGCTGTGTATTAGGATGGCTAATAATGGTGCCTTGTTTGGATAATAAAAACGCGTAACCGGCGCCATTAAAATTCACCGTGTTTATCGAATCTGAAACGGTTTTAAGGCTTAAATCACCTCCGAAAGCGCCTTTAAATTTTCCTTTGTCGGTGAAGTTCGCAACAGCGGAAATCAGGATTTCCTTTGTGTCTGCATCTTCATAGGGTTCTGTGAGTGCTGCTTTACCATTGGCTGCTTTTGCTACACCGTACCAGGGGCGCTTTCGAGCGTCCCAGTTATCAGGATTCCAGCTTGGATCATTAGTTATGGGTTTGCCATCAGTATCCAGACCACCAAAGATCAGAATGAATTCGGATTTTAAAACAGGACGGTCAAACATTTCCTGAATGCGAGCTTGAGTGAAATCACTATCGATGCTTTGTGCGATCAATTCAATTTGACTCAGTTTCGCGTTCAACCAATTGGAAATTTGAAAGGCAAGTGCGGTACTTACCTCATTAATGTTGTTTTCGGTCTTTTCAAAAAGGCTATTACGAACACTGATATATTGGGACCAGGACAGAATCGAAATCACCGTCATAAGGATGATTGCGGAGATGAGGGATATTTTTTGTGATACTTTCACAATAGCCTCCTAAAGTTATTGCAAGACTAAGCTATGTAAAACTCCATTTAGTGGTTGAGTAAGATCCCTACACCCTTTAGCCTAGTCAGAGATACAGGGATTGCAAAATGTTACAAAGCAATGCTCTTGTTTATGTCAATGTAGGGAGGCAAACGTGAAGATAAAACCATCCAAAAACATTCAGACCAGAGTTATCGCATTAATTACGAGTGCAGCAGTACCACTGGCATTTGCCGAAGAAACAGAACTTCCCCTCACTCCTACTTATGAGGATTGTGTTCTAAAGAGCCTTGAGCTTGCAGGCCCAGAGGTCACAGCTAATGCCATTAAAGAAAACTGTACTAGAGTTGAAACCCTTGATGAAGTTGAAGTACCTAAGCGAATTTTGTATGACAAAGGGTTGTCTGATAATCCCTATGTTATAACGCCTCATAGACAGAATTATATTTTGCCGTTCACCTATATGGACGATCCGAATCAAGCACCTTACGAGAATCAGAATTTTTATCCAGGCATTGATGACCCTATTGAGAATGAAGAAATTAAGCTTCAGCTAAGTATTAAGGTGCCACTGACGTTTGATAGTATTCTGATTCCTAATGATACAATCTACTTTGGCTTTACTTTGAAATCATTTTGGCAGTTCTACGCTAGCGACATATCTTCACCGTTTAGGGAAACTAATTACCGACCAGAACTTTTCTATCAAGCGCCAATTCCCGTATCTCTTCTAGGCGGTACTTTGTTTACGCGCTTGGGTATTGAGCATGAATCCAATGGTCGAGGCGCTGAACTGAGTCGAAGCTGGAATCGTGTTTATGCCGGTTTGGGGTTTGCCAAGAAGGACTGGGCTGTTTACGTTCAGCCTTGGTATCGTTTGCCGGAAGATGATAAAGAGTACGATGGTGATCCAAGCGGTGATGATAATCCTGACATCAATAAATACATGGGATATTACGAAGTCCAGGGTGTTTATCGGCCGATAAAAGAAATTGAACTTTCTGGTATGGGGCGTTACAACTGGGGCACTGGTTATGGTGCCATGGAAGTTGGCATGAGCTTTCCACTCTACGGACGTTTGCGTGGCTACGCCCAGTACTTCCATGGTTATGGAGAAAGCCTGATTGATTATGACTACAACACCCAGCGCTTTGGTCTGGGTGTGTTGTTAACGGATTTCTTGTAAGTTAACGATCCATTTGGACGACTAAAAAGGGAGCTTAGGCTCCCTCAGAGTGTTGATAAACCCCCATGTTTTTTATGATTGCCATTCTGACTAAGAAAAAGCATTCCAAAAACATTAAAAGATTTAAGAAATGGCCCTATTTGAACACTTTTTGAATCTAAATTTGGGCGTTTTTGAACTGTTGAGCTTTGTCAGCAGCCTGAGGGAGCTTAGGCTCCCTTTTTAGTTAAGTATTTGTCTGTCTATTAGTCCTTAATTTAAAAATGAAGTTTGTCTAAAACGCAGCATTGCATGAATGTTGGGAGATGATCGTCTCTTTTGGCGTTTCCCTCTTTAACACCTTCTCCTCTTTCTCCTTTTGCTTAGCTAAATTAGCTCTTAGTTTTTCTGAACCCGTTTAAAAATTATTATCAAGAATAACTTTACAGTGTAAACTTTACTTTGTAAGGTTTGCTCATGAGTACATGTTCAAACACAACAAAACAATAATTAGAGGGACTTCCCATGACAGACTTTGATGTGGTCGTGATTGGTGCTGGTAATGCAGGTCTGACTGCTGCGGTCGCCGCTCAACGAGGTGGCGCAAAAACGCTATTACTTGAGCGTCATAATATTCCGGGCGGTTGTGCGACGTCGTTTATCCGTGGTGATTTTGAATTTGAAGTGGCGTTACACCAGTTAAGTGGTATGGGGACCGATGAGAAGCCATTCATTATGCGCCAGGTGTTTGCAAAACTGGGCATCATGGACAAGCTTGAGGTAGTAGAGGAAGAATCACTTTATCGCATCGTTATGCCGGCTGAATTTGATGTGACTCTGCCGGCCAGTGTCAGTGGTTTGAAAGCAACGCTGTCAGAGAAATTTCCTGAAGAAGCAGAGAATGTCGCCAAGTATCTTAAGTTGTGTGAAACCATTTGTCTTGAAGCCTTCATGATGGTGCCTAGAGCGATGAAGGCAAATGATGAAGCGATGCTGACCAAGTCCTGCCCGAACTATGTGAAGTACGGTTTGCGTTCAACCAAAGATGTGTTGGATGAGTTTTTCGATAATGCGGATCTTAAAGCAATCGTGGCAGCTTACTGGTGTTACATCGGCATGCCAACGAAAGACATTCCGTTCACTGACATGGCAATCATGTTGTATTCCTACGCTGCTTACAAGCCGGTTCATATCAAAGGTGGATCTCAGGCCATTTCCAGTGCTTTGTTGGAATCCTTTATGGAAGCGGGCGGTGACATTCGTTTCAAGTGCGGCGCACAGAAAATTCTGACCAGTCAGGATGCGGAAGGTAAAACTTCGATTACAGGTGTCATTGCAGAGAACGGTGAAGAGTTCAGTTGTAGCTCTGTGGTTTCAAATGCCAGCCCGATCATTACCTTTAACGAATTATTAGATACCGATCAGCCACCGATACAGGCCGCAGAAGACTTTAAGTCTCGTCGTCTGGGCACGTCTGCTTTTGTGATGTACATCGGTCTGGATTGTAAACCGGAAGACATTGGTGTGACAGCCGCATCGACGTTCATTATTGATGATCGTGATGAAGAAGTGGCACATAAGAATATGCAGAGCATGACGCCACCAATGCATACCATGCTGACCTGTTATAACTACGAAGATCCAAGCTTCGCGCCAGAAGGCAAGACTGCACTGTCGTTGTTATGCCTTCAATACGGTGAGCCTTGGGAATCGGTAACACCAGAAGATTATGCGAAAACAAAATACGACTTTGCTGATCATTTGATTGCTCACGCAGAACGAATCTTCCCTGGTATTCGCGACAACATTGAAGAAGTTGAAGTGGGTACGCCTCTGACCATGATGCGTTATTTGAATACACCGGGCGGCGCAATTTATGGCTTCCAGCAAAATACTCAAGACGGTGTCTTGTTCCGTGAGCGTATGGATGAAGTGGATGGTCTCTTCATGGCCGGTTGCTGGAATGGTATGGGTGGCTTCCAGCCAACGTACATGATTGGTGAAAGCACAGGTAGAGCTGTTGCCAAGAAAGTGAAGAAAAAGCAGGTAGAAGCCCAGCAGGCTGAAAAAGCTAAAACAGAACTACAGACTAAGGAAACAGAACAGGAGGTGGCCAGTGTCTAATTCATCGATTGAAAAAAATATTCTTCATGCCGTTGATGGCTACCAGAAAGCGCTGGATCATAAAGCGGAACTTGAAAAAACAGGTACGGATTACACCGAGCAGCGCGGCAAGGTGGAAAGCACCATTGCCAAGCTTCACCCTAAGCGTTTAACGCTTGAGGTGGCTGAAATTATTCAGGACACTCCAACGACCAAAACCTTTCGTTTAGTGTCAACAGGTTTGCCGTTACCGCCATTTCAGGCTGGCCAATACATTAACCTGTTTGTGAATATTGATGGTGTTGAAACGGCTCGTCCATATGCCATTTCCTCTGCGCCTAGCTCTTCATCTAACAGTGAACGAGGTCATTACGACCTGACGGTTAAAATTGTACAAGAAGGCTATGTGACGCATTACCTGCTGGATCGAGTAAAAGTGGGCGATCAATTCGAGAGCACCGGGCCAATGGGTACCTTCTATCACAACCCGATTTTCCATGGTAATGATCTGGTCTTCCTTGCTGGTGGTTCAGGTATTGCTCCGGCGATGAGTATGATCAAACATTTTATTAAAGAGAATGACACTGATCGTAGTCTGTCTTATAAATTCCATCTGATCTACGGCAACAGCTATGTAGATGATGTGATTTTTGATGAAGAGCTGAAAGCGTTAGAAGAGAAACATGACTTCTTAACCATCACTCGCATTATCTCGCGTCCGCCTGAAGGTTATGAGGGGCGTACAGGTCACCTTAAAGCGGAGGTGATTGAAGAGCTCGTCGGTGATGTCAGTAATAAGATGTTCTATGTGTGCGGACCAACCAGTTTCCATGAGTTCTGCGAAGCGCAACTGCAATCTTTGAACGTTAAATCTCGCCGAGTTCGTGTTGAGTGTAATGGCCCACCTAAGAATCCAGAGACCTTGGAAGGCTGGCCGAAAGACCTTGCGCCAGAAACTGAAGTTTCTGTGACTATTAAGGGGCAGGGCACCTTTAAAGCACGAGTAGATGAGCCTTTGCTTAATAGCATGGAGCGTAACGGCTTCACTACTGAGAATGCCTGTCGCTCAGGCGAATGCAGCTTGTGTCGTTGTAAAGTGTCCAAAGGCAAAGTGTTCAATCCGCCGGAAGCCCGTCTTCGAGTGACAGATGAGCAGTATGGTTGGACGCATTCGTGTGTGGTGTTTCCAACGGAAGACCTGGAAATCATTGTTTAAAACTATCTGGATGGTCTGTAAGGCATGACCGTTTCATAGTCAACGTGTTCGTATTATCTCCAGCCTCTTTGGAGAGCATTATTAGGTCATTCTTTTCTTTTTTAGAAAGCGAATGGCCGACTTTTTAATTCTCTAAGAATGTGGAGTTGTTACCAAAAGAAACAAATTCTCATTTCTATCTTTGAGCATCTTCTATACAATTCTGACTCTTTGATTTATTTCGGGTTTGGAGCGCGTTAAAGATGATGAATGCACTGGTTATTCTTATTACGATTTTATTGGTGTATTTGTTTACTCGACGTTTCAAGGCGACCAAACAAACGGCTATTGAAAATATCGCCAAAGGCGCTGAATACATAGAGCGTAATAAAAGCGAAGAGAACACACAGCAGCTTGAATCCGGCATGCTATATCAAGTGCTCAAAAGCGGTACTGGTGAGGATCATCCAAGCCCGAGTGATAAAGTTACTGTTCACTATCATGGCACATTAATCGACGGCACCGTATTTGACAGTTCTGTAGATCGTGGTCAACCGATTGATTTCTATTTGAATCAAGTGATTCCAGGTTGGACAGAAGGTCTTCAAAAAATGGTGGTGGGTGAAACAGCCCGTCTTACCATTCCAGCAAATCTAGCTTATGGCAACAAACCAGTGGGGACGATTCCTGGCGGTTCCGTGCTTGTCTTTGATGTTGAGCTGATTGCGATAAACAGCTAACTCCTCCTAGGCTACCTATTTACGTATCTTCTACAGTTAATCCTTAAGGATGTTTTGAAAGCACTACGCGGGCTAGTAGTCTTCAGACCGACCACTGCTCACATAGGCTATGAGGATAGAAAGGATTCAACGCATAGTTCTGCGGCTTATGCGCTGTTTGGCTATTAAAGCAATTCCGAGTAGTGTTAATAGGCTAAACAGCGTGGTAAAAGGGTGCCTAATGGCTATGGCGGTAGCTTCTAAACCTGTTCGGGTGATATCAAGCAGTTGAGGGTGTTTGCTCATCCATGCAACCAGCCTTGGGGATGATTGATAATAGAAATCCACCAGATTATCTCCGCCCGGCAATGCTTTTAAGATAATGTCTCTGAATGATCTAAACGTGCTTAAGTCAGGGTGACCTGCAGGATATACTGACGATGCAATGAAGCAACGGCTGTCGCTATTGCTATTACTATCGCTAGCGGTCGTGTTATTGACACTAACCGAGGCAATCCGCGCCACAATTTCACCATTGATCTGATTATCTAAGTCATACTCACTACCGTCTTCAATAAGAATACTTGCACTATTGGTCGAGAGTTGAGTATTGCTGGTTTGGTCAGAGCTTTGCCATTGATTGTTGTTATTAGCTAGATAGACTTCATTCAGCTGACCTGATGTAGCGTTATTTAAGGATAAAGAAATTTCGCTGGTCTCAGCAGCGCTAATGGGCAGATTAGAAATCAGCACTTGCTGGATGAGTTGCACTGATAGACCATTCAGACTATCAAAGTTGTCAGTGGCAAGTGCTTGAACACTGCTTAATGTACCTGAAGAGGCTGATACAGTCATGGATAGGCTTTGCTGATCAATCAGTTGCATGGTTCCGGAGGCGCTATTGGTTACGCTCATTGTAAAAGCTTTACTGTCGATTTGGTCACTGTTTGCTGGTTGGAAATTGATGACAAAATTGAAGTCATCAATTTCTGAAACTGTGCCTGTTATTTCCCCTGAACTTGATAATGTTAAGCCTGTTGGCAGTGCGCCTGATGCTAACAGGTAGCCACCACTGGAAGAGGCGGTCAGTTGCAGTATTACCTCAGTATTGAGACCAACGGAAGGAAGGCTATCCGTTAACCAATATGTGAATCCTTCGTTGTCTTGTTCAGAGGAAATTATCGTCGTGCTGTAGGCCGAGTATTCCGTGGTGCTGCTATTGGACGCAGGATCAATGTAGTCATAGCTACCTCGTAGGCGATAGTAATATCTCTGATCCGCATCAATGGTATCTTGATAAACACTGTTAGGGGTTGAGAGTATTGCGATCTCTTGAAACGCGCCGCCCGGAATACCTCGCTCAATTCTAATTACATCCGCATTTTGTGGATTGTTCCACGATAGGGTAAGGTCTGTGTCCGAGCGATTAAAGGATAGGTTGTTTGGTGCGCTGATGATGCGTTTCACAAAAATTGGGTTTGAACTTTCTGTACCTCGTAATAAAGTGAAAATTCCTGATTTACTGGTGGCAGGCAATGTCAGTTGAAGACTGCTATTTGTATGATTAGAGAAGCTGGTAATGAGGGTGGTTTGCTCGCCTGAGGTTAATGGTTCTGTATATTGCACTGAATCGACATTTCCAAGGTCATAACCAAATAATTGGTAACTGCCTGAGTTGGCTTCTGCACGAAATAAGGCCAGCGGTGTGTTGTTTACGTTGGACAGTGCATTGTTGGCATTCAATACTTTAGGCGATACCATTTTCCAATCTAAATTCGTTGTACTGTTGCCAGTGCTTAGTAATCCTGCTTTTAGTGAAAGATCGGTTTGTGTTTGCTCTGCTAACATTAACGCTGCTGTCGCTGAAACTAAGGGGGCAGACATTGATGTGCCTGTGGAGTTCGCGTACTGAGCCTCTTTCCAGGTGCTGAACAGTCCGACGCCCGGTGCTGCCATATCAACTGAAGTAGTACCGTAGTTGCTATTCACATGAAGTGAGTTAGTGTCATTTACATTGGCAATTGACATCAGGTTGTCATGACTGGAACGGAAATTAGCAGGGTACACTGGGGATCTATCATTATCGGAATCAAAGTTCCCGGCAGCAGCGATCACCAGAATACCTGCTTGCTCCGCTTGTTCAATGGCGGACTTAATGGCGCTGCTAAAATTGCTGATGGTCAGCGATGTGTTGATAATATCGGCGCCATTATTTACGGCGTAGTTTATGCCTGCTGCGACGTCACTGGTGTTGCCTGATCCAGAGTCGCCCAAACTTTTGACAATCATAAGCTGCGCATCCCAACATACGCCGGATACGCCTATGAGGTTATTGCCTTGTGCGGCAAGTAATCCAGCAACGTGACTGCCGTGTCCAAACCCGTCTTCAATTTCACTGGCTGCACAATCTGTTCGCACACAGGCTCCATGGATATCATCAATATAGCCATTGTTATCATCATCAATCCCGTTATCAGCAATCTCGTCAGAATTAAGCCAAAGGTTATTGATCAAGTCGGGATGATCTTCGTCAATACCGGTATCGACTATCGCAACGACAACACTTCTGCAGTCTGTTCTTCTATCCCATGCTTGCTCGCTGTTAATTTGAGAGTGATGCGAAATATTGGCCGAGCTGTCAGAAAAAGCCGCATCGTTGGGAGTCAGATTTAAGTGGGCAGGAAAGTTCTTTTCGGCGCTGATGACATCCGGGTGTTTTCTCAACGCCAGAAGCAAGGCTTCAACGGATATATTATCGGGTGCTTGGAATGTCGCTTGCCAATAGTTCCCTATGTTAATGACTTGTTTTGCTTGGCTGTATTGATCCCGAACCTGAATTTCCAAATGTTGTGGAGGGGATTTGAACAGCGCAACTGCCGATTTTATGGTTGAGGGCTCAGACCATGCAGGTAATGTTATCAAAAGGGAAATATATAAAATTAAACGAGATGTCCAAGTCGGAACAGGCATAAAATTAACAATCCTTGTTTGGGGCAATTTGATCAGTGCATGGTTTAACAATAGTTCAATATGAATCGTCAGATAGGTGATTCTGAGGAGAAATAGCGTGTATTTTTGTGAGTGATTGTTCTTGATATTCTTTTAAGCATTAGTATCGTTAATTAGTATGAGAGGCGACTTCGGAAGCAGTGCATACTTCCGAAGTCTTGAGGTTAGCGAAGTTTAGTTTTGTACGGTTACATCCGGAGCAGAAAGTAGATCCGAGAATGAGAAACTCAACTGACTCGCAGTCATTGTAAACGGATGCAGACAGTACTCGCCTGTTCCAGTTTCATTCCAGCCAGTTGGTACTGTTTCTATTCGCTGATCGGTATCATTTGCTTCGTTATCCAGATCATCACAGACTTCCGTTTGGTTAATTTCATCCCAGATACAGGTCCAGTTCTCATAGACCCCGACCTCAAACTGATCTATGGTTCCGTCACCGTTCAAATCGTCACCGTTGATAGTATCGTTGACCCCATCAAAGTTTTCATCGGATAAGAAGTAGCTGTAATTCCAAGTGCCGCCTAGCCAGCTGCTGGTAGTATCATCCCAAATAAACTTAGTGAAGACACCTGCAAAATTTTCGGTTAAAGCACTGCAGTTGTCGCCATTTGCTGTTGCTGATGGTTGGGCGGTGAGCCCAGCGGCTGCGGCAGCCTGGGTCCCCATAATAGATCCGATAGGATCCATGCTAAGCATGTCGGGTGTAATGTTATCAGGTACAGTTGGTACCGTGGCACCGACTTGTTGTTCGTCAAATTGAATTAGGAATTCAACGAATGTACCTGTAATGGTTGTACCTCCTGTGATGGTAGGTGCTGTTACCTGGTCTAGGCGATTGGCATCGTCAGCAAAGGAAGTTGACCCGCTCTCACTTTCAAAATCCAGGAACACGGCATCTTCGAAGCCGCTTAAGGTTTCAAGAGATTGTTGGTGAACGTGCGCAAACACTTGGCCATCGCCCCAATCAAGAGTTACAGTACCGTTGTCAGAAGTGACAGTTGGGTCGGCGAATAAGAATGGAACAGCTGTCATTCCACCTTCAATAAGAAGGCCTGAACCTTCTGGTGACCATTCTTCGTATTCGGCCCACACCTCGCCTAAATCAAATTGGTTAGAATTACCGGCGGTCGGCTGGTAGCCTTGAAGTAAAAGTGCAGGGCCAGCGAAGCGTTCAGCGCAGATTTCTCCGCCGTCTTGTGTCTGAGTATTAACAACATTGCAGTAGTCACCCATGGTAGGGTCGTCCCACCACCAGACGACGGTCTCTGAAGAGTCAGCTGTTGATTGGCGAAGTACTGGAATATGAATAGCGTCTTTCAGCCAGTATTCCATAATTTCTCTGGCGGATTCTTCCGGATCATTTTCAGGGTTAACAGGAAACTCGTCATAGGCAGCAGTCGCGCTGCTGCTTGGGTTATCGAAGAGGCTTTCGGTTTCCGAAATGAACGTGGACATACCAACCATGTGCATACCAATAATAGGTTGATCGGTCATTTCTAACAGATCCGCAAGTGTTTGGGTGCCATCGACATTAGGGTTCATATCAATGTCATTATTCGCATCGTCTTGAAGAACATTACCCAATAACTGAGGCGTGATAGCGGTCTGAGCCGTCCAGGTCGCATGCACCAGATTTAATTCAAGGCTGTGTTCTCCAGCAGTTAAGGTAACAAATGACGACGTTGCCGACATAGGTGGCGTATCAAAATTAGGCGTGGAGGTATCAAACTGGAAAGCTTCCACCCGGTATTTACCTGGGACTAAATCTAAGGATACGGAAGGTGCACCAGCAGTGAGCAATGCAGGTTCACCTAAAGATGGCCCATCTTCAGGTAAGCACGACCAGTCGTTGTAGGTTGTGCTTTCTTGCAAACATTTTGCTGATAATTCTACGATCTCCCTCGCTTCTTCAATGCTGCCAGCTTCAGATGGGTAGAAGGCAACAGTAATTGCTTGGGCATTGTCATCAATGGCCGCTGCTTGAGCTGATTGTGGGAAAGACGCTGATATATTAACACTGGCAGGGCTTACTACGTTGTCGGATAGTGCATTGGGCGCGCCTGAGCTGATGGGATCAGAGCCTGAGCCGCCTCCACAGCCTGTTACCAGCCATGTTGCAGCGATACAAGAAGCAATTAATTTAGTATTCATTGTTTATCTCCTTTGGACGCCGCCAAAGCCGCGTCCTCTATTATTTGCTGTGCGCGATACGATTTGTGTCGCGCTAATGTCTGGTTATTGAACAATCACTGTAGTTTCGCTTGGCACACTGAATACGCCGATGACCATAGTGGCTTGAGCGGTTTTGGTGCTTGCATCGCCATCAGGTCCATCACTGACACTCACCGTGGCGGTGTAGCTGCCCTCAGTCAAAGTACTTGCTGCAATCGTCAACGTATCACCTGTTTGTGTAATCGGAGTAGTTAATGTGCCGCCGATGACTTCCCAAACAAAGGTAAGGTTTGCTGTTGGTGTTAAGTCATCTTCTGCGATCGCAATGACACTGATGGCTTCTGCATTGGTGCCAGAGTCATTCGCCAGAACATTTTTACTGTCAGGGATTTGAATGACTGGTGGCTGATGCTCAACAACTGTGTAACTTGAAACTTGAGTGGTCTCATTGTTCGAACTGTCAGTGACGATCACCGTAATCTCATATTCATCTGCGGTGAGAGTCTCCGCTGGGATGGTGAGTTCCGGATCGGACCCTACGATAGGAGTGCCTCCAGTGCTTGGTTCCATTGACCAGCTAAAGGTTAGGTTTTCTGGCGCTGTGAAATCATCATCAACAAAGGCTTTAAACAATATCGCCTCGGTATTTCCGTTACCCCCGTCAACAGCAAGGAATGGCACGGAGTAAATGCCTCCTACAAATGGAGGTAAATCGGCTAATACGTTTAACGTCATGGAAGCACTGTTCGATGCTGCATCACCAGTAGCCGGTTGATCGGTCACCGTTACAGAGATATTTGATGCTCCCGTGCTGGTGGTTGTGACAACGCATTGGTTAGTAGTAGATGCGGTATCGCAGCCCGTCCATTGATAACTTAGGGTATCAGCATCGGGATCAAACGCTTCAGCGGTAATAGTGACGGTGTCACCGTTACGCACGTCAATGAATCCATCAGGTCCAATGATGATACCGTCTAACAAGCCTCCAAAGGCACCATCGACACGGAAGGCGTTCAAACGAGGCGGTTTATTCCCCACAGGGTCGACAATGATAGTGAAGCTATAGCTGCCAGTGGCATCGAGGTCGTCTGTGGCTGTGAAGGTAAGGGTGTGCTCGCCTGCAGTATCTGCTGTATAGGTGAAGGGTTCACCTGTACTAGCTGGTGCCGTACAAGTACCACCTTGACAGGTTGTGGCAGAAAGACTGGCAATCGAGCCGTCAAAATCCCAAGCAAATACATCGACAGGTACTGAATCTCCGTTGACTATGCGCCATGGAGCCCACGCCCAAACTTCTGGAGTGGCATTTTGAAGCTCAATGTCCAACGTTTGAACACCGTCCGTAAAGTTGGCGGAATTTACCGTGAATTCTTGCCCCGCTACATAAATAGAACCGTTTTGGTCGCAGGGTGTGCCCACCGAATAACTGCCTTGCTCGTCGGTATTGCCCCAGTTGAAGAACTGATTAGCTGCGTTGAACTCAAACCAGAAGTAGGGTGCTACGGCGCCATCGGATTTTGAAATGGTACCGTTTACAACGCATTGCAATGGATTTTCCAGCGTGGCTGTAAAGGTTAGCTCCACATCGCAAGCTTCATCATCCGGCACAATACTGGTCGGTGTCAGCGTTTCATAATTACCTGAGCGCCAGTTCCAGACCTGATAGCTAAAGGTGGTAGGGTCAGCACTGTCGGTAAGGATACTACTAAAGTCAAGTCTGCCTTGATCGACGTAGGCCCATTCCCATCCAGTACTGGATTGGATTTCTAGGCTGCCATTGTATGGCTCAAGATTATCAGGATCGCTGCCATCGAAATTAATGTTACCGCTTAAGCATAAGCTTTGGGCGTTACTTTCCGGCCGGATAGGCCAGTCCAAATTGACCCACTGAATCCATTCATTTCCATCAGTGACTTCGATTTCAACGAACAAATCAGGGGTTGCAGTGGCATCGGGCGGTGTAGCTCCTGCGTAAAGCTCATAATCAATGCCTGCTGTGGGGCTGAGTACCATTAATGTCCCGTTCCCCGCAAACTTCCAGCCGTTGCTGTAGATGTAGATAGGTACTTGAATACCATCCGAAGAGTCATCAGTATCAGCGGTAATAGTGCCGTAACTGTCTGCAGGAACGCTCAATGTCATTACGGCTGCGTCACCTTCGGCGGCCGCATTGGCTCCTGTGGCATTCCCACAAGTACTATCAATAGTGAGGTTTTCACCGTCCTGATTTTCGAGTTTTACCTGGCTAAATACAGAAGACACCAGACGATAGCTTTCATCGTTTGCAGTGCCATCGAGGTTAATGCCTGTACCACCTGCGGTGTCATCTCCAGTACCTTCAAAAGTGCCAGGGAAGGATTGCACATCTGTTTGATCGTTTGGATCAAAGTAAGCAACGCGGGCGGTAACGGCGGTGGTCTCTACGGGGACACAATCTTCCGGGATTTCCATGTCCAGAAGTGTGCTGCTATCGGCAGACGCGCGAGCATCTGCAAATTGTTGTCCGGCTACGGCGGCTACTTCACCATTATTGTATTGGATGAGGCCTAATCGGAATTTACGTTCGCCAGATGCTGTAATAGCTAATTGATCTCGGCTTTGAGTGACAACGGTTTCCTGCCCAAGTAGGGCTCTGAGGCTTAAGGTTGCCCCAGTTTCGAAGCCTTCCGTAAAGACTTTTTCACCAACGATGTAACCATCTTTCTGAATGGTAATTTCAATTCGGGTTAATACGCTGTCGGCGGAATTTTCGATGGTTGGAATATTCACATTGAATAAGCCGTTATCATCGGTTTCGGTAACGGCCGTGAAGACTTCCGCTTCATTTTGATCCAGTCCAATAATTAGTACAGAGGCTTCACTAAGCGCGACGCCTTGTTCTGCTGATACAGCCGATGCCTGAGCAGCAGAACCGGACACGGTACCGTTGATGATCATGTTTTCATAAACTTGAACCGTCGCATCTGGTTCGGGCTGATTATCTAAGACCGTTTGTGTCAGGTCGGCATCCGGGTTGCTGTCTCGTTCGATAATAGCTGCGTCTGTGGTGTCATCAAGAAAGGTATCCAATGTGCTTGATGTTTGGGTACCTAAGAGGTCATTCGATATAATAAGCAAGGATAAATCACTGCTGATTCGATCCAGGTTTATGCCGTCGCCATCAGAGTCTGAAACATCAGAAAGTAGAATAAAAGGGGTACTGAAGGTGGTACCGTTCTGAGCAGTATTAAGCGTGGCCAGGTCGGTTGTGGCTAAAATGGTGGCCAAATCCAGTGAACCGTTTAAATCGGTAGTCAATACAGGGAAAGCACCGTCTGAAATATGGTCCGTGGGGTTACCTGTAAGGGTAATTTGATAAAAACCACTGTTAAGTCCATCGGTTGATACGGTGGCTTGTTCTGCCACTCGATCGGTGGTGTCGCTTAGAATGTTTCCATCTTCATCCACATAAAACAGGAAAAACTCTGTCTGTCCGTTGACGGCTGCGGCGTACGCTGGATTAAATAAAAATTGTTTGATGGATTGGTCGATGATGGTTGATGCTGCGAGGTTTGCGTTACTTGGGTTACAAGTAGCGGTTGCGTTGCTATCGTCGACACACACAGTAAAGGTGGTGGTGTTATTTCCACTGCTGCCAGAGCCGGTGACAGCTATGGCTCCGTCGTCGTTGTCACATCCCTGTAGGAAAACTGCTGAGGCCAGCATTAAGGGTAATATTGGTTTTTTGAGCATTCCTGTCACTCCCTAAATAGCCTGGAATAGCTGCTTGTTAGACTTGTTTTTACACATAACTCGATACCTTAAAGGTGCTTAAACAAGGGCTGATTCTTTAGTATAGAAAGTAAATAGGGTGTGAAATTCTGATCGAATAGATCAATATTTAAGCGTACGGGAAGGACTTAATTGTTATCTAATTAATTCAATCATTTAACGGGAAGTGTGGTTGTGTGTGCGTTTACTCGGTTGTACTGAAGGGTGAATGTCTTACGTAAAAAAGGGTTGATTTCTAAGGTTTTTGATGGCGAGATAACCTTTATTCATTAACAGGCATCGTTGGGAGAAGAAGAGAACACAGCAACTTGAATCCGGCATGCTGTATCAAGTACTGAAAAGTGGTACTGGTGAGGATCATCCAAGCCCGAGTGATAAGGTCACTGTTCACTATCACGGGACATTAATCGACGGCACCGTATTTGACAGTTCTGTAGATCGTGTGGTCAACCGATTGATTTCTATTTGAATTAAGTGATTCCTGGTGGTTCCGTGCTTGTCTTTGATGTTGAGCTCATTGCAATAAATAGCTAAGTTTCCAAGCAGCTTCATAAAGGCTGTATCGGGATCAGCTATTCAGGTGACCCTGAAATCAATTACCAATATTCGGGCTGGCTCGTAATGCGGCGCTCGCCAGGAACTGTTTAAGACTGGTTCCCTCTGGCACTTCGATGTGACCTTCAATTATCAACGCCGCCATTCCATGTACAATTGACCAAGCTCCCAGAGCTTGAGCTTTCACCATTGCTTCATCTTTGTAAACTGTAGCAAACGCATTGCGAAGCAAGATAAACGGGCCTTGAGTAAAGGTTTCCAGTTCGATAGAAAGTTTTGGCTCAGTCACCGGTTCGTCACTTTCTTTGCGATGGCGACGCCCTTGAGAGTCTACTTGTCCTAGCATTAATCGATAAAGCTGTGGGTGTTGAACCGCAAACTCCAGATACGATGTACCGTATGACAGAATTAAATCTTCCGGTTTACTCATACCTTCACTGTCAGATTCCATTGCCTCAGCAAGACAACGAAAACCATCGGCAGTAATGGCCTGAACCAGTTCTTTTTTATTCTTGAAGTGAGAGTAGGGTGCCATGTGAGACACGCCCACTTCTGCAGCAATTGAGCGCAGCGAAAGTGAGTCTGCGCCGTCACGTTGAAGAATGGTGTTAGCGGCCTCAATCAAGGAGGCTTTCAGGTCTCCGTGATGGTACTTCGTATTCTTGGTTTTTTTGGCGCTTTCACTCGCTGAGCGTTCGTTCTTCGACATGATGGCTTTCTTGGTTTCTTTCTTGATAGGTACGTGTAGATAAGATCAATTTAATCAACGGATTATACAGGTATTCAAGATGAAACCCTACTGATCTCTTATCCTGTCTGTGTTGGATTAGCTAAACCAATTCAGTTGTTGATCTTTAGGTTGGAAGGTCCAGGCAATGAAGCGGCTGATCTTATTTCCCTGCGCCATTTTTATTTCTTTGAAAAAGACCGCCCCTGATTTCTTTAATGCTTGTTTAATGGCAGGAAGGTTATCTTTTTTCGCCACTAACGAAGTAAACCATAAGCACTGAGTTTTGTAGTCAGCACTTTCTTTGATCATCTGCTTGATGAAGGCTCTTTCGCCGCCTTTGCACCATAACTCGTTATGTTGACCCCCAAAGTTCAGCGCCGGTTTTTTGGATATGTTTGACGTATTTTCGGACCCTTTTTTCAGGTTGTTCAGTTTTCGGTTTGATCCTTGAGCGGCTTCTTTGGCTGAGCTGTGAAAAGGTGGATTACAGAGTGTGAAGTGATACTGATCTGATCCCTTGATAACCCCCTTCAGAATCTGATTCTTGTTATCTTGTTTCACTAACTGTATGGATTTCTCGAGCCTGTTGGCTTTTAAAATTGCGTTTGCCGATGCAAGGGATGAGGGTTCGATTTCTGAGCCCGTCATCTTCCAGCCATAGCTTTTAGTGGCCAATAAGGGATAAATCAAATTCGCTCCCGTGCCAATATCAAGCCCATGGACTTGTTTCCCTTCAGGGATGTTTCCGTTATTAGAACTCGCTAATAGATCGGCCAGATAATGGATATAGTCGGCTCGACCAGGAATAGGAGGGCACAAGTAATCTTTTGGAATGTCCCAAAATCCTATCTGATAGTGCTGCTTTAACAGGGCGGCGTTTAACGTTTTAACCGCAACCGGATCAGCGAAATCTATCGTGTTATCGCCTTTAGGGTTCTTCTTAAGGAACGAACTAAGCGCAGGCGTGGTTTTAGATAAGGCCGCTAAATCGTAGCGGCCAGAGTGAGGATTTCTAGGATGTAGTTTACTCATTAATATCAGTTATCTTTTCTTAAGAAGGGCGTATTAGGCGTCTTTTTTATTAATAAGCTCAATGCTGTAACCATCCGGGTCTTTAACGAAGGCAATGACCGTTGTTCCACCTTTCACAGGCCCTGGTGCACGAGTGACCATGCCGCCTTTTTCTGCAATGGCATCACAGGTTTTGTAGATGTCATCGGTCATGATGGCAATATGACCAAAGGCATCCCCATGATCGTATTCTTCTACACCCCAGTTATAGGTCAATTCGATAACCGCTCCGTCTTTTTCGTCGCCGTAACCGACGAACGCAATGCTGTACTTGTATTGCTCGTTCTCGGAACGACGAATCAAATTCATTCCAAGCACTTGTGTATAAAATTCAATGGAGCGCTCTAAATCACCTACGCGCAGCATGGTATGGATGATTCGCATGATAACCTCAACGATTGGACAGGATGGAAAAACTGATAATTCTGATTATAGAGGCTTTCATTAGTTCAATCATGTGGATATTGATGTTGGGCAATGTCTTTCCCGTACAGTGCAATATACTTGACCGGATATACATGTTTTTGAGGTATTCATAAGTGACAGAACAAATAAAAAATACATTCGATGCGGAACTGCCTAACAAGGAAGGATATTTTGGTGAATACGGCGGCAGTTTTATTCCTGAACAGCTGCAAGCAGTGATGGATGAAATTACCTCTGAATACCTCAAGATTCGTGAGGATCAATCCTTTAGAGATGAGCTGGCGGATCTCTACAAACACTTTGTCGGTCGACCTAGCCCGGTATTTCATGCAAAGAATCTGAGTAAGGCCTGTGGCGCTGATATTTTCCTTAAGCGAGAAGACCTGAATCACACTGGTGCTCATAAGATTAACCATTGTCTGGGCGAAGCGCTTCTTGCCAAGAAAATGGGGAAAAAGAAAATTATCGCTGAAACCGGAGCGGGTCAACATGGCGTTGCGTTGGCCACAGCCGCTGCTTTGGTCGGTTTGGAATGCGATATTTACATGGGTGAAGTGGATATCCAAAAGGAACATCCAAACGTGGTTCGCATGGCGATTCTAGGTGCCAACGTTATTCCTGCAACCTATGGTCGTAAGACGCTTAAAGAAGCGGTTGATGCCGCTTTTGAAGGCTATCTGAAAGATCCAATCACGCAGCTCTATGCCATTGGTTCGGTGGTTGGCCCGCATCCATTCCCAATGATGGTTCGTGATTTCCAATCCATTATTGGGAACGAAGCACGTTCTCAGATGTTAGCTGAAACTGGTAAATTACCGGACAATGTTGTGGCCTGTGTGGGTGGCGGTTCTAATGCCATGGGTATCTTTTCTGCGTTCCTTGAAGATAACGAGGTGAGTTTGTGGGGTGTTGAACCGGCAGGTCGTGGCCTGGAAACAGACGGTGATCATGCGGCCACCATGAGTAAAGGTGAGCCGGGTGTCATGCACGGTTTTAAATCCTACATGTTGAAAGATGAGCAGGGCGAACCTCAAAAAGTATACTCAGTGGCCAGTGGCTTGGATTATCCATCCGTAGGGCCTCAGCACAGTTATCTGAAAGATCAGGGCAGAGTTAATTACGATGTGATTGATGATAAAGAAGCCATTGATGCCTTCTTTGCTCTGTCTCGAAGTGAAGGGATTATTCCGGCGATTGAGTCGTCACATGCCGTTGCCTATGCGCTGAAACTGGCTAAGAGCCATCAGGGGGAGAGTATCTTGTTGAACTTGTCTGGACGTGGCGACAAAGACATTGATTTCGTCGTAGAGAATTACGGCTCGGATTATGGCATCCGTAATGTCCCTAGAAAGCCTTAAAAACTAAGCCCACTTAGCGTGGGCTGTTTTAATGAAGCACCACCTTGCTCGGTCGAGGTGGAATCGTTGCAGGCTTGGTCATTGGGGCGGATTTTGCTTCCGCGCCCATAGCAAAAAGACGTTGAATCTCCTCCAAATCTTTTTCGTTCAGCTTGATGGCGATCTGGTTTAACCACAATAAGTGATGATCACCATAAGATTCTGTGGGTAATTTCCCGGCCAGCGACTGATTCATTAATAATTCCAGTTGCTTGAAAGGAAGGCACACATGCGTTGTGCGCCAGAACACATGTGCCGATCCATGGGCGCACACTCCGATCCATTGATAGCGATTCTGTAAGGCAATCTTGGTGATTTTATTACACATACGATTCTGCCTTTATGCCGCTTCGTCCAGGCTGAACTCGGCTAGAAGTTGATCAACCCATTGCTCGATGCGTTGGTCAGAGAGTTCAAACTGCTGGTCTTCGTCAATGGCTAGTCCATAGAAGTAGCTTCTGCAGTCGCTTAGTGCACGGCTTTCCTGGAAGTCGTAGCTTTCTGTAGACCAATAGCCCTTGATAATGGCGCCCATAGGTTCGATGATTTCGTGTAACCAACCGACCGCGTCGATGAAGTAATCGCCATAACCAAATTGATCGCCAAGGCCATAAAAAGCGACCATTTTACCTGCGAGATCAGCTTCTTTTAGGGTGTCTTCGTAATCTTCCCAGTCTCCCTGGATACCGCCAAAGTCTCAGGTTGGGATACCAAAAATGCAGATGTCCGCCTGGTTTATCTGGTCTACGGTGCAATCCGTAACATTAACAAGCTCAACATAATGACCAGCTTCGGCAAACCTTGCCTGTATCTTTTCTCCGGCTTCTTCGGTGTTGCCTGTGTCGGTTCCAAAAACAAGTAAGATGTCAGACATGGTATTCGTTCCAGATAAGTAAATTGGAACTGAATTATATGGTAGTGATATTTATTGCAAATAAGAATTAATATCATCTATTGATCGCTGGTTTTATCCTTGAACTCACAGAGATCTTCAATGATACAGGCCGTGCATTTGGGTTTGCGGGCGGTGCAAACATAGCGGCCGTGAAGGATGAGCCAAGAAAACACATGGACATCCAACGCTTAGCTTGGGTGTCCGTTTTTTCGTTAATTCTAGATCGGCTTCAGATTGATCAACAAGAGTGGCTCAAGCTGCCTCAGGGCTTTGACAAATTCTACAAAACCTTTGCAGGTGGTTCTAATAAGATGAAGCAGGCGAGTCAGTTGCTTGGCTATCAACGCTTACGCACAACCTAATCTACATGCCAAAAAATATTAAGTACTCTGCATAGGCTGAGGCTTTGTTATGTCTGAAATATGAGTTTTTGAAGGATTTTGAGGTGATTGTTAGTTTGTATTGAGGTTTTAAGCAAAGGCCATATGATTGAGAGGTGACAGACTGGTTGTCTTCTTAAAATGGCTGTCCCTTTTCGAGTCCTTTTCGAGTCAGTCTTTCGAGTCTTAATTAGTCGCTGGTTTTATCTTTGAATTCACAGAGATCTTCAATGATACAGGCCGTGCATTTGGGTTTGCGGGCGGTGCAAACATAGCGGCCGTGAAGGATGAGCCAGTGGTGAGCATCCATCAGGAATTCTTTTGGGACTAAGCGGAGCAGTCTGTCTTCTACTTCCCGAACATTCTTTCCCGGTGCGATCTTGGTTCGATTGGAGACACGGTCGATGTGAGTATCGACTGCCATGGCAATCTGACGGAAAGCAGTATTCAACACGACGTTAGCCGTTTTACGGCCTACGCCCGGCAATTCTTCCAGTGCTTCGCGGGTTTCGGGGACTTCGCTGTTGTGCTTCTCAATCAGAATCTTGCACATAGCGATGGCGTTCTTGGCTTTCGAGTTATACAGGCCGATGGTTTTGATGTATTCGCTCAGTCCTTCGACACCCAACTCATACACGGTTTCAGGTGTATTAGCGACAGGGAACAGCTTACGGGTCGCTTTGTTAACGCTTACATCGGTAGCCTGAGCAGAAAGTGCAACCGCCAACAAAAGCTCAAACGGAGATGAATACTCCAGTTCGGTTTTAGGCTCTGGATTTTGTTCTCTTAGACGAGTGAAGATCTCTGTGCGTTTCTGCTTATTCATGGTTGTTTTCTAGTGCTTTAAAACTGTTATGAAATGCTGCCTGTTACACGAGCCCGTTTTGAGCCTTTCTCGGTCGGTGCTTTGTTGGCATCTTCGCGTTCTTTCATTTTGGCATCAACGATGTTCTTAGCCGCGATAATCAAGCCTAAGCCGATGAAAGCTCCTGGAGGCAGAATCGCAAACAATACCCCTTTGTAATCATCAATCAGGGTTAGCGTCCAGTTTTCAGCCATGCTACCAAACAGTAAATGCATGTTTGAGAAGAGGGTGCCCAGACCGATGATTTCTCGCATTGCACCCAGCAATACCAGAATGGCAGTGAAACCCAGGCCCATCATCAAACCGTCGACAACGGAAGGTAGTACCGGGTTCTTACAGGCAAAGGCGTCTGCACGGCCTAGAATGGCGCAGTTGGTTACGATCAAAGGAATGAAAATACCAAGAATCTCATACAGCTCGTAGGTGAAAGCCTGCATTAACAGCTCAACAGAGGTAACGAACGATGCGATGATCATTACAAACGCAGGTAAACGAACGGCTTCTGAAACGTAATTTCTGATCAGGGACACAGCAAGGTTAGATCCAACCAACACCAGAATGGTAGCGATGCCAAGACCTAAAGCGTTAACAACCGAACCTGTTACCGCCAATAACGGACAAAGGCCAAGAAGTTGTACGGTGGCCGGGTTGTTCTTCCAGAGGCCATCAACCACGATTTTCTTCATATCACTCATGGTTATTCTCCTTTGCCTTGATCGTTAGACGTCGGGTTCTTCTCGGAAGCGCTCACCAAATTAATAACCTTTGATGGTTCAGCCCCTTCAATACTTGGGTGGGTTTCTGCCAGCAGTAACGCGTCTTTATTCTGCTTGAACAACACCAGACTGTGGTGCACTGCTTTGACGATCGCTCTCGGTGTAATGGTAGCACCGGTGAACTGATCAAACTGACCACCGTCTTTCTTCACTTTCCAGGCTTCTGTTTTGGTGTTGGTTAACGATAGGTCGTTAAAGGAGAGAATCCAGTTGGATTTCTTAAGCTCGATTTTATCTCCCAGGCCAGGCGTTTCCTGATGCTGAAGAACACGAACACCGGCTAGCTCACCGTTGATTTTGATACCGACAACTAAACTGATCGGGCCTGTATAACCTTCAAGTGCCTGAATAGGAAAAAAGAACACGGAACGTTGTTCGCCATTCATTGCAATGAAGGCTTCCTGAGGCTTGGTTATGCCAAGTTCTGGACTCTGAAACCATAAGGCATCCTGAAGTAGATCGTTGTCGTATTGATCTGCAGGCAGGATGTCCTGCAAGGCTTTTACACGAGCTTGCTGGATATTCTGATTGATACGTTCTTTGGTCGAAACCTGAATAACGGCAATTAGACCTGCGGTCAGGGCTGCAAATATGGCCAGACCAACAGCGTTCTTTCTGATGGAGTTAAGCAACGAATCCATTGTTTAGTCCTTCTTCTTCGGCAGGCCAGAGCGAGCTTTGCGATGACCGTAGGTTCGCGGCTGGGTATATTGATCCAGAAACGGTGCTGCGAAATTCATAAGTAAGACAGCGAAAGCCACTGCGTCTGGATAGTTACCAAAGGTTCGAATGATGTAGACCAAAATACCTATGCCAATACCGAAGATAAGGCGCCCTTTGGTACTGGTGGCACTGGTCACCGGGTCTGTGACAATAAAGAAAGCACCCAGCATGGTTGCACCCGTCATTAGGTGGAAGCCAGCTGACGCATAACTGTCCGCATCAATGATTTGGAAAAGGATAGCCATAACAGCTAGACCGGCCAACATACCTAGCGGTGCATGCCATGTGTAAATCTTGCGTGAAAGCAGGTAAATGCCACCGACTAGATAAGCAATGGATACCGCCTGATAAGCTTCAAATGTGCTACTTTCGAGCGCAGGCGCGGTAGCGAATAATTCCTGAATGGTTTGACCCGTACCGTGCTTAATGGCATCCAGTGGTGTCGCACTGGTTAGACCGTCATGGGCAACGGCAATCCCAAAAATTTGATTGAAGGTATCCGAGAAACTGAGGTTTGCGCCCGGGAAAGACCATTGGGTCATGTCCGCAGGGAATGAAACCAGCAATAACGCATAAGCAACCATAGCGGGGTTGAATGGGTTGTAACCCATACCGCCATACATGTGTTTCGCGACTATGATGGCAAACGCAACACCTACAGTGGTTAGCCACCAAGGCGCAAACGTGGGCAAGGCAAGCGCAAGAAGTAAGGCCGTTACAATGGCCGATCCATCTTTCAGATAAAAACTCATTGGACGCTTGCGAAGCTTTAATACAGCGGCTTCAGAAACGAGGGCAACCAGAATCGCTAAAGCGATATTGATTAACGTGCCCCAACCGAAATACCAGGTCATGGCCAAAATGGCAGGTATCGTAGCTAAGATAACTTGAGTCATCACGAAACCAACGCTTCTAACGTTGGATTTATTCATGTGAGGCGATGTAATACTCAATAATGACATGTCTGTAATTATCCTTTCAGTGCGTCCATAGCGGCTGTTTTCGCTTCGTTCGCCTGATCATATTTGGCTTTTGCTTCGGCAACCTGTGATTCAAGAGCAGTCATGTCATCTGCGGACATTTCACCGGCGTCTTGAGCAGCGGTCAGTTCACGTTCAAGTTTGCGCCAGGCTGCTTTCGATTGAGACGCTGCAACTTTCAATTCTTTTACTTTCTGGGCCGGATCTTCAGCTTTAGCATCAGTAGTTTCTGGCTTGCTTTCACTTGCTTGTGCTGAAAGTGCTTGTGCTGAAAGTGCTTCTTTCTGAAGTTTTACCTTCTCTTGAAGTACAAGCTTCTTGGCATTGACCTTTTCATAGATCTGAACGGCTTTGGCCAGCTCGGTTTCAAGCGCTTTGATCTGTTCATCGCTCTGACCTTCTTCCTTGGCCTGATCAACGGCTTTTTGAGCTTGTTTTGCTGCAGCACGGGCTTGTGAGGCTTGAACCTTCATGTCCTTGTATTTCTGATCCAGCGTTTTACCAGCTGGTTTTTCAGCGGCAGCGGCCTTTGGCTCGACTGTGTTACCAGACTTGGCATCATCCAAAGCCTTCTTGGCGTTCTCATAAGCGGCTAATAACTTGGCGACTTCAGCTTCTTGATTGCTGATCTCATCGGCCGAAAGTTCACCCGCTTCTTTGGCTGCGTCTAACGCACGTTGTGCTTTCAAGTGGGCGGCACGTGCTTGCGATGACGCTACTTTTAGAGCTTTAAGATCGGCTGTAGGATCATTGCTTGCTGGTTCAGTCGCTTTGGCTGGTGCAGCATTGCCGTTGCGGGCTTCATCCATCTTGGCCTTGGCGTCTTCGTAAGCTTTTTGAAGCTTACTGACTTCGGCTTCTTGCTCCGTGATTTGTTCTGGAGAGAGTTGACCGGCTTCTTTGGCTGCGTCTAAAGCTCGTTGCGCTTTTAAATGCGCGGCACGTGCTTGAGAGGACGCAACTTTTAAGGCTTTCAGATCCGAGCCAGCGTCATTGCTAGCAGCTTTAGCAACAGGCGCTGAGCCACTGCGGGCTGAATCCATGTTGGCTTTCGCTTCTTCGTAAGCTTTTTGAAGTTTGCTTACTTCAGCTTCCTGCTCTGAGATTTGCTCAGGGGAAAGATCACCGGCTTCTTTTGCTGAGTCCAGAGTACGCTGAGCTTTCAAGTAGGCTGCACGTGCCTGGGAAGAGGCGACTTTAAGCGCTTTTAGATCCACCGAAGGTTCTGTCGCTTCAACACCTTTCTTCGATTTAGCTCTAGCAACCGCTGCGGCTACTGCCGCTTTCTTATCAGCTTCGTTATCTGTAGTCGAGGATTGAGAGTCCGTGGCTTCCTCAGCTTTGGCTTTCGCTTCTTTCTCGGCTTTAGCTTTGGAGGCTGCGTCTGCACGTGCTTTACGACGCGCTTCTTTCTCGGCTTCTTCTTTGGCCAATCGTTCCTGACGGGCTTCGAATCTCAGTTTTGCACGATCCGATTTGATATGTGCCTGTTCTTCCTGACGAA
>Ga0255776_10000539_pt1 | contig 43437 bp, 23 predicted proteins | sample 071ome_19_FD_179974 | JGI IMG/M metagenome (GOLD analysis project Ga0255776, IMG submission 179974) | Coastal salt marsh microbial communities from the Groves Creek Marsh, Skidaway Island, Georgia - 071413AT metaG (version 2) | ecosystem: Environmental > Aquatic > Marine > Intertidal zone >... | reverse complement strand
AGCGGGACCGGGAACGAGAGACGAACGGACGACGACTCGGAGCGTGGGTACGTCCCGGGGGACGACGCGATCGCGCAGTGCGCGACGAATGCGCTCTGTGAGAGATTCGTGATGAATCAGAATCATCATCAACGCTCGAACGCGTCGTCGTCGCCGGGTATCTTCGGAACGCTGCGACGAGGGTCGGCGTCGAACCCGTCGAGCCCGAAACCCGTTCGTGGGTCTGCGTCGTCCGCGGTAGACGGGGCTTCGGCGGCGCGGGCGGTGAGGGACGCGTTGACGATTTCGCCGGGCGCGGTGACGAATGGGAATAAAAAGCGCGCGACGACGGCATCGCCGACGGTATCGACGCCGGTGTTGCGGTTGAACTCGGATCACGCGGCGAAGAGCGTCAAGTTGCACGCGGTGTTGATGACGCTCGTGGATGAAAACGAGGATTCGTCGAGGGATGGGTTCGCGGCGGCGGTGCAGAAGATTTGTAAGGAGGTTATAAAACGAGAGGATTTGGTGGACGAGGTGTACATGCAAATGATTCGGGCGTCGAGGAGCGCGAGCGGGGAGCGGGGGCGGCGAAAGGCGTGGGAGTTGTTGAGACTTTTCGCCGCGCTCTTTGCGCCGTCGAGGGATTTCTTGCGGTTCGTATCCGAGTACATGAATGAGGTGTCGATTCGGGGATCGATGGAGACGCAGCCGTTGGCGAGGTCGGCGATGACGGCGATGAAACACGCGAGCAAGACGGCGACGCGTAGGTACGAGCCAACACCCGAGGAGATTATCGCTTTTGCTAAGGGTGAGGAGCTTCGAGTGGTTGTTTCGTTTTTGGATGGAACGTTTGAGGATGTGGCGTACGATTTGACGGCGACTGTTAAGGAGACGGTGGAGAAGCTCGCCGATGCGATTCATTTGAAGTCGCACTCCACGTTTTCGTTGTACGCCGTTCGCAAGTATTTCGGCAAAGTGTCACCAGTTCTCAAGGAGGGGCTTTTGTCCGAGGAACACCACGACGTCGGCGATGGATCCTTTCTCACCGACGCTCTCGGCGACTTGCGCGCGATGAAGCTCGAAGCGACGCCGAGCAAGGCGACGGCGGTACAAACCGGTCTGCTCTTCAAAAAGCGAATGTTCAGAGAGAGCGATGAGAGCATCGAAGAGCCAACCTTTGTGTTGCTTTCGTACGTTCAGGCGAAACACGACTTTATGATGGGTAACTACCCGTTGTCTCGCGACGACGCCGCGTTGCTCGCCGCTTTACAAGTACAAGCCGAGGAGGGACCGCGGCTTGGCGAAGACGCATCGACGCTCGCGTCGACGATTCAAAAGTACATTCCGAGAATGATGCTCCCCACTCGTCCGGCGATAGAGTGGGCCAAACACGTCGTAGAACAACACGCTCCAATCAAATCGATGACGAGCGACGAGGCGCGACAGGCGTTGCTCCGAATGATTCGATCGTTGCCGTATGGAAATTCAGTGTTTTACCCGGCGAGACGCGTGGATGATCCCATCGGCTTACTCCCAGGCAAGCTCATTGTCGGCGTGAATAAGCGTGGGGTGCACTTTTTCCGCGAGCAACCGATGGAGTATTTATATACGGCTGACTTGAGAGACATTATGCAGTTTGGTTCTGCGCCGCACGCCGTGTTTTTCAAAATGCGCGTCTCTGGCGCGCTTCACGTGTTTCAGTTCGAAACGAGAGACGGTGAAAATATTTGCATGTCGCTTCAGACGCACATCAACGACGTCATGATGAAAAAGATGGCTGATAAAAAAGCAGCTGAGGAAGCGGCGACGCCGAGTAAGAAACCGGCGCAAGAATCCACCGGAGAAGAGCTCACGCAAGCGTCTGACGCGGCGTTCGCGCATCAAGCGAGTCGACGATCGACTGATGATCGCTCTCGCTTGGAGATTCGGGATCTTAAATCCAAACTTGAAGACGCTCGGGCCGAACGATCTGGTTTGCAAGACGAGCTGAGCCGAGCGACCGAGGCGTACCACGAAGCCTCGGATCGGCTTGAGGCTGAGCGGGCGAGCAAAGCCGAAATGATTGAGACTGTGAGAATCCTCGAGTCACAGTTGAAAGAGTCGCGAGAGACGGCAGCGAGCGCGGCGGCGACAGCGAGTGGGGATAACCGTTCGGATAAACTCGAAGATTTGACGGCTATCCAGATTAAAGAACTCACGGATGAGTTGGCAATTGAGACCGAGCGGGCGCGGGCAAACGAGGCGGAGAAGAACGAACTCCAGCAGCAAGTCGTGGTGCTTCAACAAAAGGCAAAACGGGCCGAGGCGGCGCACGCGCACGAGTTGAGTCGTCTTTTGGAATCGACAAAGGCTGATGTGAACGATATTCAAACCAAGTACAACGCCGCGGAGTCTCGCGCCGGAGCGCTTGAGAGAGAAATCGCGTCTCTTCGTCAAGAGTACGACGAAAAGAAGGCGATGATGACGGAAGAAATGTTGAAAGAGTTGGAAGAGCTGCGCGAGACGCGGGCGACGTTTGAGGCGCAGCAAGTGACGACGCGCGATCTCATGTCTGCGCAAACGCAAAAAATCAAAGAACTTGAAGAAAAGTACACGGGCGAGGTGACTCTTCGCAGGCGTTACTTTAACATGTTGGAGGATTTGAAGGGGAAAATCCGAGTCTACGCGCGGACGAGACCACTCACGGGCATCGAGAGGAGCCAAGATCAAAAGGTTGTTTTGAAGACCCCCGATGAGTTTACTTGCTCGTACCCGTGGCGCGGCGAAAAGAAGGATAGATCTTGCGAGTTTGACGAGGTTTTCCCAGCGAATGCGACGCAGGAACAAGTGTTCGAAGACACTCGATACTTGGTTCAAAGCGCTATCGACGGATACAACGTATGCATTTTCGCATACGGACAAACGGGAAGCGGCAAGACGTTTACGATTTACGGCGACGACGCTAATCCTGGTTTATCGCCGCGCGCCATTTCAGAGGTTATGCGGTGTGTCCATCGCGATTCCAGCAAGTGTTCGGTGAAGATGGAGTGCTACATGCTCGAGCTTTACAGAGACGACCTGGTGGACTTACTTTTACCCCAAGGGAGCGACGCACCAAAGTTGGACATTAAAAAGGATAAACAAGGATGGGTCACCGTGCCGAACGCCACCATGGTATCTGTCGCCACCGAGGCTGAAATTACCGAAGTGATTCAAGCCGGGCTCAAGGTGAGGAAGACGGCGGGCACGAAGATGAATGTTGAATCGAGTCGTTCGCACCTCATCTTCTCTCTCATCATAGAGACGACGGACCTTCAGACGGGCGCGTTAACAAAGGGCAAGCTCTCATTCGTCGATCTCGCCGGCAGCGAGCGCGTCAAAAAATCTGGCGCTGAAGGTGACACTCTCAAAGAGGCGCAAGCCATCAATAAATCTCTGTCAGCGCTCGGTGATGTCATCTCTGCCCTCGCTTCGGAACAAGGGCACATTCCGTACCGCAACCACAAATTGACAATGCTGATGAGCGATTCGTTGGGAGGAAACGCCAAGACGCTCATGTTTGTCAATGTATCGCCCACCGACGCGAATGTCGAAGAAACTCACAATTCGTTGACGTACGCGACTCGCGTTAGAACAATCAAGAACGACAACGGTAAAAATGTCGTGAGTAAAGAGGTGCAAGTTCTCAAGCAACAGGTGGCGCACTGGCGAGCCAAGGCGGGCGACGTCGAAGCTGAGCTCGTTGACATTGCAGACGCGAAGCAACTCAACGAGGAGTTTCAAAACCTTAAAACGTAAAATACTGTACAGCGTGTAACCGGTAGCATCGGTACGTAAGTAAACAATAATTTAGTGCTGCGTGTTGTATTTCAAGATGGAACAAAAGAAAGAACGCGAGTGTTGTAGCTGCGGCAGTGTTCGCACGCGTGGTACACAAAGTGAAACTTTGCATCCGATTCCTTGCCGCAATCGTTGCACGCGACGCGCTGCTTTTTACCCTTGAGCGCGTCGGGGAGGTCGTCTTCGCGCTCATCTGCTAAGATGGCATCAAGCATTCTAAAGTACACAGAAAAGTCACCGAGTGATTTGCGACATATGGGGCAAGTGTAGTAGTGCCGCGTGTACGTCTCAAAGCACGTCGCGTGCATGAGATGTCCGCAGGGCAGTTCCTTGACTGGGGTTTCCGAGTCGGCTAAAAACTCCTTGCACACCGGACATTCGGTGTCCATGCCGCGTTCGGAGCACTCGTGCTTGCCGTGCTGCAAACTCACGCAAGCGTTGCACTTCATACAATGATAAAAGTCGACACCCAAACCTTTACCTCGGCGGCACACGTTGCAAAATGGGCAATGGTAAATCGCCTCGCCAGAGTCATCGAAAAGATTGCACACGTTACAGTAATACTTTGCCATGGACATTTTGCATTGTTTGCAATCGTTCGCCACCGGCTGTCGCGTGCCACACTCCATGCACACCATCTCTTTCACCGCGTAGCGGTTGATGGTGTGATCGCTCACGTCGTCGTGACAAAATCGACAGACAAATGAAGAGTTGCAACAAGGCGCTACAAGCTGACAGTGTCTCTTATAGTGCGTGCACCCTTCTTTTCGCGACGCATCAATCGGCTGACACATGGCTTCGCTCGCATGGACACCGTTCTCTGTGACATTCGTCGTCTTACCCTTATCCTTCTGAGCCTGCAGCTGGTTGCCGACGATCCATCTCGACGCTAGTAAATTTTGAATCAGATACGCCTTTTTAGTCGGCGCCAACGAATCATCGCGACTGACAGTCCTGACTGCGTCTTCGAGCTGGATTTGGTTCATTCTGAAAATGTCTTCCCAACCCGGCTTGAAGGTTTCTTTGTCTACATCGCGCCCCGCCTTTAGACTCAGATACGCGTGCACCTGTCTCATGGCGTCCTGGTTTTCATTTTTCGCGTCTGCGTCGCTCTTCTCCGCCGCCGCTTCTCCATTTGACTTGACCCAATCGTCACCAACCTCGATGTTTTCGGCGTTGCCGCTGTACCAAGTGTTCATCCATTGCGCAAAGTGCGTGTTCTGCGTGGCGTGTCTCATGGATGAAATCATCCCCTCGCTTTCGTCGTCGTTCAAAGCCTCGCGCACCCAGATGAGCATCGAACGCAATACTTCGGCTCCGGTTCTACCAATGATGAGTCCAACGATTTTCTCTTGTTCCTCAAAGCTAAAGTGTCTCTCGAACATTGGCCACAGCTCCGCCTCTTCCTTGGCGACGTGTGTCTCGAGCGAGACGCGCATCGCGGCGAAACCTTGCTGAATCTCAGCCACCAAGCCGTCGCGAAACCCTTTACCCTTGCCGTCCGTTGCGACGGTCGCTCGCATTTCTGCAACTAAGTCTACAATTGTTTTGATCAATTCAGCCTCTTGCTTGTGATCCAGCGTGTAGGAGTGCGACACATTGTGCAGAGCGCTCTTCGCTTCCAGCGCCGGAAACACGATGTCATCCTCAGACATGGAGTGCGCTTCGTACACCCCGCGAAGGAAAACAAACCTACCATCAATCATACGCACCAATCGAGCGTCTCGCTCTTCGGTGCCCGTGCTCGAAATGGCGAGCACGTCCTGCTCCAGACGATGAAGCTCGTGTCGCAGAGCGTTGTGAAACTGGAAAATGTGATCGATGGGAAGTTTTTGTTGTTGCTTCGTGCCCGACGCCGCCGCGCCCGTCTGACGTCTGCGCTTGCGCGACGGTTCATCTGACAACTTGTCACCTTTTGTGTCGTCAACCTCGTCCACCGCAGAACCCGTTTCCTCGTCGAACAAGGCTCTGACAATGGGAGTCTGCGCTGCTCTCGCGCGTTCGCCCTTCGCCGCGAGTGTCCTTCGCAGGGAAACCCCAGCGCTCGACTGCGAGTGTGCCCGCATCGCCGTCTCCAAAGCCTCAACCGATTCTCCCCCACCACTTTCCCCACCGTCCTGCGACGAGGACGCCGCCGCCCAGGCTAAGAGATCGCACGCTTCCCTGGCTGGCAACGCCGCGATAAACTTCCAAACCAACTCCCCTTGCTCCTCCACCGTCAACGATTTCTCCAACATGGGCAGCACGTGTTCGCTCTCCTTGGCCAAATGCGCCTTGAGCGTCGTTCTCGTCGCGTGCACCTTCATCGCCGCCTTGGCCCCGAGCTCTTTCCTCTCGTTTTCATCCTTTGCCTCGCACAGCGCGTCCAAACACGACGTCACCTCCTCAAACAACCATTCCTCCGCCTCGTGTTCAAACTCGTACGCGTACGCCACGTTTTCAATCCTCGACGCCACCGTGGGGAATAAGACGTCGTCCTCCGCCACCGTGTGCGCCGCGTACCGTCCATGAAACCCCCTCCACGCTTCTCGCAACGCCTCGGCCGCGTCCGTACCGCCGCTCGTCGACTTCCTCTCTCCCGTCGTCGTCGCCGCCGCCGTCGCCGCCGCCGTCGCGCACATCGACGCCACATCGTCCAGTCCCCGCTCGAACGCGCGCCGGAACAGCGTGTGAAACGCCGACGCCGGTCCCGTTTTCATCGTCGTACCGAAATCAAAGCAATCAAACTTTCTTCAGGTTGCGCGTGTTCAAGCAGATCGCGCGACGTTTCCTACCCTTTCCCCGTTCCCGATCGAACCGCGACGAAGAAGACGCCGTCGAAGACGTCGCGTCGTCCGCGCGAGCGCCCTTCCTTCGCGCGCGTCCGCGCCCGATCGATCGAGCGAACGCGCCGTCGGTCGTCGCAATCTGAGGGATGCGCGCTCGAGCGAAAAGCTCCAAAAAGTGTCGCGCATCGTGACTCCGCGACGACCGCGCGCGATGGCGAGCGCGAGCGCGATCGGGACGGCGGCGGGGACGTCGACGACGACGACGACGACGCGCGGTGATGTCCGTCGCGGTGGGTCCCGTCGGCGTCGCGGGCGCGCGGTGGCGTTCGCGTCCGCGTTCGCGGCGTCGGATGGTTCTGGTGCGCGTTGCGTAACGACTCGACGCGTCCTCGACTCTGCGCGCGCGATCGCCGCCGGGCGTCGAGAGGCGTCGACGATGTCGGCGGTATCTTCATCGTCGTCGTCGTCGTCCATGTCGAGCGAGGTTCGCGAACGACGCGCGATCGAAACGCTCGGGAAGGATCCTCTGAGTAAACGCGAGTTGGGCGGACCGGACGCGTTCGAGTGGTTGCGAGACGCCGTCGACGTCGTCGCGAGAGACGCGGTGCGAGAGGCGATGGACGGATCGTTCGATTCGCGCGCGTTCGATCTCACCCGGGAGATCGCGATCGCGACGGATGGACGGATCGATGCGGCGCCGAGCGGGAACGCGAGAAGAGCGAGGGCGCACCGGGCGACGACGAATCCGTTGTTTTTGAGAAGCGCGTTTGAGATTTTGGTTCGGGAAGGGTACGGCGGGGACGAGGGCGAGGCCAAGGCGAGCGATGCGTGGGAGTTGATTAAATCGAGCGTGGTGGTGCGGCAACGAGGGAGGAAGACGCGGGCGGTGAAGAAGAATGGGGGGCAGTCAGAGTCGGATGTCGACGCCGACACCGCGGAAGAGGCGAGACGTCGAATGCGGGAACGCGTGTCGGCGTTTAGCGCACGCGGTCGGGAATTACTCGAACTCGAGCGGGAAGGGGAAATCACGGCGAGGGCGTCGAATTGGAGGGAGTTTGCCTCAGAGGATGGGGATGAGAGAGGGGATGACGCGTTGGCTGAGCATTCGAGCGATTTTAGTAGAGTGGGCGGTTTACGCGTCGTCGGGGCGACGCGAGGGGCCGAAGGTCGAGCGCTCTTGGTGTTGCGCACGGTCCGGGAGGAGGACATACCCGAAAATACGCTCACAGTGGGTGATAGAGTGGCGATATCGACGTATCTCGTCGAGGGTTCGGTGCGTTCAATGGATAGTTTGGACGACGACGACGACGACGCCAAAGAAGAGGACGCGTCGACGACTCGAGAAGCGACGGTTCGGTTTCTGGGTGACGCGATGAATAAAACCGTCGCCGGGCGCATGGGAGATTCAAAGTCAATCACGCTCGAGTACGAGGGCGACGAACAGGCGCTCGTGCGTCAGATCTCTGGGTTTGAGCTTACCCTGTCGCGCGTTCCGGATTTGACGACGTTTGAGCGACAAGCGCGCGCACTGGACATTTTAGAATCCATTCCGGCGGTGACGCGATCGAAACCGGCATGTCTTAGCGTGGTGCGCTCCGTGTTTGCCGAAGATCGTCCGGCGACGTGGATGAACGAGACGGAGGCACTGGGAGAAGGTACGTCTGACAAGGTTGGGAATCTCTCAGTGGTGCGCGCAGAGACGCTCAAGCGGCTTCCGGCGAAAAACGTCACCGGAGCATCGCTCGATGCGTCGCAGCGCTTGGCGCTTCGAGCGGCTTTGACGCCAAACTACCCGGTGGTATGCATACAAGGCCCACCGGGAACGGGTAAGACGAGTGTGGTTGTCGAGATTATCGCGCAAGCCGTCGCGCGGGGCGATAGAGTGTTGGCGTGCGCGCCGAGTAATCTCGCGGTGGACAATCTCGTCGAGCGATTGGATGGGGTTTCTGGCGTTCGTACGGTTCGCATCGGCGCTCCCGAGCGCATCAGCGCCGCGGCGTTATCGTCCTCACTCGACGCCAAGGTGGCGGAGGACACCAATGCTTTCTTCGCGCAGCAACGCGTCGTCGCCGTAGAGGTTTCGGCGGCGCTCCGGGAAAAGATTGACGCGCACGCGCGCGCGACTTCTAAATCCGCCAAGGAGAAGCTGCAAGCCGAAATCGTCGAACTGAAAAAGAGGCAGAAATCCACCGTGACGAGCGGAACGAAGCGTCGAAAAGCGGCGACGACGTCCATCTTGCGCGACGCCAACGTCGTTCTGGCGACCAACGCAGGCGCGGGCGTCGACATGATTCAGACGCTTCCGCCGTTTGATCTCGTCATTGTCGACGAAGCGGCGCAGGCGAGCGAACCCCTGAGCTGGGTACCACTCGTCCGCGGTCGACGCGCGGTGCTGATTGGCGATCCGCGTCAACTCGCACCCATCATTCATTCTCAAGAGGCGAACGACGGCGGTTTGGGGAGATCGCTCATGGCGCGATTGATGCCAAAGGCAAACGCGGTGATTCCAGACGCCGCGGCGCTCGCGCAATCGGGCGTCTTGAGCGTCGCCCTCAACACGCAGTATCGATCCAACGCCGCGATTAGCGATTGGGCGAGTCGAGAGTCCTACGGTGGGCGTCTTCTCCCAGATGATTCCGTGAGCTGCGGATTGCTCTGTGAGTTACCAGGCGTTCAAAAGACAAATGTGACGTCAACCGCGATGCTCTTGGTGACGACGCGAATCTACTCGGGTCGGATACCGTACGAGTACGTCGAGCGTCGCGTCGGTGGATCGTACATCAACGAGGGGGAAGCCACCGCGACGGCGGCGCACGTGCTCTTCCTGCTAAAAGCGGGCGTTCGAGGGGCGGACATTGCCGTCATTTCGCCGTACGCGGCGCAAGTGCGTCTCTTACGCAGCGTGCTATCCGCTGCCCTCTCCGGCGTGGACGGCGCTCGAGACGTCGAAGTCTCATCCATCGACGCTTTCCAAGGCAGAGAAGCTCAGTGCGTCGTCATCTCCATGGTTCGTTGCAACCGAGGCCGACGCGTGGGTTTCCTCGCCGACGCTCGTCGCATGAATGTCGCCGTCACGCGCGCCAAGCGGCACGTCACCATTCTCGGTGATCATCGAACCATCGCCGCAGACACCTTCCTGACGCGTTTACTCTCACACATCAAGCGCGTCGGTCTCGTCACGACGACGAGGTACGCCGAAATCGAGCTCACCGAGCTCGATTAGGCAAGCGGATAGTTGACGACTGCGGGCGGATCTGTCGTTCGTGAGTAATAATTTTTTCGCGCGCGCGCGCGCACGTATGAATTCGTGTAGCATAGATGCATTAATGCATCACGTCATTCATTCATTCACCTGTCACGCGTCACCTTTTCGATGAAGACGAACGACGTGCAGCGGACCTGAACGTCCCGCAAAAGGTTCACTAAACGTCACACACAGACGCGCTGCTTCATATTTAACATGCGTCCGTCTTCACACACGCGTCGCCGGGCGACGTTTCTCTCGCGCGCTGTCGTCATCGCTTTGGCGTTGGGCGTTCACGGAGTCGATGCGTCGTCGTCGTCGTCGTCGTCGTCGTCGTCGTCGTCGTCGTCGTCGTCGTCGTCGTCAACTCTGCCAAATGAAACCGTTCAACCAGCGTGGACACTCACGACGCTCAGAAACGTCTCTCGCGCCGTCGACGGGCCCGATCGCCTCGTCGACTTTACGCTCGACGCCTTTGGAACGTCGTACGTCGTCTCGTTGCGCTCGAAGCGCGGGTTGACGACGAACGAGCGGTTGCGACGGGCCGAGGAAAGTCAGTACTCGGGGCGTTCGAGCGCGCCGGCGGGGAAAGCCGTCGCCGCGTTGCGCGAGGGAGGCATCGCGCGAGGACAGATTCGGACTGGAGATGGAGGAGGGGTGGCGTTCGAAAAGGTGAGCGAGGATGCGGCGAGTGAGTACTTATCGCGAATCGGGGAAGACGCGGGGCGAGGTTCGGGGGATTCGTTGGAGCGGACGGTGGTGAATGTGACGCGGTTGGCGTTGAAAGCGCCAGGTGGCGATATTTCTGGAATGGTTGCGATGGCTCGGAAGGCGGGTGCGTCGGTGCGAGAGCGGCAGGGGATTGCGAGCGCGCGACGGGGGCGTGGATTGGAGTCGCGGACGTACGCGACGCCGCACGTCGAACTCGTGGTGTTGAACGACAAGGCGCGGTGCGATATGTTTATCAACAACTGGGATTTGGAGGAGGACACGGTGTACGTGGTCAACGTCGTGAATTCGTTGTACGAGGGCGAGTTCGATCCACCGATCGTCATGGTTTTGAAGGAAATCGTATCCTTCGCGGATGGCGATCCTTACACCCCTCCGATCGAGCCGACGAGCTCGTTGCAACAGGTGAACGCGTCGCTTTTGCTCGACGTGGTGGACAACTGGCGTTGGGATTATCAGGATCAGCTCGAGAGTCACGACGTCGTGCATCTTTTCTCTGGGTTTGTGTTTGCCGGTCAAACCATCGGAGTCGCGTACACGGGCTCGGTGTGCAGCGACTTCCCGACCGGGCTCTCCCAGGTACACTACGGGTACAGTGAAAATGACGCGCACACCGTCGCGCACGAAATCGGCCACCAGCTCGGATTCACGCACGATAACGTCGACAACGACAACTGTCACGCATCTTCGTACATCATGTCGACGACAATCAACTCTACGCCTCAGAGCGATTGGAGCGAGTGCACGAAGATGGAATACGAAGCCTTTATCGACGGTCACAAGTGCCTGTACCAATCGGCCGTCGACAAGGAGATACCGTGGAAACTCATCGTCATCATCATCTGCGTCGTCGTCGGCGGCTTATCGATGCTCCGAACCATTTACATCCACTCACCGTGCGGTCGACGCCGCCGAACGCCCCAGCGTTTCACCGGTTACGCCGTCTCTCTTCCACCGCCGTATCCGCCACCGTACGCGCCGGGCGCGCCAGGCACCCGCGGCGCGCAAGTCATGGGCATGGGCGTCCCGCATCCGATGCAACAACCCGCCTTTGTCGGCACACCCTACGTCACGCAACCGCAATACGCCCGTCCAGTCACGGCGCAAACTCAACACGGCGCGACGTATTACCCATCCATGTAAACGCTCGCGACGCGTCGCGCGTATACGACGCGCGCGCGAGCGTTTCGGTCGCAACCGCGACGCCCCGAGCGACACGATTCATCCGTAACGGCTACCGCGCACTTGTATTTATCACTTCACGCGCGCACGCGGTCACGAACGAACCGTTCGACGTCATCACGCGCCCTCTTTCGCGTCCCATCGCGCGCGAACCGTCGCCAAAGTCAAACACCTCGGCTTTGGTCACCGAAAGTGCACGCGTCGGTCGGTCGGACAACCGCACATTTGATGACCGACGAGTCACGAACCATGGCATTACTTTTTCTAGGAAGGTTAGTGCTAGTATAGACCTTATTACCGGTAGTAAGTAATACAGTATGACTCGCAGCAATGGTGGATTACAACAACTAAGTAGTACCGGGTATCGATAGTACAAAGTAGTTGACTCGACGACGACGTGTGTATTCAAGTGTATTTATTTTATTCTTCGTGGAAAAGCTTTCGCTCGACGACGTCGTCCGGTTTAGGAGACGACGCGCGCGCGCGCTGAAAAACCACGCGATGATGCGTCATAGGCATCATCGGTATTTATTGACTTGTAAATTAAAGCAAGAGAGGCACCGCGGCGGCGGTGGCCAAAGCGACGGCAATCGGCGTGGTGGCGCCGGCGCTATCCGCCGTGGTCGGAGGAGGGGCGGTACACCCCGACGACGACGCCGTGCCAGCGGTGGAAGTGCCACCAGCCGGGCACGCCTTACAGCCGGCGGATGCGGCATACGAGGTTCCGCCCATGGCGTCCTCTGGACTGCCGTAGTAGTTTGCCGCGCACTGGCACGTGCCAAAACCGTCGGCCACGGCGCCTGAGTTCGTGTTTGTTTCAGAACAATCCGGATCACAATCAGTGACTGCGCGGGAGCCAGCGTCCGAAGAACCGCCAAAGGGGCACGCGGTACAGCCGGTACCGCCAAAGCTGGTGGCGGTGCCGTAGTGACCTGCAGCACAGAAATCACCGTCATTTGCGCTGGTTGGCGCTTGTGCGAGTGAACTGACTATGACGTCTGCACCGATGTTAACCGCGTTTACCGTCGTGGAGTGCAACTTGGTTTGATCGATTCCCCCGCATACAGATCCAACTCCTTGAGAGGCTGTCTTCAGGTAGTACTCAGGCGCGCAGTATCTGCAATCGAGCGGTGCAGGCAAGGCTGGCACAGAACGGCCGAAGCCTTGATTGTCAGAGTAGCCAAGCTTGCACCCGCAGTTTCCGTCGCCGTTCGGTTCAGAGTTCACTTGAACGGTAGCACCACCACATGTCGACGCGGCCGTCGCAGCGCCGTCAAAAAAAGCGTAGGCCCCTTGCGCTTGAGACGAGACCAAGACGGCGCCAAGCGCAAGGCCCGCCGCTTTCAACACGCGTCTGGTGGCGCCGCGGCGCGGCTGTTGAACAGTCGGCATGATGATCTCGTTGATGTGCGTCCCCACGAATGCGAAACGTGTCGGCGAAAGTCACGAACGTACTCGCGCGCGTCGCAGACAACGGACGATCGCGCACGACGTGGACCTTACCTGTCGCGCGAACGAACGATTCATGACGGGTCATGACTCGTCAAAGTCACACGCTCGAAGGAACATCTCCCGATCGCGCGTTCCACGTGTTATTCGGAAGATACCGATGTAAAGTAGGTTCATTACAGGGGCATGTACACGGTACAATACGTGTATATCACCGAAAGTGCACGCGTCGGTCGGTCGGACAACCGCACAGCCCGACGCGCGAATGGCCGCCGCGCGCGCGTCCCGCCGCCGGGATCGACGCGCGTCGAGCCCGACGTCGACGCGAATCGTTGGATTCGTCCTCGCGGCGCTCGCGTGCGCCGGTCTCGTCGCCCACGCGTCGCCGACGGCGTCAACGTCGAACGACGAGGGAAGGGCGTTGACCGCGGAAACGGCGCCGATTTGGACGCTCGCGAGGCTTCGGGACGTCGCGCGGGGCGACGAACCGCGCGATGGAGGGTACGCGAAGACGGTGTCGTTCGCACTGGACGCGTTCGGGACGACATGGCGGGCAGAGGTGTCGGTGAAGGATGGGCTGACGTCGCGCGGGTGCGCGTCCACGCGCGAGACGGGGCGGAGCGCCGACGCGGATGGACGCGGACGGGCGCTGAGCGCCGGTGCGAGAGGGTCGAAAGTGATGCGCGAACGGACGTTTGAAATGTTTTCGTTGGATGCAGAGGACGCGCGAGGGGCGACGAGGTGTCAGTACGCGGGTAAAGCTTCGGACGGGGGGGAACGGACGAGGGCGCCCGCGGTGGCGGCGTTGTGCGACGGCGTCACGCGGGGACAGATTCGAGGAGGCGGGGATGCGAATGTGGCGTTCGAGCGGGCGAGCGAGGAAGCTTCGGCGGAGTACTTGTCGAGGGAGGGTGTTTCGGTCGGGTCTGATCCGTTGGAGCGGGTGGTGTTGAACGTCACGCGGTTGTTCAAGCGGGCAGCTGGCGTTATAGACGCGCCGTTGAAGGCGCCGGCAAACATGTTTGCGCGCGAGGATAGCGATGCCGTCGCCGAACTTGCGGGGGAATCCTCGTTTGCGAATGTATCCTCGCGCGCGCGTCAGTTATCGTCGAGCGACCAGCGATACATTGAAATGGTCGTGTTGAACGACAAGGCGAGGTACGACATGTTCAGTTCGCAGCTCGAGCTCGACGAAGACACGTTGTACGCCGTGAATGTCGCAAACTCACTGTACGAAGACGCGTTCGATCCGCCAATCAAGCTTGTTTTGAAGGAGATTGTGACATTCACGCAAGGTGACCCTTACCCTCAAAATGTCAACGCCCTTGAGCTCATCCAGGACGTCGACGATTGGCGTTGGGACAATAGAGCGTCACTCGAGCAGCACGACGTGGTGCATCTGTTCTCTGGCTTGGAATTTGAAAGTGATACGATTGGATTAGCATACATGAAATCTGTGTGCTCTGACTATCCGACTGCGCTGTCCATGGTCTGGAAGGATTACACGCAAGCCGACGCGGTGACTGTCGCACACGAAATCGGGCATCAACTCGGTTTCAGTCACGACGAAGGGCCAGATTTACCGCCAGATTATGTAGACTACGAAGACGAGTGTCATCCGGGCTATCACATCATGGCGGCGTACGCTGGATTTGACGTACCGTACGACTGGAGCGATTGCACGATGGAGGAATACAGTCGCGGCATTGACGGTTACACGTGTCTGTCAAGCGGAAGCGAGTCAGTGTGCGGCAACGGCATCGTCGAGCCTGGAGAGGACTGCGATTGCTTGGACAAAGATTGCACGACGCACGACGATCCGTGTTGCAACGGAAAAAGTTGTAGATTGCAAGGAAGCGCGCAGTGTTCTGCAAAGGATGCGTGTTGCGACGTCACGACGTGTTCCATCGCGTCCGCGGGCACGGTGTGCCGCGCGTCCGTCGGGCCGTGCGATACGACTGAAACCTGTGATGGTTCGTCCAATTTGTGTCCAGAAGACGTGCTGACGCCGGATGGTACGGAGTGCTCCGACGGGTACGGTGATAAAGGTGCGTGTTGGGCAAACAAGTGCCGTAACACAGAGTACCATTGCCAAAACATTAATGCGATTTATGAAAAGTACGCGTCGGTCAGCGTCAGCTCGCACGGAGGTCATGGGGTGACTGCGGTGTGCGCCATACCTGACGTACAACAAGCTGGGTCATCCTCCGTATGTTCGGGCAAGTGGTACTGTTTCGCGAGTCAAACCTCGTGCGATGCCGATGACTTTGACGACATGGACGCTCCGCTCGGCTTTCCGTGCGGAACGGTGACCGATGGTATATACGACAAAGTGTGCGACGGATACGGCGAGTGCAAACCGGTCGATTCAGTGCACGTACTTGAAGTCGACAATGACGACGGCGGCGGCGACGACGACGATTCAACACCGCCGTCATCGACAGAGCAAATCATAGACGCATCGTGCGTCATCACTGGCTATGCGGCTGCCGAATTCGACGATCAGAAGCGACTGGCCTTTAGACGCGCCGTCGCGAGCACCATGCCGTTTCTTACGGACGGATGGGAAGCCATCTTTATCACGCGCGTTCGCGACGTGGTGACGCTTCGACGCAGGGTGTTGTTACAGTCAAACGGCCGCATTGAGATTTTATACGAAATCCACGCGGCGAGCGCGTCGCAGGCGCAACAAGTTTTCTCGACGGGGGATGGAAATCTCCTAGCCGCGCTCTGGTCTGAAGGATTGACCGAGGCGACGTCGGCGGAGACGACGATTTTGTCTTCAAAAGACGATTCAAAGTCGTCATCGACGCGACAAGTCATCATCATCGCCGGTGCGTCGGCGGCTGGTTTCGCCATTATCGCCGCCTCTGTGGCCTGTTTCTACGTCCAAAGAAGCAAGCGTCGCTCGGGTGCGCAGTTTAGAGGATACGCCGTGACGTATCCCAACGCGTATCCCGCACCGAACGGAGCGATCCCGCGAATGGTTGTCGCCGGAAGACCGGTATACGTCGCGAACCAACAACGACGACAAGCGCCGCCGATGCCTATTTACGCGAGTCAACAACGCGTCGTCGGTGTGGGGGCGCCGACGTACGTCGCTCAACAAACGCCATCGTACCAGTAGGAGGATGCACGTGTGTTTCAACGCGTTTTGTAGGTACCAGTAGTAATCATTTCATCGCATGTTCATAACAATCGTGTTCGCTGTGCGCCGTCGCTCAACGAACGCCATCCGATGAGGCTAGTCGCGCGCGAAGCTCTTCATTTTCTCTTCTCAATTCTTTGAGCGCTCTGCGCATGGCTTCGACGTCGTCGCCGCGCATCGCGGCGTCCACGTCCAAACCACCCGCCGAATCGCTCGGCGATCCAAATTTCAGCTGCATGCCCGCCATGGGTGGCGACGACGAATCCGTCGAGGTGTCGTGCATCGCCATCAACCGTCCCGGCGCCGGTGACATGGAAAGTCGTCTGAGCGCCTTTTGGATCGTCTTCGTCACGCTCTCAATCGTCACCTCACTCTTTGAAGCTTCCGGGGACGACGCCTCGGTCTCCGTCTCGATTGATCGCTTCACCCCTGGCGGAGGCATCATGTCCCCGCTCTTTCGCTTTGACGCCCCCGCCTTGGATTTCGCCGGGACCGGGTTCGCAACCTTTGGCGCCGCCGGTGGCGCCGACATACCCGGAAGATTGGCAAACAAATAACCGCCGCCGTTCGCCCCGGCGAGTCGCGCGCCAGACATGTTGGCCAACGACTCTTGTTGTTTCGCCGCCTCGGTCGCCCGCGCTTCTCTCGCCGCTTTCACCGCCGCGGCGTTCGCCGCCGCCGCCGCCCCGGATGCCCCAGCAGCGCCACCGAATCGCTGCATGTGCGGTGGTCGTCCCGGTCTCGCCGGCGAAGGCGACGCCATGGTGGCCATTAAACGCGCATAGTATCCTTTTCCTTGCCACGACTCTTGCAACTGTTCCCTTAAACTCTTCTTCGGAAACCCCTTCGCCGGCGACGGCGAAGGGACGTAATCCGGAAGCGCCTCTGCCGCCTTCATGATTTCCGCCACGCGGCTCTGCACGTCCGCCACCGTGTCATCGCACGAAATGCCCGCGGCTTTACGCGCGGCGATTTCCTCTTCGTAACGCGCCTTGGCGTACGCCTCGAGATGGGCTTGACGTTGACGCGGGTTCCCCACAAACGCGGGTGAAGGCGGCACCTCATCCGCGGCGACGGTCTCCCAGCTCTGGAACTCACCGAATCGTCGAACTTCTTTGTGTGCGCGAGAACTTCTTCGCGTCGCCCCGCTTCCCGCGTCGGATTCAGTCGTCGCGCTCGTCGCGCTCGTCCTTCGCAACATCGTAGACCCCGGGGTGGGTTCAAACCCCGGCGGAGAATTCGACGCCCCCGTGAACGAATCACCTTTAGTCACGCTCGGGATCGAACTAAACGACGCCGACGTCGTCGCCGTCGTCGTCCCTCCCGTTGATTTTTTCCTCGACCCCCCGCTCGCGCGTCTCCCGCCGCCGCGTTCCTCCCCCCCGGTCGAGTTTCCCTTAGAACTCCCTCGCGTCGTCGCCCGTCCAGAGTGCGTCGACCCGGTTTTACCCGTCTGTAAAGTCACGAAGAACAAGGACGCGCGCGCGTCGTCGTCGTCGTCGCCGTTCGCGTCAGTCGTTCATCGAGCGTCGCGTCGTTACGGAAAACAAGATGTCGTTGCGAAATCGCGTTTTTGCACATTCACTCGTTCCGGTGTTCGCGCGCGCGCACCTTGTTCGTCGCGTCGTCCAACGCCGTCATCTGCGTCGTCTCTTCCGTTTCCTCTCGAGCGTCGCGGGCGTCGTCGGTCGTCGTCGAGGCGGGCGGGCGGCGTCGGAATGAGGTTCGTCGAGACTGCTCGACGCGCAAGGCTTCCATCCTTCCCCTCTGTGGCCCCTTTCATACTGTTTGTACATATGGATGCGAATCGTCGCTTTTGGTTTCGGTCGTTACAGTTACAACTTTAAGGCGGTTCAAAACGTGTGCGTGCGTATCGTACAGCGAGCGGTGCCGTTCACGCGTCGTCGGCGTCGGCGTCGTCGGCGTCGGCGTTCGTAAGCGTCGACGACGCCCCGGGAGGCTCCCAGTAACCGTCAATCATCCACTCTGTGGCGTCGCCGGCGAAAAAGTCTTGGACGTCGCCCTCCGCGGCGGCGTCGCGCGCCTCTCTCTCGTCCCAGGCGCGGTCGTAATCCTCGAGCGTGGTTTGATCCTCGCTCGCGCTGTCTAAGAGCATATTTTGAATGCTTATGGGGAGACTCTCGACGTAGTCGTAGGAGTGAATGCGGTAAATCAACTCGGGAAACTCGTGGACGACGGCGCGCGCGTCGCAACGGGGGTCTAAACTCGCCAGCTTTTCCACCGCGCGTTCAATGTGCGCGTGAATGTCGTCGACGAGCAAAAGCGTTGGATGACGCTCGATGAGTCCCGTGACGTCTCGGCACATGTCGGACGAACACAGGACGTCTTGAAGTTCCAACACGCGCTTGCTCGCTGAAACAAACTCGACTCGAATCGCCGACGGGTCCCGTTCAAACACCGCGCACACGTCGATATCCGGCAGCAACTGCCGCAAACGATCCCCCGCGACCGCGATCGATATCGGGTCTCGCATCGACGGTTCCTTTTCCGCGACAGAGATGAGCGCGCGAATGGTTCGGTCTCGCGCCGACGCGTAATCCCTCCAAAACTCAACCAAGTCTCGTTCCCAAGTTCCTCGCGCGTGTCCCAAGTGCGCCTCGCAATCGTCGTCCCCCGCGCTCGACGTCGTCTCTGCAGTTGTTTTCTCATCCTCCACCGCCCTGCTCGCCGCGGCTTCGTCCCGACGACGTCGCGCGCCGCGACAGATGACGCTGCGATTCTCAACCACTTTTTTTGAAAACCATTTTTGCCGACGCGAACGACGCGTCGCGATCGACGTCGACGTCGACGTTCGGCGATGGGACGACGACGACGCGGATGACGACGCCGCGCACATGTTCGTCGCGCGTCCGTGCGTCCACGCGGCGGCGACGAGTGAGGTGAGGGCGCGAAAGGGTGATCGTTCGTTTCGGTTGTGTTTTCACTTCAAGCTCTCAAGTCTGACTAGACGGTCGCGCCGTTACTTTTGTAATTTGGAAACAAAGTCGTCGACGCTAAACTCCTCAGCGTATTGCGACTCGTCCCACAACTCTTCTAAACCGTTGACTATGTTTGCGAGACCGCCAGAGGCGGCGCCGGCAGCGGCGGCGGCGGCACCCTTGGTGGCGGCGGACGCCGAAGCGGCGACGGGTCGTCCATCCTTGTCGAGCTTGGCGCCCTTTTCGGCGGTGAAAAGCTCGAGCATTTGACCAGTGTCCATGGCACTCATGGAAGCGTTGTCGGCGTTGACGACGGCGTTGGCGACGTCGAGCTTGAAACGCTGGAGAGACATGATTTTTTCCTCGAGCGTACCGCGGGTTAAAATGCGATAGACGTTTACCGTTCGGCGTTGACCGAGTCGGTGCGCTCGATCCATGGCTTGTAAATCCTTTTGTGGGTTCCAATCGTGCTCCAAAAAGACAACCGTGTCGGCGGACGTGAGGTTTAAGCCCAAACCACCGACGTGGGTGGTGAGGAGTAAGACGTCAATGGATGGATCGGCGTTGAATTTACGCACCACTTCGAAACGCTGCGACGGGGCGACGCCGCCGTCGAGTCTGAGCCAGCTCACGTCGCGCATTTGCGACGTGAAAAGTTCCGTCTCGACGAGATCGAGCAAGCTCTTGAGCTGGGAGAACACCAAGACGCGATGTCCGGAACCGGACGCCGGGTTCGGTTTGGATTCTCCGCTCGCTTTTTCTTCCTCCACGTCGACGCCGATGCCGCAATCGAGCAAAATTTGCTTGAGCGCGTCAAACTTGGGCGATCGCAGTTCTGGGTCGATCTTCTTCAATTTTTTCGGATCGTTGGCGACGAGCTTTGGGTGAGAGCAGAGCTTGCGCAAGTACTGAAGCGTCGTGAAGACGTGCTGCGCCGCCCCTTCGGCGGAGCCACCGCTTTCAACCGCCGCGACGGCTTCATTCTTCGCTTCGCTAGACTCAAACGCGTCGTACATTTTACGCTGCGTTTCGGTGAGCTCGACGTACACATCCTGGATAATCTTTGGCGGCAAATCCTTGAGCACTTGGTCCTTCGTACGACGCATCACAAACGGCATGACTTGCTTGTGTAACGCCCCAGTCGCGAGCGCACCTTGCTCCGTCAATCCACCACCCTTCTTTGCGGCGGCGGATCGCGCGGCGGCAATGCCGTAAGTCGACTTGAACTCTCTTTCGGTTCCTAGGAAACCGGGCATGAGAAAGTCGAATAAACTCCAAAGCTCGACGACGTCATTCTGAATAGGCGTACCCGACAACAACAATCTATGTTCGGCGCGAACCTGTTTGACGGCTTGCGTGACTCGGCTCTTTGGATTGCGAATGGCGTGACCTTCGTCGAGGACGCAGTAGCACCAATCAAACTTGTCGAGCGTGTGCGCATCCGCCCGCGCGGATTCGTACGACATGATAACGACGTCGTACTTGTCAAAGTGCTTCTGCAACGCATCGCGTTCAGCCGGAGTTCCTTGGTATTCGAGAGGCCGCAACACATCCGGCTCGACGTACAAACCAATTTCGTGCGCCCAGTGTCCGACGAGCGTCGTCGGGCAAATGACGAGGTGTGGCAGCGTTTTCGCGCCAGATTCTCTGCGCTCGACAGTCGTCGCAGCTAAGATACACGTAGACTGGAGCGTTTTGCCGAGACCCATGTCGTCCGCCAACGCGCCGTGCAACTTGAAACGACGTAAAAACGCCAACCAGTTGACGCCGTCTTGCTGATACGGACGCAACGTCCGCGAGCACTTGAAGGGAAGCTTGAAATCTTCGATTTTGCTATTGTCTAAGAGCGCCTCGAGGAACGCACCATCTTTTTTGGAGCGTTCCTTCTGCGCGTCGGTGAGTTCACTCGGAGGTTCCTTACCGCTCGCGAGCGGGAGCAGTGGTACCAAACTCGCGAACGCGCGCGTCGCAGCGCTTCTAATGGCCAAATCCGGATCGCTCATGCGACCCATCAATGGAACGAGCAAGAGCACGCAGTACGGCGCGAGCGTGGCGCCGAGCTGTTTGACGAGTTCGCTGGCAAGACCCACGGCTCCGGATCGCTTCGCCGTCTCAGACGCCGCTTCGCCTTGCTCGAGTTGAGGCACGATGTACTCGAGCAACGGACCGATGACTCGCTCGGGATGTTTCGAAGCGACGGTGGCAATAGTGCTCGCGGCCGTTTTGCGCACCGCAACGTCGGCGTAAAGCGCCGCCGCGAATGCCGCCTTTGTCAGTTCAATGACCTTGGGTTGAAGCGATTCGTGGGCAACCGGACCGTAAACCTTGAGCATTTGCAGAGCGTCAACCAGAGTTTGCAACTCCGCGACGCCGGCGGATTCAGACGGCGCCTGCGTGATTGGCTTCACCATGATGTTTGTCAAAGCGCCGAGCTTGTTGAACACGTCGGCACCAAACGTGGATGAAATGGCTCGCACCACCGCCTCCCCTCCTCTGCGGGCGATTGCGGCATCGCTGATGACGTCTTCGTCCACAATGCCCGCGGGTGATTTCTTCTTCTTTGCTGACGCGTCTTCCTCCACCTCGACGTCCTTAGTCGTCCCGGCTTTGAGCGTTTCTTCTTCGTCGCCGCAAACCATCGAGGTGATGTTCTTTATCAGCTTATCATTCGGAGACGGTTTGCGTTCCGCACAGAGCTTCAACATTGACGAAATGGACGCCGCGCCGCGTCCTTGCAAAACTTCGTCGCGTTCGCGGCGTACCGAAGCCATGAGAGGTTGGATAAATGGATTGAGCTTTGGAGGAAGCGCACCGAAACCGACGGCAGCACCCGCGGCTGCTGCGAGCACAGACCCGTGTATCTTCGCCTCCGCATCTCGCAGACGTTGCGCCGATGCGTGGAGGGAACTACGCGCGGTTTCGACCGCTTGATTATCAGACTGCGTCAAAGAAGAAAAAATCAACGTCAGTCAGTAAAACGTCTCCTCGTAAAGGTTGAAGACGAGCAAAACGTAAAGGTTGAAGACGAAACAATGCGTTTCGATTGTGCGAGAAAGTTATACTTCTCTCCATCCAATGCTAGGCTGGGGAAACCTGTGACTCTCGGTTTAATGTAGGAGTTGGACACGATTTAAAATCGTCCGGAACCCGAAATACTGCAATGCGCATCGCTGCGCGGGTATGAAGGGCGGAACGTCCAACGACGTCGATCGTCGCAATGCGTCGATCGTCGCGAACAAACTCCAAACGCGACGAGCGCGAAAAGGATAGAAAAAGAAGAAAAACGAGAGAACGAGAGAACGAGATCGAACACGTACCTGTGGAATGGCGGCAGAAAGCGTCGCCGCGGAATCGGCGCCAAAGCCATCCGCTTCAGGACTCGGGACGTCGCCAGTCAGCTTGACCCCGTTCGTCGCAGCGACGCGAAGGAACGCCATGGACTCGCTCTTGACGTACTTGACCATTTGAGCCACTTCGCCGTACGGAGACGGCGAAGGTGCGCTCGGATACGCAGGGTTGGTATTCGCGAGAATGGTACCGAGTTGAGCGCCCGGAGATTGCAAAGCCGGGCGCTGCGGGCCCGGAGGCACGACGTGAAGCCAAAGGTTGAGGAGATGCGCGCCCGCGAGACGCGCGGTGCCTTGAGCACTCGTCAACATACCCGTGACGTACTTTTCCATCGTCTCGACCGCTCCACTGCGTCCGTGAGCCCCAAACGCCGCCGCAAGCTTTGCGAGACACTCCAAGCCGCGCAAACGACCGGCGGTGGTCGCTGGCCAATCTTTCGCAACGGCGCGAATTTCACCCTTGACGCTGGGCGGAGTCGAGACAAAGATGAGTTTGCCTTCACCGCACGCTTTCGCCACCGTCGTCGAGAGCTCTGTCCATTTGCCACCGTGCACCATGAAAGTGGCCTCGATGATGGCGACGGGCACGGCTCGCAAGAGCGCACTCCACGCCTCGGTGGCAGCTTCAGCGCTCGCGCGATCGACGTCGAGCAGAGCTCCCTGGAACGCGTGGCGCATCGCCGGCGCACAAGCCTCTTGAACCCAAAGCTGCGTCGAAGCGTCCGGCTCGACGGCGAGCAAACATAACAACGTCTGCCACACGGCTAATCGAACAGACGCCATCGGATGCGCCGCAAACGGCCACAAGCGAGGAACTACTTCCGCCAAGTCTGCGTTTGACTTTTCGCGAGTCGATTGCAACGCGTAGAGTTTGGCGATGAGTTTCATCACTGGCACCGCGCTCGGCGAGAGATCGTCGAGTTCATTGAGCAAACCCCAAAGAGACGACAGCAGCTCGTTGAACTTTGGGTGTTTGGGCAAATGCTCCGCCGCCGGGAGCAGAGACTCGGCGGCGGCTCCTCTGACGTCGTCGTCCGCGTCCACGAGCGCCTTGGTCGCCGCGGGAAGCGCCGCGGGCAAAAGGTCGAGCGCGAGCTCAGATTTCGCAGCCAAAATATACTTCAATCCGAGCAACGCCGAATGACGAACCTCCCACTCTGGTCTCGAGAGCAAAGTGAGCGTACACGAAACGACGGCATCTACGGCGTCTGGGGCGAGCGGTAACAGCGCCGCACCGAGCGCCTGGGCAGAGGTCTCGCGAACTGGGGCAACGGCACCATCCCCGGCGAAATCACCGAAACGATCGAGCGCCAAAATGCACAACAGACGCACGCACATGTCTTCCAACCACGCGGCGTTCGCGTCCCGCGCAGCCTCGATGGTTCCCGGTTCTGGCTTAATGCCCGGCGGGGGCGCCCAAATGGCTGCGCTCGCCGCTTGGTGGCGCAAAACCTCACGCAATGCGGCAGCGGCGCCGTGTCGTTCCTCCCAACCCTCGGAAAACATCATGTACGCGAGCGCCTCGCACGTTCGCGCCAGAGGCCAACCGCCCGCTTCGACTTCCGCCTGCTCTTCGTCATCCTCCTCGGCTTCCGCCTTTTCCTTTTCAATCCTCGCCGCTTCCTCATCTTTTTTCGACCGCTTCGCGTGCGCTGGATCTATGCCTTCTCTGAGCATTCTTTTCGCCTTTCTCTTGAGTTTATTCAGCTCTCGCGCGCTGAGATGGCTATAGTCCACGTCGCCAGTCAAACCGTCGACCGCTTCGGCGGCGCTATCCCCGACGGCAACCTTCTCCTTCACCTCCACCTTGTCCTTGTCGTCATCGAGCAGATCTTCATCTTTAACTAAATCGCTCATTTTCATGTTCTCATCCATCATCGCCCCGGCTTCCGGTCCGAGTTCCATTCCCAAACGTCTCTTGAGCGACGCTTTGGCTTGCGCCAGTCGTTCCGCCTTGGTTCCCGGTCCGTGCTCCAAGTGCCAGCTCGTCCCGCTCGAGCTCAAGAGAATCCCCGCTTTTTCCAACACGGCCTCCACGTTAAACTTTGCAAACGTCAAATCCAACGCATCCGATCCCGTTCCGTACGGCGCGTTCGCGTTCGCCGCGTTTCCTCCTCCGTCTTCGCGTTTCACCGCCGCTTCTTCGCTCTCCAACTTTATCAGCGTCTCCACCGTCGGGTGTTTCAACCGCGACGAGATCTCGCTCAACGTCGCGCTCGCCGCCGTGCGCGTCTCCCACTTTTTACTCCGCAGGTGCGCGCGGACGCGACGAAGAAGGTTCGGTAATTGGTTCGCGTGCGACGCCGCGAGTTCACCGATCTGTCTCGCGGCTTCGCGTCGAGCCTCTAGGGACGACCCGGTATCGAGGAGCCTGATGAGGCGATCGAGACGGGAACCTCCCGCCTCGCCGGACGGCGCCGACATCGGGAGCGCGGTGTCGTCGACGCGGTGTCGTCGCGCAGTGGCGCCGAGACTGTTGGATTTCGCGCGGGCGAGCGCGCGCGTCGTTTCGTTGGTATCGATTGAATGTTTCATTCATTGGTTTTACGCGCGTCGTCGGGCGTGATGGATGCGCGTTTCGGTTTCACATCGTCTGTTTGCTTTTCGTTCTTCTCGTCGCCTCGCGAAGGGCGTCATCGATTCGTCGCCGTCGCCCTGGATTTAATCGACGTCGTCCGCGGCTGAGCCTCGTCCGCCCGGAGCGGCGCCGCCGAACCCGCCGAACGGACCTCCTCCTCCCGGCGCGCCCCCTCCGGGCGTTCCCCCGGGCATGCCGTACGCAGCCATCATCTTTTGAATCACCGGACCAACCTCTGGATCGCTCATGTACTGCATCGCGCTCATCGGATTGGAGAGCATGGCTTGAAACGCTTGCATGACTTTTGGATTTTGCATCGCCTTCATCAAATCGGGATCGGACGCCAACTTTTCCGCCACGCCCGGTGGGACGCCGGGAATCCCGCCGCCCGGGAACCCACCGGGCATTCCCCCGGGCGTTCCCCCGGGCGTTCCACCGCCGCCCGCCGCCGCCTCGGCTTCCGCTTCCGCTCGCGCCTTGACCGTCTCGGCCCGTTTCCGTTCCGCATCCGCCTTCGCGCGCGCCTCGCGTTCCGCTCGCTTCTTCCCTTCCCGCACGTGCATCTCGTGCACGACGCTCAAAACCTTTTTATGAATCTCCCCGTACGTCTCATCGAAATCCGCGTTCAACCCTGCGGAGAGATCGCGGTTGGCGTCGTTCCACCGCCCGAGATACCTGTACGCGGCGCCTCGGATTTTCAACGCCTTGGCCGAATCCGGGTTCATCTTCAGCGCCGCGTCGCAGTCCCGAATCGCCGCGTTCGGTCGTCTCAGCTTGATCAACGCCTCGGCGCGTTTCGCGTACGTCAACGGCGACGGTGAGATGAGTATCGCCGCCGTGTATCCCTCCAACGCGAGCGCGTAGTCGCCGGCGTTAAACGCGTTGGACGCGTCCGTCTTCGCGCGCGCGAGCGCGTCTTCATCCTTTGGCGAAAGTCCATCGTCGCCCGGCGGTTCTTCGTTCCCCATCGCCGGCGCCGACGCGTCGATCGCGTCCTCGGGCATGATCTCGTCGTCGAGAAACGCGTCGTCGGCGTCGTCGTCGGCGTCGGTTTTCGTTTTCGTCGTCGGCGGTGGAATCGTCGCTCGTAAATCCACTTCCAACCACTCTCTAAAAAACGCCAGCGACGGCACGTCCAGGATCGCCGTGTCCTCTCGCGCGCATCGCACGAGGTGTTTCAGCGTTTCCAGCGTCTCCGTCGTCGCCATCGGTCGGTGGTCGGTCGTCCGCGCGGATCAATGCCGCGCGAATGGATGGATGAATGAATGGATGAATGAATGCGTCACACGACGACCGACGACTCGCGTACCGCCTAAAATGTCAGCCGTACTTCGCGCGGCGACGCGAGGGATGATCCTCGGTCGCGTCCGGGGGTATCCGTCGCCCCGCGCGCGCGCCGATGCGTTCACGACGGCGATAAAGGGTGGTGGTCACGATGATGATGATGCATCGGTGACGACGATGGGCACGGCGCGGGAAATGCTCGAATACGCCGCGTCGCGATGGCGCGACGGCGCGCGAGACGAATCGAGGGGCGTGCTCGAACACGGAGACTCCATCGTCGCCCGTAGCGGCGGCGCGGGATCGGGATCGGGGGACGCGAGCTCGAGGTTGGCGAGCGCGCGGGCGCACTTTACGCGAGAACGAGGCGACGTCGTCGGCGCCTCGGACGCGTGCGAAAGAGCGAGAAAGAGTGCGGAGAGCGACGACGACGCGGCGTCGAGCGCGGCGTTGTGGGCGCTGATGGCGTCGAGACGACGGTCGAGCGAGGTTTCGTGGGAGGCGATCGAGGGTGGGATGGCGAAAGCTTTGACGCGCGCGAGCGACGACGGTTCCGACGGTTCGCGATTTTTAGCCTTGTCGGGCGCGCGCGCGTTGGCGGCGTTGACGCGGTTTCGCGTCGAGGACGCGATGGAGAGCGCGACGCGGTGCGAAGAAATCTTGGTCGGACGCGCGAACGCGTTGGAATTGGCGAAAGGACAACCGCACGGATGGTGCGTGGCGACGGCGTTGAAGACGCTCGGACACGCGGCTCGATTGCGGGGAGAGAACGGAAGAGCGATTGAAATGTACGAACGCGCGATGGCGTACGCGGATGACGTGGCTCTGAGCGAAGAAACGGGGGCGATGGCGTCGAGAATCATCGCCGAGGAACTGCGGGTGGATTGTCGGTTGGCGTTGGCGCAGGCGTTGTTGGCGTCGGACGCGGAGGCGACGGACGCCGCGGAATCGTACGCCGCCGGAGCGGTGAGCGCGGCGGAGGCGCTCGGGGACGATAAACACCCGCGCGTCGGCGTCGCCGTCGCGGTGAGCGGGGACGTGTACGTCGCAAAGGCGCTGCGAGCGACGTCTGGGGCTGGGGAGCTCGGCGACGGCGCCGGGGTGATGTTCGCGGAGGGATTGTACAGAAACGCCATCAAATTGACGCATTACCCGCGCGTCGTCGAGGACGCGTCCGCAGCCAAGACGGATCACGAGGCGAGACACCTCTCGGCGGTGCTCCACGCGAGGTATAGCAGTGTACTTCGCGCGTCGGGGGAACAGCGGAAAAAGGAGTCGGAAACGTGGTTGGAGAGCGCGAAACTCCTTTGGCCCGACGAATCCGAAAACGCCGAGGGCGGCGTCGACGGGCGGACGTTGGTCGCCGACGTCGCGCGCAAGCTCGGGAGCAAACACACCAAGACGGTGATTCTAGACACGCAACAAATGACTGCGATTACGCTTTAGATTGATTTTCGATGAATAGTTTACTCTTCGCTCGCTTTACTCATTCTCACCGCGGGAGGCTTTACTCTTTCTACTGCGCGTCGTTCTCGGCTACGTGTAATCGATGATGTTCTCGCTCCGCCCTCGTAAACCCGAGTTCGCGATAGTTCACCCGACTCTCCGCCGTGTCGTTCGCGCCCGCGGGCGAGTGCATCGTCTTTTGCGATGGTCCACTGAGAATGGCGGTGAGATCGCCCCCGGCTTCCGCCGCCCTGAGCGCGGCTTCCAATTTCGCTTCGAAATCGAGCGAAGACGCCGTCGAGACGGTCGGTTTCACCGCAGGTTCGTACTTCTCAGGCGATTTCACGAGCAATTTCGGTTCAAACGTCTTCTTCGGAACCGCGCGTTCGAGCGGTTGTTTCTCCACCGGCGTCTCCGGCTTTGTCATGGCTCTGGCCAACATGCGCTCGAACGCCGCGTCCGACGCCGACAAATCGTCAGCCTCTGGTTCTCGCGCGGCGCATCCCACCGGGGACGCCGCCTCCGCGATGAACACCGGCGCGTTCGCATCGATATCCATCGCATCAATCACTGGAGATTCAGCGGGAATCGGCGACGACGACGGTACCGGTACCTCTTCCTCTTCTTCCTCTTCTTCAGCCGAGACGCTCGTCCGAACCGGCGAATTCTGTACGCCACCCTTGACGCCAAACATTCGATCTAAACTCACCCCTTTACTCTCCGCATCCATCGCCGCTCGCAATCGCGCTTCGAAAATCGCATTCGTATCCTCCTCCTCGACGATACCGTCGTCGTCCTCGTCGTCGTCGTCGTCATCGTCGTCGTCTCTCTTCTTGACTTCCGGGACGACGACGCGCACTTCGGTTCCCGCGCTCGTCGTCGATACGGACTTCACCACCGCCACGCACGTCGTCGCTGGTTTCCTCCCCGCATCCGCATCACCACCGTCGTCATCGCGCGCGCGTCTCGCGGCGTACACCTCCGCTGTCGGTGACACCGAAAACGGAAAAGATCCATCCGCGGCATCGCCATCGCCATCGCCGCTCTTCCCCCTGGATAACCACGCCGCGCGAGACACGCACAGCGGACTGACGTTGGTGAGATCGAAGAGATCGGCGCGACGGGACATTTTTTTCGCGTTCGTTTCCGCGCGGTCCCAGCCTCCGCGCGACGTCGCGCGACCGGTCTCGCGCGTCGCCGAGTGGCGACGACGGTTCGCGTTCTCCGTGAGCAAATTGAGTCATAACAGCCTTTTTACAATGAAACAACAACTGGCGACGGCGTCGTCGCGCGAGCTAAAATAAGAATGAAGCGCGTTCCCCGCGTCGTCACCGATTCTTCTCGTCGTCGTGCCCGGCGGCGGAATCCGCGGCGAACGCGGCTTCGAGACTGGCGTTTACGAAGAAGCGTTCCGCGCGTTGCACGTCCAACCGGCTTCCGTCCTTTCTGTATTTGCCGCGAACGAGGTTATACATGGTCGTCACGCGATCGACGATGAACCACGATTCATCCACTTCGATGGTTTCCCCGCACGCGGTGTTTTTCGGGAGCTTATGCGTCCCGAGATCTTTCGGCGGGGGCGTGGCGACGCGCACCGCGAAGGGTACCAACCGAGGCGCCGATCGTTTCTGCGCATCCGTCTCCCCTTCGCGCGACGGCGACGACGGCGACGCGTCGTCCCCGGGAATATCCGCGGCGTCGCCCGACGACGACGCGCGCGATCGAACGACCGAACCGCGTCGGTACCGACGAGCGTTCGTTCGTGCCGACGCACCGAGGGTGCCGATGACGCGTTCGCGTCTTCGTCCTTCACTCGACGCCGACGCCGACGGGTTCGTCGCGCGACAACGCGCGGGGACCATCGCGCGCATGGCGTGATTCACCCGCGTCGGCGCGCTCGGAGGGGAGCGGCGACGCGACGGTGTGTGACGACGGTGTGTGACGACGACGACGATGGGTGGATGGTTTTTAATTTAAATCAAGATGGGGCTTTGCGACGACGACGAAGACAATTGAATTTTTATGATACAAACGAACGAACGAGAGCGGCGACGATTGGGTCTCGTGAAAACAAACGAAACCGCACGACGCCGTCTCGGCTCTACGCGTCGGCGCAGGACATGCGATCGCGGATGAGACGTAAATTTTCCAATTCAACCAACGCCGAAGCGAGGGTGACGCGTTCGGCGGAATCGGCGTCTCTGTCGGCTCGTCGCTGGGACGTCGTCGCCTTATCCTCCGTCTGCGCCTTGACGGCACCGATACCGGTTCCGGCGCTCTCCACCTTGTTGACGATGGAATCGGTGGAGTCTTCGAGGGCGGCGTCGAGGGGTAAGGGCCCGTCGGTATCCTTGCGACGAAGACGCGAAGGCGCTTCCAGAAGCGAGAGTAAATCCGCCGGCGTGTGTTCGACAAACGTCGCCCCACCGGCGGAATTCTCGTCGTCGAGGGCGAACGGGGCGAATTCGACGTCATCATACGCGTTGGCGTCGTCGCCGTTCGGACCGACAGGAGGCGAGCCGCCGTCTTCCGGAAGTGTTCCTCCTCCGCTGACGCGTCTGCCAAACGCGCCGGGCGAATGCGGATAGACGCCGACGACGTCTCGCAGCGACGTACCCAGACTCGAACTCGGGGACCAAGACGACCGGCGGGAACCTCCACCGCCCGAGGAAAACCGACTCGGGAGCGATGGTGACGTCCCGAGACTCGGGATCGGGGACTCGGGACACCCGAGTCCGCCCCAACTGGGCGACGCGGCGCCGACGCCGTGTCTGGAAGCGCCGTGTCTGGAAGCGTTGGCCGACGAGTGACGCGCGTGCGGAAGTCCCGGGGAACACGCGATCGGGGACGCTCGCGGCGTCGTCGGCGATACTGACGGCTCGGGCGTGGTTTGTTGTTGTTTCGACGGCACCACCGCGACGCTGATGGGCTGTTGCTGTTGCTGCGTCTGTTGCTCCATCGACGTGCCGACGTCAATCTTCAAACACGACGCCATCGGTCGTCTTCCCGGTAAACGCGGTTGCGTCACCTCGGCGCCGATGATATTCCTGGACGCGGTGGTACCACCCGACGGAGGCGTCGTCGTCGTCTTGACTGGCGCGGCTTTGAATCCGTAAATCGGCGCGGGTCCGCTCGTCGGCGCGGAATTCGGCGCCGCGTCGTAGCGTTGATTATTCGGACTCGTGTAACTCGCCATCGGAGGAACGACTCCACGATTATCACCCGGCGGTGGTTTCAACGAATCAGACGAGTGCGATGTCGACATCGTCTTCGTCTTCCTCTCGTCGTTTGCTTCGTCGCCGTCGTCGAAACGTAAACCTCTGGATAAACTTCTGAGCGCCGCTTCGCGTTCCGCGGCGCGCGTCATCGTGCTCGCGTCCACCTTGGTCGGCGACGGCGATAAAGACATTTCCCCACCCGCGAGTTCGACGTCGATCCCGCCGCCGTGGAACGACGGTACCAGTGGTGGCGGTGCGGCGACGGCGCTGGCGCTCGCCGCGATGAACCGATCCTCGATATCCTTGACGGCGAGAGAATCCAAAAAGTAGACGCACGCGCGCAACTTGCCTACGGATGTCGCCACGTCGGTGAACGCGTACGTCCTGTAACCCGCAGATTTCCCAGGATGTGCGCCTTCGATCGAAGATGAGATGTCCAAATCACGCACGCTAAAACTAAACCGTCCACCGACGCTCGATCGCGAGGGATGCGCCGCTCTTCTTTGTAACGCGCGAAGCCTCGCCCCGTGCGACGGAAGCGTTCGCAACAACGCCGCGAGCGTCCGAACCATGATGACGCCTCGTTTATACACCACCGACGCGTCTAAATCCTTGTTAAAGTGGTTATTCCCGCCAACCTTATCCCCGTCCGCGCCCAGATGAAACACCCATCGCTCCAAGAGCGCGTCGTCAATCATCGTTTTCCGTTTCGTCGGCGGCGCTTCGTCCTCATCCTCTTCGTCCTCGTCCTCTTCGTCTCTTCCGAATCGAACATCCAACACCACCAACCGCTCCCTGTGCGTCCACGCGTCCCCATCCGCGCGCCCGTCATCGCTATAATCCTCCTCGTTCTCTAGCGCCGTTTCCACGTCCACCGACCGCGGCGTGACGAGATTAAACCACCGGTTCGATTTCGACGCTCTTCGTCCGCGTCCGCGTCGCGTCGTCGTCGTCGTCGTCGTCGAGCCTTTCGCGCCGTCGCCGTCGTCGCCCTCACCCGTCGTCCGAATGCGTACGCGTCCGCTCGTCGACGCCGAGCGCACTTCGGGGAAATCTCTGCACTCCGCGACGACGTTGGCGCACTTGAACAACCACTCCCGGGCGATTTGCGTCGTTCGGTCACCCATCGTTCAATCGCGGTCGTTAACGAGCCAACCAGAGAATCTCAATCTTAAGTGAAGCGACGCGCACGGAACGACGGACGCGCGACCGACGGACGGACCGACGGAAAGACGCGATGCGACGGTACGGCTTTACGTCGGTTCGACCCGCCGCGAGCGGTCTCGTCTCGCGCGTCGCCGTCTCGCGCGTCGTCGTCGTCGTCGTCGACCGAGTGCGGTTTCAAACACAAAAAGTTTGATTCGACAAAAAAACATTCTTTTATTACGTTATATAGTCTCATAATAATGTAATGTATGATATGTATGAAAAGTACTCGAAAGCACATAAGTTGTACGATATAGTCTTGAATGATTCAATGTATATATAACTAGGGTTGTGAATGTACTTATCTAGGGTTTTGTATGTCACGGACACGACTGACGTCACGCTCGAACGCGCGTCGGTTCCGACGACACATCGCGACGAGGCGAACGCGCGCGCGCGAACGGACGGACGGACGAGCGGACGACGCCGACGCTCGCGTTTGATTGAGCTTTATCGACCTCACCGGCGCTCTGCGCGCGGTGCGAAGGAGTCCATCGATACAAGATGGCGCGGACGACGACGACGACGACGACGACCCCGCTTAGGGCGCAGCGCGCGCGCGCGAAGCCGTGCCGACTCTCTCGGTCTCGGACGGCGGTGACGCCGCGAGCGAACGGACGCGGTGGGGACGGACCGGTGGTTTTCAGCTTCGACGACTCCGGGGAGTTTGTGAAACGAACGGAAGGGGAGACGGAGGAGGAAGAGGAAGGCGCGCGGGGGGCCGAGGCGTCGTCTTCTTTCGCCGCGGACGGGTTCAAGACGTCGTTGACGGATGATCCGGCGTTCAAAGCGGGTTCGTCCGCGGTGGACGCGGACGAAACGTACGCGATGACGCCGTTGGATAAAGCGCCGGCGGTGGCGAAGCAGGCCTTCGTCTCGGCGCCGCCGGCGGACCGACAGCGGGAACAGGTGCGAAGCTTTTTGTACCCGGGCGAGGACGAGCTTCCGGACGACGTGTCCATGACCATTTGGGAACACTTGGAGGAGCTTCGCGAGCGCGCCATCGTGAGCGCCGCGGTGGTGAGCGCGCTGATTTTGGTGTGCTTCTGTTTCGCAAAGGATTTGACGATTTTTTTGGAGGAACCAGTCAAGTCGCAGGGCGTGCGGTTTCTTCAGCTCGGACCGGGGGAGTACTTCTTCACGACGGTGAAAGTTGCGGGGTACTCTGGTTTGTTGGCGGGCGCGCCCGTGGTGTTGTACGAAGCGATCGCATACGTCTTACCCGGGTTGACGTTGAACGAGCGCAAGACGCTCGGACCGATTGTTCTCGGTTCATCGGTGTTGTTTTACGGGGGCATCGCGTTCGCGTACGCCATTCTCGTGCCCGCGGCGCTCAAGTTTTTCGTCGGCTACGCCGATGGTGCGGTCGAGTCTTTGTGGTCGATCGATCAATACTTTGAATTCGTCTTGGTGCTGCTCTTCTCCACTGGTCTCTCGTTCCAGGTTCCAGTCATTCAGTTGCTTCTCGGGCAGACGGGCATCGTCACCTCCAAGCAAATGTTGAGCGTTTGGAGATACGTCGTCGTCGGTTCCGTCATCGCGGCTGCCGTCTTGACGCCATCCACCGATCCGTTCACGCAGCTTCTACTCGCCGCGCCGCTCATGTCTCTCTACTTGGGAGGTGCCGCTCTCGTCGGTGTCTTTGAGCGCGAGAGAGAAGGCGAGACGGCGGCGTAGGAGGCGGATGGTGGCCTAAACTCGCAATCGCACACGAACGAACACAAGCGCGCTTTAGCTTCTAATTTACACTACTAGCACATTTTACTACAAGGAGATGCACTTCTACGGTGAACGAAACACGCACACACACGAGACACACGCAAACGCAACTATTAACCGTCGACATGCATCTTCGTCACTTCGCTCGCGGTAAAGTCGGCGTCGCGTCGACGCTTACTCAGGTTGAGCATCACAGAGACGTTCGTCGTCATCGCGTCACGCGCCGCGCGCTCCGTCATCCCAAAGAGCGTCGCCAAGTTGACCACGTCGTGCATCGAACGCACCTCCATCGCCCTATTCGCCCCGCTGGAGATTAAAAAGTACTCGCGTCCGCCCCGCGTCGCCCGCGCCAACGCCCCGGCGTTGTTAAAAAACCACATTCGCGACGTTGAATCTCTCAGCGCGTCCGCGTAGCACACTTCGAACGAAATCTTATTCCCGAACGCCGCCTTGATCTGCCCAGCCCCGAACTTGTACTTGAGCCTCTGCCCCGCCCGAACGCTCACCACGTCGGCGTGTTTATTCGCGCACGCGCTCGCGAACGCCCTCTCGCTCTCCGGCTCGAGCGCCAACACGTCAAACTTGGCAATCTCCTTCGCCATCGATCGCATCACCCCTTGAAGATCCAACGGCTCGGCGAACGCTATCGTCAACCGAGTCTTTACATCCGGAAACGCCTCGCTTCGCTTGGCGCCTTCTAAAAGCGCGCGTCGACACCGTTCGCCTTGTTTCGCCTCCACGCGCGTGTCAAACACGAACCCGCAGTACCCTAACCGATCGAAAAGAGCGCACGACGCGCATCGCGTCGCCTTCTCGTCAGTCATCGCCGTCGTCGTCGTCGTCGCGCGTTCGAACTCTCAACGCTCTCAACCAACTGTTCACCGAAATCGAACGCACGCGTTCGCGACGGGGAAAACCCGACGAACCCGCGACGCGGACGCACCCAAACCTTCTTCGCGAACCACCACCGCGCGAACCGTCGCGTCGGCGCTCGTCGCGTCCGCGACGTCCGTCGCGCCGGCGTCGATTCGTCGCACTCGAGCATCCGTCAGTGACATCTGGCGAGTCATAAACTGTCGTTTAGTGAGGGACTGAAAAGCGCACAAACCCTCGGGTGATGGCCGATTACCGCGCCACAACTCGACGCGACGCGACGCATGGCGCACGCGATTCGCGGCGCAGCGCCGACGACGATGAAGACGACCGTCAGTGGCGGACGACGATGCGTCGTCGCGAGCGCGAGACGGGCGAGCGGCGAAAGGATGGCTTCGCGCGCGGCACCGACGACGAAATCATCATCGTCATCGGTCGGGTCGACGCGCGCGACGCTGGCGATGAAAACGACGGGGAACGACCGACGCGTCGAGGCTCGAGGGGCGAAGGATGACTCGGAGTCGGATATCGATACCGGAGTCGCGATCGGTGACCAAGGGGGGTGGTCGCCGACGGCGTACGATGGAACGGGGAGCACCGGGGACGTGTACGCGGGGCCCGCGAAGCTCGCGGGGGGCCTTCGAAGACACACGATTCTCGTCTACGTCGCCGATGAAACGGGGATGATCAACCGAGTCGCCGGGGTGTTTGCGAGGAGAGGGTATAACATTGAATCTCTCGCGGTCGGGTTGAACATTGACAAGGCGATCTTTACGATTTCTGTCATTTGTTCCGACACCGAAGTGGCCAAGCTCATCAAACAGGTGAACAAGTTGGCCAAGGTTCGTAAGGTTGAAAACGTCACCAACAAGGAGTGCGTGGAGAGAGGATTGATGCTGGTCAAGGTGAAGTGTGAGCCGGAGCAGCGAACGCAGGTTTTGGAGTTGAATCGCATCTTCCGGGCAAATGTCGTGGATGTGGCGGAACACTCGTTGACGATGTGCGTGACGGGGGATCCGGGTAAGAACCGCGCCTTCCAAACCGCGCTCATGAAGTACGGCATCATTCAAGTCGCGCGCACGGGTAAGCTCGCGCTCAAGAGAGAGCCGGTGTACAGCGAGGCGAGATCGCGCCGCGTGAAGCTCATGGAGGCGATGCGCAAAGCGAAGGACGCCGTCAGCGGACTCAACATCAAGGAAAAGAGCGCCAAGTACGAGAGCATCCTCGCATCGAGAATCGTCCGCGCGGTGGCGGGTATGGAGCACGATGACGATGGAGAATTGCACATTGGGGATGTGTATTCGTCGCTCGAGAATGACGACATTGGGGTGTGGGACGTTCCGGTGCTCAGCTCTTCGTTTAGTGGTTTGGGTATGGGTTCGGACAAGGTGGACATCGACAAGATGGATGAGAACGCCAAGTACACCCCGCACACGCTCTCTATTTTGGTCGATAACCGACCAGGTGTTTTGGACTCTGTCACGGGCGTTTTTGCTCGCCGTGGGTACAACATTCAATCCCTCGGCGTCGGACCGGAGAAGTCTTTCGACATTTCCCGCATTTCCACCGTCGTTCCGGGCACCTTTGAAGACATCGCCATGTTGCTCAAGCAAATCCTCAAGGTGCCGTACGTTATCGCCGCCGAAGACATCACGATGACGCCGTTCACCGAGCGAGAGCTCATGCTCGTCAAGGTTGTGTGCCCGCGCGCGCAACGCGCCGAGGTGATCGACTTGTGCGGCATGTTCCGCGCCAAGGTTTGCGATATTTCTGAGGACACAGTCACCATCGAGGTTAGCGGTCGCCAGCGTAAGATTAACGCCATCCAATCTCTCTTGGAACCGTACGGCATCTTGGAGGTTGCGAGAAGCGGTCGCGTGGCGCTTCCGAGAGATTCCGGCGTCGATTCCAAGCTTTTGCTCGCCATCGAAAACGAAAGCAGCTTGGAGCACTTTGATGAATAAAACGTGGAGGTGGAAGAAGTAGTAGGGTACGTTTTTCTATAAGTTAGGGTGGTGATGAAAAGATGAAACAGTTATACATTACACAGACAAACACATCACGTTCGTTCGTTCGTTCGTCGTCACTATTGTTCTATCACGCCTGCTCGATCGCACCCGGGAAGAGCTTTGCAAAGTTGCCGCCGCGCAGCTCAGTCAAGAGTTCTTCGTCGTCGCCCACTTGATCCTTCAGAATGTTCACCGCCCCTACGTATCCCCCGTCCTCCATGGTGACAAAGGGATAGTCAGAGCCCCAAATAATACGCGACGACCCGTACACGTCGAGCAGCGCCTTGAGCTGCGCGGCGGTTGAATTGTCGCAAGTCGTCACGCGAAAATGAGCGGATGCCTTCACGTGCACTTGAGGAAAGTCATGACCGAGCCGCAACAACTCGGCAAAGTTGGGATCGTCCATCCCCTTGCAGAACCCAAAGTGATCGATCAGAACGGGCACGCTCGGCTCGGCTAGGCACAACGCCCGAATTTGGTCCAAATGCAAATGTAATCCGTGAAAGCACATGAAACCGACCACCGCCGGCGGCTCGGCTTCGGCGCACACCCGAAACATCGCCCGGCCAACCGCCCCATCCATCCGTTCACCTTCCGGCCAAAGCCCGGGATTAAACCTCACCCCTCGAAACGCCCCATTCGGCGCGAGCAACGCCTTTAAATCCGACACGCCTCGCTCGCCCGCCGCCGGGTTCGCGAGGCACATTCCGACAAACCGACCCGGGTGCGCCTCCATCGCCTTTTGAACGTACGCGTGGTCGAACCCGAGGTTTATCGGCTGCACAATCATCGCCCCCCGCACGCCCGTCGCATCCATAGCCTCGATCAAATCGGCGTACGCACCAGGACACGGCGGAACTTTGTCTTTTGAAGGGTAGTCGTGTTCGTTTTCGCTCGGCCACACGTGCACGTGCGCGTCGACGACGCCGACGCCGACGCCGTTCGCCATGATTGAGGACGTCGCGCGATGACGGATGCGCGTCGGCGCGCGTGCGACGTGCGTGACGGACGCGGCGAGTCGCATTGTGACCGAACTGTACAAAGAATGGATTATGGACTACAGAGAAAGGTTCACCTAAAGAGCGAAGCGACTATGTCGGCGACTTCGAGCGCGGAACCTCTGCACAGCGTCACCCCAGCGCCACCGTGACCAAAACAGTGGATGACTCGCGCACCGCCTCGGAGAACCCGACGGTCATCGAGCTCGAGCCGAACAGTCTTTCGCGACGGACGAAGACCGACGCGAGCGCCGACGATGCGTCGCTCGTCCAGCGCCGGCCAAATTTGCTTACATTTGCGAACAATGTCTCGCGCATCCTCCTCGCACGGTTCGGTGTCGAATCGTCCGACTTGCGCGGTGCCGCCGAGGACGGTGTAATCATCTCTCGGGATGATGTACGCCAAGTCGTCCACGGAGCCGTCGTCGGAATAAATGTACTCGGAGTCTTGACTTACGTAAATGACGTGTCCGCGCACCGGAACCACCTCGTCATCCTCGGCGAGCTCTCTCGCCCCGAGCCCGGAACAGTTGACGACGACGCTCGCCCCCGGACGCCCGTCGATGGCGTTGTCGAGCGACTCCAACCGCCGCCGCTCGAACGTCACCCCGACTTTTTCGCACTCGCGACGCAACCACGCCAAAAATTTTGGCATCTCAACCACCGGCGCGTCGAACTCGTAACCACCGACGACACCGACGACACCGCTCGGCGCCTCCTCCGCGGACATTTCCCTAAAATAATCTAACCCCTTCGTCCACTCCGGCAGACCATCCTCCGGCGCGTTTCTCAAGTACTTTTTCGCCCTGCGAATCGTCACGCCGGTTTCAGCCGCGCGCTCGCCTCGAGCGAGCTCCACGAACCAATCCAACGCCGTCAGCGCCCACGGATCCGTCCGAGACGCCGGTTCGACGAGGAACGGGTACCACCACGCGCCGGCGCACCCAGACGTCGTCTCGCTCGCGTCCATCTTTTCCGCGACGACGGATACTTTATCGATTCCACGCTCTCGCAACGCCAAGGCGCACGACAACCCAATCACACCGGCACCGACGACGACGACTTGGTCCCCATCGCGGTGCGCGCTCGACGCGAGCGCGACGGGACGTCGACGTCGACGATCAGCCGGCGTTCTCGACGCGGCGCCGGCGGACGCCGGCGTCGCGACGGCGCGCACGTTCGCCGGCATGGGTGTGAGGAGTCTTCGGTAATCCAGAGTGTGCCTCGCTTTGGTCAGTGTCACCCAGAACGACGAGTCATAATTCGAGAAAAGTGTCATAAATCGAGACAAGGATTGGTTCGCGTCGTCAGTGCGCGGTGTGCGCGACGCGTGGTGCGTGTCCGTCGGTCCGTCCGTCCGTCCGGTCGTGTGTTCATTCCGTCGTCGTCGTGGCGCGTCGTGACGTTGGCGTACAAAAGGGCAGAGCTCGGTAACGACGCGTCGTCGTCAGTGACCGTCGTCGTCGTCAGTGAAAGAGGAGAATTTGAGAAATTTTGAAGAATCATCATGGCGCCGACGCAGTCGACGTTCACACCGGAAAAAACGCGAACGAACGCGTTGTTTCACGACACGGAGACCGACGATGGAAAGTCGTTTGACGACGCTCGGTTGGATACGTTCGAATCACCCATGGCGGAAGACGGAACCGCGGCGAGTAAGATGGATGAATTCGAGTTTGAAGCGCTCAAGGATTCGAGGATCGATTGGCGCGTCGTGGCGAGAGCGGATGCGAGGAGTTTACGACGGGAACGAGACATTGATGGGTTGGAACAGGTGCTTGAGACGGTGGTGCGAGCGGATATCGACTCGATCACGAACCAAGACATGGCAGAACCGAAGAGAGGACGGGAGTTGACGAAACTGTTGCAAATGCTCGTCGAGTATCTGTTGCACGTGCAAGAAGCGTTGAGCGAGGGAAAAGGGAAAGCGGAAAGAGAGGCTGCGGGATGGAAAGAGCGGGCGAGAAGAGAGCGGGATGAATGCAGAAAGTATGCTCGAGAGTTGAGATTGCAAGGTGAGGCGCACGAGGCGGAGTTAGTGGCGGTGGCGGCGGAGTACGCCAAGAAGAGAAACTCGCCGGATAACGCCGAACTGGAAGACGCGAGAAGACGCGGCGAAGCGATCGCGAGTGAACGCGCGGCGAAAGACATGGAAAAGCGACTTCGTGAGCAGCGAGAGCTTTTTGATAGCGCGGTCGATCGCATGCGCGCCGCGCACGCGGAGGCTCAGGCAGAAGCCGCGCGCGAACTCGCGGCGCGCAAGGCGGAACTCGCCGCCGCTCGAGCCGAGTACGTCGCCAACTCTGCGGATGCCGCGAAAGAAGCGAGCAAGATGGTTCAAGACGCGCAAGGCTTGATTAGAGAGGCACGCGAAAAGGCTGAGCTCGAAAAATCGAACGTCGCTCGCCTGCGCGCCGATTTGAACGCCGCCGCGGAGACGTCAGCGAGACACCAACGCGCGCTCGCCGAAAACAGACTCGAGTTGGCAAAGCTTGGCGACGATCTCAAGTTTGAGCGCGAGGCCAACGCGGAGCTTCGCAAGGCGTTGGAGCGTCGCGACGATGAACGCAAGGTGATGCGCGATCAAATCGAGCGCCTGAACGCGAAGAAGAGCCAAGCAGATGGGGAGGAATCGGCTGAATTGAACAACATGCGCAACCTGGTGCGCGATCACTTTACGCAAATCGAGAGACTCAAGCGCGAGAATGAAGTCTTGCGCTCGGAGAAGGATGCATCTTCCGATTGGATGCGCGAAGAAAAGGCCAAATGGGTGTCTGCGAACGAACAAATTTTGGAGGATGAGCTTGCCGCCAAGGAGGACGAAATCACTGCCAAATCGAGAGAAATTGCGCAGCTCAAATCCGAACTGGAGAGGGAACGCTCAAGACAAATGATCACCATTCGACCCGTGATTGAAGAAGTGACGCGTGCAACCGCTCCACCCGTCGCGAAACGTGCACCACCGCCGTCGCCGCCGCCCCGAAAGGAGGCGACGCAGCCGAAGTCCACGCAACCGAAGAAGGAACTCGGACGGCCTCCGCCGCGAAGCGCCAAGGACATTGAAGGTGCCATGAGTGCCATCATGCACGACATTGACGTTGACGGCGATTCTGGGACTGGTATCTCTGACGACGCGTTCGAGGCGGCGATGGCGAGATTCGAGGCGACGCGTTTAAAAGACGTTCCGAAGAATTTACGTAAAAACTACTTGGCGTCACGCGCAGAGATCCAAAAGGAAATGGACAGTGTCGTCGTCGGTGGCGTCCATTAGATTGCTCGGCACTTTTAGTTGTGTATTATAAATCCAACTCTCTCTCTCTTTTCTCTCTAAAGTTCACAGAACTCACCCGTCTCCTCCGAAATGCTTTGTTCGGTGCGTCTAACGAGCTCGATGAGGTCGTCTTGATCCACCGCGCCGTAGCGAAGCTGGTGCGCCTCAACCATGGCGTTGGTCGCATCCATCACCTCCTTCGACTCCTTGCCGAACACTCTGCGCGCGTTGTTTGCGAGCATCGTACTTTGCTTGCACGCGGCAAATCCACCTGGTTCGACAATGTTCAAGTCGCTAAGCACCTGCTTGGTAAGTTGATGTTTCAAATCGCCGGCGCCGGCGAGAGAGAGCGCCAGGGAGAGACTCTCGTACATCGAGTAGCAAGACATACGAGCCATTGCGAGCTGAGTCTCGTTCAAGCCGAGAGCAGCCAAGCGACCCTCGAACCAGGCGCGAAGCTCGATGAGCGGGTTCGGGTTCGGCACCTTGGCGCCCTTGGTCTTCTTCATCATGGCGACTTCCTCCTTGAGCGTCTTGAACACGGGCTGCACCTTACGCTTGAGAGCGCCGATGACGCGAGTGATGGGACCAGCACCTTCATCCTTACCCGCGGCTTCGAGCTTTGCCTTTTCCTCCGGGCTGACGTCGCCCGTGGACTCAAAAGCGCATCGAGCACAGTTGCAAGCGTAGCCACGCTTGGATGCAAAGGCGTCGCGATCCTTCTTCGGAATGAGCGTGTCGTAATACTTGATGGTGACTTCAGATCCGGACGGGATATCCTTCGACGCAAAGATGAGCATGACTTGACCGACGTTGATGCGGTGTGCGTTCGGCGCACAAGAGTGGTTCATGAAGCTCGGCAACGGCCATACGCCCGCGAGCTTGCGGCCAGAAATGGCGCAGTTGGACACAACCTTGGGCAAAAACGCGAGCTCTTCGGGCTTCTCCGGAATTTCAAGACCCGCCTTGACGGCGGTACCGAGGTGCTTGCGGAACAGGTTGGTATCCGGCGCGTCGTTTTGCTCATCCTCGACAGAGGTGGGAAGAGATTTGAGAATGGCCCAATCCGTCGAGTTGGCTCGTGCGGCTTCGTATAAACCTCGGACGAGGTTTTGTTCCGTCGTCTTCGAGAAAGATGCGACACTGAGCGGGGCTTGCACCGCGAGAAGATCGCCCGCTTTGACGGCGCTCGTCGTCACGACACCGCGTCGACCATCCGAAAGCTTGGAAACCTTAACGGAGCCCACGTGTTCGGCGCATCGACGAAAGCTCGTACCCATGCGGTTGAGATAGAGCGCACCCAAGTCGTAAACACCCGTGAACGCTTGCTCCTTGAGCATCTCACATTCGAGCTTCACTTTCTCCAGCGTCGCTCGAACCGGCGCATCCTCCTCCTCCGTCGCAAGCTTGAGCGCCTCTTCCGCGACGCGCCCCGCTTCCGCGTATCTCGCCAAGCCGTTGAGCGCCATCGCCTTTTTATACATCGCCTTCAACTTTGTCCCCTTGTTTCCGCTCGCGCACTCCACAGCACCCTCCGCGCACTCCAACGCCTTGTCAAACATCCGCCCTCGAAGGTAACACTCCGCCTTATTCGACCGCGCGCTCGCGTCGTTCGCGTTCAACGCCAACGCTTCCTCGTACGCCGCGATCGCCCCAGCGTAATCCCCTCGAGCAAACTTTTCGTTCCCTTCCGCCCGTCGCGCATCCGCATCCTCCGTCTTTTTTTCTTTTTTCGATTTCGGTAGCGCCGCGCCCAAGGCGCCGAGTCCTATCGGCATCGCGCTCGTTATCCTTCTCAATCCCAAATCGTTCGTCCAGCGACAGCGTTATCCACAGCGTTATCCACTGGTGTGTCTACCCGGCGAACGAAACCGCCGATCGTCGATGCCGAACTGGACGTTTACCGACGAAACCCCAACGAACGACGGGGCTAGTTCGCCGCGCGCGCGCGTCGACGTGTGCCGGCGCGAACGAAAGCGAACGACGCGAACGATGCGACGCGAAAAAAGTGCAAATCTGATCCAGGACAAATTAAACTGTTTACCTATACAAGCATACCCAGATCTCACGTCGTCTTTCTTTCGCCCAGATTTGCGGTCCCTCTCGACTCTTTGGGTCGTGAACCGTCAGAAGACGAACATGCGGTTCGGTTCGTTCGTTTGCTTCAACGCGCCCTCTCAGTGTGCGGGCGAGAATATCGTGAGGCAAAATATATTCCGATCGGCACGCGT
>Ga0255776_10000534_pt1 | contig 43659 bp, 37 predicted proteins | sample 071ome_19_FD_179974 | JGI IMG/M metagenome (GOLD analysis project Ga0255776, IMG submission 179974) | Coastal salt marsh microbial communities from the Groves Creek Marsh, Skidaway Island, Georgia - 071413AT metaG (version 2) | ecosystem: Environmental > Aquatic > Marine > Intertidal zone >... | reverse complement strand
AAATCTGCAGAAAGAATAGAAGGTGCAATCTTAAAAGATTTCATAGTCCAACCTCGAATAGTACTGGTAATTTCCAAGCCGGGCATTCTACCTTAGGCTGACTTACCTTTCAGCCTATAAATAATGGTTCAAATGCAAAAAACGGCGCGATTCTTGTATCAATAGATTTTATTTCTATTTAACGTCAAAAAATCACCATGATCAGATACCTACATTCATTTAAGCAAAGTTTAGGCATCCAGGCTCAACTGGGCGTATTTATATTCGTTTTCGGTCTATCCATCACCACACCCGAACCTAGCTTTGCAGAAACCGAAACAGAAGAAGCGCCGGCAGAAACCTCGGAAAGCACAGATGAGGAAACCAGCGACGATGAAAAATCAGGCAAACCCAAAATAACTCTGACAACCAAAGACTGGCTCGAACTTGAACGACCAAAAGCATCGGAAGAGCAAGCTCGTATCAAACTTCTTCTAAAGGAAGTAGATCAGAGAGAGCTGGTCACACTTTCTGCCGGTGAAGAAGAATTCATCGGCTTATTCCTGGAATACAATACCGCTCAACCCTTAGGTGCAGTACTCATGCTTCATGACGAGGGCCTGCACCCGGATAATAACCAGCTCATATCTCCGTTACGAAAAAATCTTCCTAATCACGGTTGGAATACCCTGGCCATTGCCATTCCAACCCCTGACTCAACGCCCCTACCTACCCGTAAACTCGCGCCTTACCCAGCCGATTTCACGTTAAATCCACCCGAAGAGAACGAAGAAGAAACAGAAGAGGAATCAGAACCTGGGGAATCCACCGATACAAACCAAAACGAAGCAACCCCAGAAGAAGCACCTGAAACAACAGAGGCAACAAAAGAAACCGCCACCTCCGAAGACACGGCAACTGAAGAAACAAACACCGCGTCCAAAGAGTCCGCACAACAAAGAACTATGGCCAGAATCGAAGCTGCAGTTCAGGATTTAATGAACAGAGGACAACTAAACATCGTTCTGGTAGGCCAAGGTATTGGGGCTAGCTGGGCGATCAGCTATCTGGAAAGCTCTGGCAATCAAGAAATGTTCACTCTGGTTATGGTTGATCCTAAACTTCCAAAAACTGAAGAAGACCAAAACTACATCAACACCCGTCTGGCTGAATTTGCTGACTTGCCAATTCTCGACATCATCAGCCAACAAAACGCCTATGCGAAAAAGAAAGCCAAGGAACGAATGAACTTTGCTACCCGTAAACGTTTATCAGCCTACCAACAACTCTTTACTCGACCGGTGAATGGCCCCTGGACAGAGCACCACAGAATTGTAAAACGGGTAAGAGGCTGGCTCGGAACGAATGCACCAGGAGAAGAGCTTCCGGCACAATAATCACATGGGAACCAATGAATAGTTACTTTCTGGATTCAACAATCGCCTGATATGCAATTTGCATCGCTTGAGTTTGTTCGGTAGCGGTCTGAATCATTTCATTGGTCGCACCTTCACTCATCAATTTATCAGGATGATGATCAGACATTGCCCGGCGATAGGCCTGCTTTAATTCTTTATCAGAACAATTAGCAGGCACTTCGAGTAAGGCATAGGCCTGCTCCAACGTGTACTGCGACCCCGTCGATGCCCGAACTTCTTCTTTGGCACCGATCTGCCTCAAAATATTGGCAGAGGCCTGTTCTGAAAAGCCGAGCCTTTTAGCAACCCCTAAAAATGGACGACGGGTACTGCTGTTCATATGACCATCAGCCACCACGATCCTTGCCTGTATTTCCAGAAAAACCCGAATCAGATTCCGATGTTTACGAGCTACCGATGAAAGGGGCTGTAAAATGGTCTCAACCTGAAAATCCGAATGCTTACCTGCATTAAATAATCGAATAGCATCCTTACGCCCAGAGTCATCCAAATTAAACGAAGTAAAAATCTGTTCAGCAGTAGCAATCTCTTTTTCACTGACCCGACCATCCGCCTTAGCAAGATAGCCCATCATTAAAAATGTAGATTGATGTAATAAATGACGAAAAGCTTCGTGGTCTCGGGATAAATATTTTCGATGGCGAACAACAGGATCTGAACGACGCTCTAACCAGGCGCCAACTATATAACCACCAACAGAGAGCAAGACCAAGGCAGCCGTATTGAGAGAGTTGCCGATCAAGGCACCCACTAACAATCCCAGCCACTTAGCCATTACTTAACAGCCACCGTCGACAATCGAGTTTCCAGAGCACCTAATCGCTCAGGCGTACCTACATCCAGCCAATACCCATCAAACACGGACGCTTCAAGTAACGAACCATCAATCCACTGGCGTAAAAAAGGCCCTAACGCGCCAGACGAACTGGACAGAGAACCGAATAAAGCTGGACTAAGCACACTAATACCGCTAAAGGTATAACTCGAAGAATCGTCAGAAGAGACTGAAGCCAGATTTTTCAAATCGCCCGAACTATCCACAGCAAAGTCACCATTCGGGTTATGCTCCGGGTTCTTCACCAACACCAAGGCGCCCTTATCTTTTAAAGCACTAATCCTTTCAACCAATTCGGAATAATCAAATTCAATCCAGACATCACCGTTAACTACCAAAAAAGGCTCATCACCTAAATGACTTATGGCGTTTACAATACCGCCTGCTGTTTCCAGCGGCTCACTGCCTTCATTAATTACCGTGATGTCCAACCCATCATCCGGTCGCGCTGCAAAATATGCTTCAACCTTTTCTGCAAGATACGCACAGTTAACCACGACTCGTGTTACGCCTGCGGCTTTTAACTTATGTAAATGCCATTCGATCAAGGGTTTATCAGACACCATCAATAAAGGCTTGGGACAGTTGTCTGTCAAAGGGCGCATTCTAGTACCCTTGCCAGCCGCAAGAATCATAGCCGTCACAGGTTTCGTCATGTCTTCAGTTAATCCTCTCTGTTTCAAGCCACTACTTTAGATCCAAAGAAATCTCATGACGAGTAAGGAACGTCTTTAGTGCTGGCAGCAATCGTTCTTTCCAAAGCTGCAACCAATCCTCAGGCCACACCTCAGTATTTGATTGATGAAGCGCCTCGATATGATGGATGACCATAGGCAAGTCTGAGAGGTATTGGGTTTTTCCGTCCCTTAAAGATAAACGACAGAATATTCCCAGTATTTTTATCAGGCGCTGCATGGCCGTTACAGCAACCCAACGCTGAAAATTCTCACGAGATACATCAATTAAGGATTCAGAAGACAGCAAGCGATAATAATCATCAATGATGTTGCTCTGATCCTGCGAAGGGATCAACCAATAGGCATCGAACACCAACGAAATCAGATCATAACAAATAGGACCTTTCACCATGTCCTGAAAATCAATGACTGCAACGTCATCATCGGTCAGCATCAGATTTCGGGAATGAAAGTCTCGGTGAACCCACACCTGAGGTTGGTCGTCAAAAGCCGACTCAAACTGTTTGGATAACGCGTCTAAAGACGCCTTCTCCTGACTGTGGAGCGTCAAGCCCAAAGCTTTATCAATGCACCATTCGGTAAACAAACCAAAGTCCCGATCAAGCAGCGCTTGATTATAACGCCCCACAATGAACTGATCTTCATGCATTAACAATGGATCCGGGATCTGTGATAAGCGAATTAAATCGTTTAATACTCGATGAATGATGGAATATGGGTGAGCGTGGGCGTTCATTTGATAAACTTCGATTAACTGCGTCCGTCCCATGTCCGACATCAGCATTAACCCGAGATCATCATCAAAGGCAAACACTAAAGGTGCCATCACGCCCACTTGCTCCAGCGCAGCCGACACCTTACGAAACCGCTGATTGCTGGCCTCATCCTTACTTCGACACAAAATAAAGTTTCGAGCACCTAGCTTAACTCGATAGTAATTCCGGGCACTGGCATCCCCAACAACAACCTCGACATCCGGTGCACCTTGAACCGAAAGATACGACAAGCTTTCTTCTAACCATTGTTGTTCTTGTGGATTTAACATTCAGTGCACTCTCCCTCTTTGGCTTCAGAGCTTGGTCTATAAATGCTACAGACCTTAAAAAAACAGGCGCTTTAAGGATATAATCTTCGTCTTCGAATTGGAGCTAAGCTCAAATCAGTATAGAATCACCAGTCGGTTTATTTTCGACGATGAAACTCACCTAACCTTATCATCCTTTATATGAAGATTCGAACCCGCACTGCTCGGAAGCACGCACTGAAGTTAAGCTCATCAATCACTGGCGTATTGGCACCTCTGGCAATCATCGGAGCAAGTTCAATATCTCAAGCGGTTGAGATTCAACCGATAGAAGTCACCAACTACGCTGGATTTTGTCAGGTTGAAGGATCGCTTACACCTCAGGATTACTCAGACTTACTAAGCTATGCCAATCAATTGGGCTGGGTTAAAACCGCTGATTTACCTGAACACCTTCAGAAAAAAGCCTCTCCGCGATGTGATGGCTTCTATATAGACAAGGGTAAACAGGTTAATCACCAAAGTGATGCACCCATCAGTATTGAAGCAGATAAGGTAAAAGGTTCGTCGCAAGCACAAGCCAGTCAGTTTGATGGTAACGTGGTTATTACCCAACAAAAGAGCCAATCGACATCCGCCTCAGCATGTTATGACCAGCAAAACAACCACGCTTCCTTATTTGGCGACGTATTAGTTCAGCATACGGGGGTTCGTATGCTAGGGGACAAAGCCGCTCTTGATCTGTCCAAAGAAAAAGGCCGAGTGTACAACGCACTGTTCTCGGTATCCGATGCGCATTTACGTGGTCAATCCAACCATATCGATTTTAATTTTCTTGGTGATACCCAATTCGTTGAACTTGATGATGGCTACATTACCTTTTGTGAACCATCCAGTGATGCCTGGAAGCTTGACGCTGAAGACATCGAATTAGACTTTGCTGAAGGCTGGGGTGAAGCATCGAACATCAAGCTTAAAATCCAGGACGTACCGGTTTTTTATCTTCCCTGGATGAACTTCCCTCTGGACGATCGCCGTAAAACAGGTTTTCTATACCCATCATTTCAGCTCGCCTATGGTGAAAGTTCTTTAACTACCCCCTTCTACTGGAACATAGCGCCTAATTACGACGCCACCATTACACCACGATACTTTGAACATCGTGGCGAAATGCTTGAAGCCGAATTCCGTTACCTGAATGAATGGGGCATGAACACCATCAGTGGTGGCTTCCTAGGCAGTGACAAGGATTACCCTAATGAAGACACCCGCGAGGCCCTTGGTCTGTCCACAGGCGAAGATCGCTGGTCTATACATTACGACCATTTAGGCAAGATCAACGACTGGAAAACCGAGATCAACTATAACCGTGTCAGTGATGATGATTATCTGTCCGACTTTGGAGGATTACTTACTACCTCCACCGAAGGTACAGTTGATCAAGTGGCTAAGGCCTCTTGGGCGGGCGAAAGCATTGCCGTCAGCACCCAGTTGAGAAGCTATCAAATCACCGATAAGCAAGAAATTGATGGCGACCAGTACAAGCTACTTCCTGACTTTATCGTAGCAGGTAATTGGACGGACTTTGGCGCATGGCAGCCATCAATGTATTTACAAACCTCGTATTTTGACCGAATTGGTGATTCAGAGGATTTAAACGCAATTGAAAGACGCACGTCTGTTGGTTCTGCATTCCGAGGCGCGACAGAATTGACACTGAATTACAGCGAAAGAAAAAGCTGGGGATTCATTACACCGGGCGTCACGCTTTATGCAGCGCAATATAAATTGAACAGTTTTGAAGATCAGTACTTTGATGATTCGGCAGGATACACCATACCATCAGCCCACGTGACTGGCGGTATTTTCCTCGATCGACCATTCCAAATGTTTGGCCAGGGCTTCCTGCAAACACTGGAACCTCAAGTAATGTACGCTTACATTCCTTATGAGAACCAAAACGATATTCCGGTATTTGATTCAGAAGCTTCTGATCTAAGTTTCAACCAGTTATTCCAACCCAACCGATTCACTGGTCGAGACCGCGTAGGCGATACGTCTCAAATCAGTTTAGGCTTAACATCCCGCCTTCTAAACGATGATGGCTATCAGTCAGTGATTGCTCGAGCGGGAACCATTGTCTACCTGAAAGATCGAAAGGTAGACCTGACCAACGACCATGATCAGGTAAATCGAAATACAGACAATGACTACGACACGTCTAACTACATTGGTGAACTGAGATTCAATCCTTATCAGGAATGGTCTTATCAGTTTGACTTTGAGTGGAGTGATCGCCTGAATCAAACTGAGCGAAGCAGTCACGGTTTACTGTATCGAAAAGACAACGATCATGTTGCCACATTACGATTTAATGAGAAAAAAGACGGCAATGCAGCCCGTGAAGAATTTCTTGAATTTTCTACGGGCTGGAAGCTTACACCGTTCTGGACACTCTTCCACCGTTGGGAATACGATCTGACCTTAGATCGCACTTCCGATATTATGAACGGATTTGAATACAATAATTGCTGCTGGAGAGCGTCTGTTGTCTACCGCAATTACTACACGGGTAATCAGGACATAAACTTCGTCAACGGAGCACCTGTGATCACCGACGAATTTGATAACGGCTTATTCTTTATGTTCGAGCTGAAAGGGCTGGCTGGTATGGGCGGTTCAACAGAGGAACTATTGGAAGAATTCATCGAAGGAATTAATACACGGACAATTTATGATTACTAATATTTTCAACGCTTCACGCCTAGGTTTCGGCAAAAAGCTTCCTTCATATGCATTAACTGCAGCCCTTTTTTGCACAGGTTTAGCAACGGTGTCCACCCCAACTGTTGCAGCTAAACAACCTCTGGATCGCGTTGCAGCTCAGATCAACAACGACATTATCATGGAAAGCGAAGTAAAAGAGCGCATTGATGTAGTTAAGATGCAGATTATGGATTCTGGACGACCATTGCCTCCAGAACATGTTATGACTCAACAGGTGATGGACCAGCTAATACTCGAAGAGCTACAAATGCAGATTGCTCAGAGAGCAGGTATCCGAATCAGTGACCAGGAATTAAATGAATCGGTAGCCAATATTGCAAAGAAAAACGGGATGACGCTGGATCAGTTTAAAGGCACTCTGGAAGCTGAAGGCACCAGCTATGCCACAGCACGAGAACAAATTAAGCGTGAAATGATCATCAGTCGTATTCGTCAAAATCAGGTGAATCGACGCATCAAGATTACGGATCAGGAAGTAAAAGCATTCTTGGCTTCCGAAGAAGGCAAAGAGAAAATTGCACCTGAGTACAGGGTGGCCCATATAACAATCCCTGTTGCAGCCAGCGCCGCTCCGGAAGTTATCGCTCAAGGCCATCAACAAGCGCAAGAGGTAGTTCAATTCTGGAGAAAGGACGGTATTGATTTCTCTAAAGTGGTAACACAATTTCCGGATTATAGATCGGGTACTTTAGACTGGACCAAGATCCAAAATATTCCTAGTCTGTTTGCAAAGACTATCACCTCAATGAAAAAAGGCGAGCACAGCGACGTCATTAAAAGTGACATCGGCTTTCACGTGCTAAAACTGCTTGATAAGCGAGGCGGTGACAACTTTATTATCCAGAAAACTCATGTGCGTCATATTCTGATTAAGCCGAACATTATTCGCGATTCAGATCAGGCGCGCTTAATCGCTGAAGACCTGTATAAGCAAATTCAAAATGGCGCTGACTTTGCAGACCTCGCTCGCTCTAAAACCGATGATACCGGATCGGCTGTAAACGGAGGTGACCTGGGTTGGATGAGTGGCGAAGAGCTGGTACCTAGCTTTGCCAGAACAATGCGCACCACCGAAATTAATGACATTAGCAAGCCTTTTGAAAGCCAATTCGGATGGCACATCCTTCAAGTACTGGGTCGAAAGGATGAAAACATGGCGTCTCAATATCAAAAAGCCATTGCCAAGAACTATTTAAGAAAGCGTAAGTTCCAAGATGAAGTTCAAAACTGGCTTCAGGAACTTAAAGACGATGCTTACATTGAAACTAAGCTATAACTTAACTAAAAGTTAACAGACTATTATTTGTTATATGAAAGGAAGTGAGTCGTGATTAATCTTGCCATTACAACAGGTGAACCCGCAGGTATTGGCCCGGAGCTATCAACCCATCTTCCTTTTGAGAGTTTGTTTGAACGCTATCCTGACTTATCGCTGACATTAGTTGGCGATAAATTCTGGCTTCAATCGCAGACTGATCTCGACCTTGATCGCTACAAGGGTCGTCTCAGTTTCCACCACATTGCACTTTCTCACCCTGCTGAGCACGGTCAATTAAATACGGATAATGCTCAATATGTGCTGGACACTCTTACGCACGCGGCAGAAGGCTGCCTTAATAATCAGTATCAAGGTATGGTCACCGCACCTGTTCAAAAAAGTGTGATCAATGATGCCGGCATTCCATTCTCTGGTCATACAGAATTTCTGGAAGAACTGACCAACGCCAAAAAAGTCGTCATGATGCTGGCCACGGAAGGACTGAAAGTCACATTGGCAACAACGCATCTGCCATTGAGAGAGATCGCAGACGCCATCACGCCAGAGCTACTGACCGAGATTATTTCCGTCACCCACAAAGACCTCCAACAGTATTTCGGTATTGATAATCCTCATATTTATGTGTGTGGGCTCAATCCTCATGCCGGTGAAGGTGGTCATCTCGGGATGGAAGAGATTGAAATCATTGAACCGACCTTGGAACAACTAAGATCGAAAGGCATTAAACTGACCGGCCCACTTCCTGCTGATACCTTATTCACCGACAAGTACCTGCAACATGCCGATGCCGTTTTAGCCATGTATCACGACCAAGGCTTACCTGTGCTTAAATTCAAAGGGTTTGGTAACGCAGCAAATATCACGCTAGGTTTACCAATCATTCGAACATCAGTGGATCATGGAACCGCGCTGGATCTTGCAGGTCAAGGCATCGCAGACCAGGGCAGTTTGTTAACAGCCATTGATTATGGCTACACCATGGCCAAAGCTCGTAAACAGCACTTAAGTTAAACACAACGCTCCATTACCATTTTTTCAGGATCTTTATGTCGTCTGATCACCCTTCAAATTCATCGCATCGCGCCAAGAAACGTTTTGGGCAGAACTTTCTGCACGACCAGAATATTATCGATAACATTCTGGCTGCGGTTGCGGCCAAACCTGGCGATAACGTGGTTGAAATCGGCCCAGGGCAAGGCGCTATTACCGAAGGCATCCTGAAAGCCACTGAAGGTCACCTAAATGTTGTTGAACTGGATCGAGACCTTATCCCCATTCTGCTAAGCAAATTCAGTATTCATCCAGGTTTCAAATTGAATCAAGGCGATGCTCTCGAATTCGACTTTGGTCAACTGACCCAAGATAAACCGATGAAAGTCGTAGGCAACTTGCCTTATAACATTTCAACGCCACTGATTTTCCACTTATTGAGCTACCATGATCGCATTACTGACATGCACTTCATGCTGCAAAAAGAAGTGGTTGACCGTATTGCTGCCGGACCAAAAGAAAAGAACTACGGCCGCCTAAGCATCATGGTTCAATATTACTGTCAGGTGCACTCACTGTTTATTGTAAAACCGGGTTGTTTCCATCCGGTTCCGAAGGTGGATTCGGCCGTGATTCGTTTAGTGCCATACAAGGAACTGCCATTCCCGGCCAAAGATGTAGACACTCTCGAGAAAGTCGTTCGTCAAGCGTTCAGCCAACGTCGTAAAACATTACGAAATACCCTAAAAGGTGTGGTCTCAAGCGAAGAATTAGAGAATCTAGGCATAAATCCGGGTGCACGACCAGAAACCCTGTCAGTTGAAGATTTCGTTAACATCAGTAATTACGTCTCATAAGAGACCTTTTTAGCACCAGCAAGGACACTTATGACAGACTCAAGCATGATCAAAGCATTGGCAAATCAGATTGAAATTCAGGTAAAGACTCAATACATAGAAGAACAATCTGAACCCAGCAAAGAACGATTTGTTTTCGCCTATGCCATTACGATCAAAAATAACAGCGACGAAACGGTCCAGCTGCTATCAAGATATTGGAAAATACTCGATGGCAACGAACATGTTCACGAAGTAGAAGGCGAAGGCGTGGTTGGTCAGAAACCTGTGCTGGAACCAGGCAAAGACTTTTCCTACACCAGCGGTACGGCGATCGCCACACCTGTAGGTCAGATGGAAGGCCACTACATCATGGAAGACCAACAGGGCTCGAGCTTTGAAGTTGAAATTCCGACGTTTCGTCTTGCTCACCAAGCCATGATTCACTAACCGTCAAGGAACATTATGAGTACCTATGCGATTGGTGATATTCAGGGCTGCTTTGATGAGCTTCAGTCTTTACTGGAATTAATTGAATTTAATCCTTCGAAGGATACCCTTTGGTTGGCGGGAGACTTGGTTAATCGTGGGCCGAAATCGCTGGAAACATTACGGTATATCAAGTCACTGGGATCATCTGCCATTACGGTTCTTGGAAATCATGACCTACATCTGCTGGCCTGTGATTACGGCATCAAAAAAGCCAAAGGATCCATCAAAGATATTCTAGAGGCACCGGATAAAGATGCATTACTGAGCTGGCTCAGTAACCAGCCTCTGGTTCATCACTGCCCTGACCTACAGTTCACCATGGTTCACGCAGGTATTCCTCCTATTTGGTCGCTTAAAAAAGCGTTAAAACTGAGTCAGGAAGTCGAAAGTACACTCCAATCAGATCAACGAAATCAATATTTCGAGCACATGTACGGCGACACACCCGATACTTGGTCTGATGAACTAACGGGGTTTGACCGACTTCGTACCATCACTAACTATTTCACGCGTATGCGTTTCTGTGATGCCCAAGGAAAGCTGGAGCTAGAAACAAAAGAAACCGCTGATAACTGGCCAAAAGGCTTTCAGCCTTGGTTTAGTTTTGAGAAGTCAAAAATGAAGAACCAGCGTATAATATTCGGCCATTGGGCCGCATTGGAAGGGAATACTAAGTCTGAGAGAATTTTTGGCTTAGATACGGGTTGTGTTTGGGGAGGGGCGTTGACCGCGCTAAGACTGGAAGATCAACAAAGATTCAGCTTGCCCTGCACTTCTTATAAACGCGCATAATGCCAAACAACATCTTAGATTCAGTAGAGTTTCATCATGTTTGAACGTATTTCACCACAACAAGCCAAAGATTTCATCGACAACCAGGAAGCCCAAATCGTAGATATTCGCGATCCCGGAAGCTACCAACTGGGACACATACCGAATGCAGTATTGCTGGATAACAATAACTTGGCACAGTTCATTGCTCAAGCAGACCTAAGCAAGCCGTTGGTTGTGTATTGCTATCACGGTAATTCAAGTCAGCCTGCCGCGGCCTATTTGAATGAGCAAGGATTTGAGAAGAGTTACAGCATGGATGGTGGATTCGAACACTGGCGAGTGTTATTTCCTGAATCCGTGAAGTAACTGCTTAAAGATAGGCAGTTACTTCACTCAGGTATAGCGGTTAACGTGAGGCTTTCTGAGAGCCAATTTCTCGCTCATAACTCAGACGCTTAGCGGCATCCAAAGTTAACATCTGCATAAATGCACGCGTTTCAGAATCACTGCCCACCGGCGTCTCACCACCAGAACCAAATACATTGGTTGGTACTGAACGCTTCGCATAAGCATCCGCCCATAGACGCTGGATTTTAACTTCGGCGTCTAACTTCTGAGCCAGAGCATTATCCGCTTCAAGAATTTCACGCTTCTTATAAGCCTCTGCATCCGCCAAAGTTTTCACAGTTTCAGCTTCAACCTTGGCTTTTTCCAAATTAATTTCCGCAGTCTCTTTTTCAATCTGCGCCTGTTCTTTCAGCTTCTGAGCCTTAGTCAGTGCTAACTGCTTTTCTGTCTCCGCTTCCGTAGTGCGTTGGATCTGCTCTACTTTTGCTTGCGCCTGACGTTCAGCCACTTCACGCTCACCTTTGGCAATCGCCAGTAAACGCTGCTCTTCTTCCTGAATACGTTGCTCACGAGCAATGGCACGATCGGCAGAAGCTTTCTGTTTAAGCTGCATACGTTCAACAAACTTACGGTTAGGACGCATGTTGGTAACACGCGCATCCACTACAGCAATGCCAAAGTTGACGAATTTCTGATGCTTCTTACGTGGTTGACCGCTTTCATCAAGCATTTTCTTAACCACAAAGGTAATCTTGGCTTCATCACCATAGTTTTCCTGCTTAGCACCCAGCGCCGCATTGGCCGAACCTTTTACTTTGCGCTCAGAACGCACCATGACTTCTTCACGACGAACAATATAGATACCCGATGTCATTTGCTGCTCAAATTCAGAATTAAATTCGGAACGCGCACCAGAATAATAGTTTTCAGCACTGAACAAAGAAGCCGTTGCCTGAAGTGTTTCTTTAAACGCCGGGATCAAAGCCGTACGCAGTAAATTCTCTGGGGTACGATATTCATGAGCTAACTGAAGAAAAGATTCAGCATCACTTGGAATGGAGAAACGAACCGTTGCTTCCGCATCGGCATCCACCTGATCAAGAAACATGATATTTAATGGCGGAAGCGCTGCACTGGTTTCAGACGAATCTCGTTCTGCATGCAATTCATCATTGCCACCACCGACTGCGGCCTGAACCGTCATCGCACGTTTCCAGGCATTGTAACGACCGAACGGATAAAACTTATAACCAGGCTCTGAGACCACTTCCTCTTCACCAAGCACAGTACGCACGTGGTAAACATAACCAGGCTCCGCGTAGAAAATGCCTGATCCTGTAAAGCCCAAACCAAAGCCAATAGCAGCCAAGGTTAAAATCAAACGCATCGCGCCCTTCGGTATTTTATCTTTGTCTTTAATCCCAAAATGCAGAAATACAGCGATGATTACAGCAACGACTGCAATCCCAAATCCAAGAGATGTCATAGAATGAATTCCTTTTCCTATTAATGATTGGTATGAAATGCGAACCGAAGCATCGATCCAAGAGAAGACAGGGTATGTTGATTCATCGAACAAATCCAGCGCAGGATTTGCTATATATATGTGCGAAATTACTGAGCTCTACCATCAAGGTACTCCACTCACACCTGGCATAAGGCCAGAGACTTAAATCTATGGAGCACTTGATGATCTGACTAACGAAATACGACCAACACTTGAATAGGTATTAAGTGATGACATCCGGCTCAGTACGTCCGGCAAATTCAGCAACTTTAGCAATCTCAATGGCCACTTCTGCTAAAGATTGAGTCACGTCCTTTGCGTCCGCATTCAGGTCACCTTCAGCGTTCTGATACTGTTCAAGATAAACTCGCAGGGTCGCTCCCACAGTGCCCGTTCCAGACAAGCGATAGACAACACGAGAGCCATCTGTAAAGAAGACGCGAACGCCCTGATTTTTGGATTCACTGCCATCCACCGGATCGAGATAACAAAATACATCCGCATGATCGACTGTATAAGAGCCTATAACCTTGCCAGACATATTAGCCAGACTGTCCGTCAAAGAAGCCATTAACTGATCCGCGGCACCACTTTCAATGCCTTCAAAATCATAACGGCAATAATAGGAACGCCCGAAACGCTGCCAATGCGCCTGCATGATGTCAGCTACCGGCTTATTCAAGGAATTAACAATGGTCAGCCAAGCTAACACGGCCCAAAGACCATCTTTTTCCCGAACGTGATCTGAACCCGTACCGAAAGATTCTTCTCCGCACAATTGAATACGCTCATCATCCAAAAGATTTCCGAAGAACTTCCAACCTGTTGGTGTCTCATAACAATCGATACCCAAAGACGCAGCCACCCGATCCACTGCTGTGCTGGTCGGCATAGAACGAGCGACACCCAAGATGCCGTCTTCAAATTGAGGAAGAAGTCTATGATGTTCAAGAATGACAGCCAAGCTATCACTTGGCGATACAAACTGTTTTTTACCCAGGATTAGATTTCGATCACCATCACCATCCGAAGCAGCACCTACATCCGAAGAATCTTCTTTGGACATTAATTCAACCAACTTCGCCGCATGAACCAAATTCGGATCAGGATGGCCGCCACCAAAATCGGCTTTGGCTTCTGCGTTCAACATAGCTTCTTCAGGTGCTCCCAATGCATCCACAAATAGACGCTTCGCATAAGGCCCTGTCACTGCGTTCATCGCATCAAATAAGAAACTTAGGTTGCCCGAGCTAAAGCCATCCCTTAAAGCATCAAAGTCAAACAAACTGGCCATATGCAGAACATAGTCTTCAACACCATCACGAATCACTATGTGTGTCTTATTAATCTGGATATCCTGATCTCTATTCAGATCCAAAGCTTCCAGCTCAGCAATGCTATAGGAAGAAATGGCCTTTGATGCTTCAAATACTTCTGAGGTCAGTGACTCCGGCGCAGGAGCCCCATTGGAACCATTGAATTTGATTCCAAAATCGCCATTCTGACCGGCCGGATTATGACTGGCGGACAGGATGATACCGGCATCAGCCTGATATTTTCTTATCCAATGAGACGCAGCTGGCGTTGATAAAATTCCGCCTTTAGCAATTAGTAATTGAGGAATCTCATTCGCTACCGCCATAGCAATAATGGTTTGAATGGCCTCACGATTATAATAGCGACCATCACCCCCAACCACTAAAAGCTGCGGTTCATTCTTTTGTATGACGTTAAAGAAACTTTGTACAAAGTTTTCAAGGTAATGCGGCTGCTGGAATACCTGCACCTTTTTTCTCAAACCTGAGGTCCCTGGTTTCTGATCATCAAAAGCCTGAGTAGAAATTTGGTTAATCTGAAATTCCTGCATGCTTAACGTCCTTAAGTCAAAATTCCGTCATCTTTTTATAATTGAGCACAGTTTAACATAGATATTTGATTCCAAAGTGCTAATCTATATCGAAAACTATTCGATCATCAAAGAATAACAATAAGGAGCCCAAACGTGGCCAATCTTTTTCAATCTCTTGCCTTGGGAGTGAGTGTTGCTGTATGCACTCTGGGACTCACTGGCTGCGCTACTGAATCCAGTAACATTAAGACGCATCTCGAAGCAGATCAAACCTATAACTACCAACAGTTATCTTCGTTCTCTATCGAACCCAAACAGTTTGTAGGCGCTGCAAGTGATGCAGAAGCTGACATATACAATGCAGTAAAGAATACTCTTACTCAAAAAGGCTATCAATTTACCCAAGGTAATGGTGATTTCTCGGTTGAATTCTATGCCCGTCGCAAAGAAGAACAAAAAATGGTCATGCGCCCCATCAGCACACCCGCCGGACAGTTCACAGAATATCGTATGGAAGATTTTCTTCAAGGCGCTCTGGTAGTTCACCTTCGAGACCTTAAAAACAACGAAGTATTCTGGAAAAATACCTTATCCGCAGAAGGTAAACATCGTGCGGAAGGCGAAGAACTTAAGAAACGTATTGACTATGCAGTAGAGCGCATATTCATGCCATTTCCGAATAAATAACCAAAGATGATATGCATGCAAAAACGCCCGGATAACTTATCAGTGATCCGGGCGTTTTTTATAACTTTTTAGACACTACCAGGCAACCACCATATCTCTACGCTGAATCTGAAGTATAGGTTGATCACCAGTAATTTCAGCAAAAGCGAAATGTGGCTGAACTTGCCCGATACGTACCGTGGTTTCAACTCGATTCATGGAAGCATCGATGCGGAATGGATGCTCATAATGCTCCATCGTTCTGTATACCGTCATGGTATCACCAGGACGTAAACCATCCATTGCCCCCGCATTGATTCGTAACTGAGAGCCTTCCGCATGAAGAATCTCAGCCATAAATGGCTGACAATTCATCAACATAGCCATATCCTGACTGACATTTTCAATCACACGCTCCACAGCAAAGCCATAGTCCGATTTCCAGAAGTTCTGGGTACCAAACCCTGCACGAGAGAATTCACTTTCAGTCCACCCCCCCTCATCTGAATAGGAAGTCCGGTGAACCAAAGCACCGCTGTAAGCTTCATAAACATAGATATCTACCGTGATTCTACGTGTAATTGGCTCAGGTTCTTCCCACAGGTCAAGCAGTGGTTGAACCAGTAGTTCTTCACGCTTGTATTCACCGCGATTGCTCATATCGCGGATAACACCTGAAATCACATACTGCACACCTAAATCACGGCCAATTCGAGACAGTTCGCCTACGGTGTAATCAGGCATAGAGCGACTAGGCGCATTAATAGAGTCGGGGTAAATACCAATATGGGTAGCTGGCTGAACTCTAAGTCCACCGTAAGATCCCATGGTTAAAGCAATACGTTGAGGCATCTCACGTTCAATCGCATCAAGATTACCGAGCGTTGCTTCGTCCATCTTCTGACGAGAGAAACCCAATACCGCGACGCGCTTATTGTAATTCTGGGATTTACTCGGCGTGCAGAAAGGCTCTGGTGTAACTTCAGCTCGAATCTTTAAGGTCACAACGTCGTTTTCAATGACCTCAGAAACCACGTTGATGATTCCAAACTCAGCATTCGACTGCATCTGAATGTTGTCTTGGGTAATGAAGCCATTGCTGGCAATTTCAGTACTCGTAACACGAACATTGGCTTGAAGCGTGGCATCACGCAACGCTCGACGATAAGCAAGTTCCTTAGCGAACTCCAGATCACCTTCGATTTTCGCATGACCGGTTCCAGTCACTGACTTTGACCAAGTCAGAACTGAAAACGCCATCAGAAACGCTATTGCTATGATACGAATCATCTTCACACCTTCGCCTTCAACAATACATTGGCTTTCAAAAATACATCCGAGCAAACAACACTCTAACGTTCAAAATGAAGACCTGACCCGATCTTCATCCATATCCGCTTTACAGACACCTTCTGTAAGCAGACAAATCAAGAGAACGTTTTAATCAAGGAAGTAACTACGCTTGTGCCCTGCACGCATATGTTTGTTCTGCTGATAGTAATTAGAACGACCTTGATGCTGAGGCGGCAATGGCGAGCGACAATCGGTATTCGCTGTCAAATAATTAACATCGGATAGACATACAAAGAATTCTTTATCGAGCGTCATTTCAAGAACCGTCTCGTAAATGCCGTCTTTCTTCTTCTCGGAACTTACCACCTTGGCACCATGAACAAACGCATCAACATAGGTTTTGAATCGATCATCTTGCATGATCAAATTCTCAATACTTGATCCACCTTCCAATGCTGTACCGTATACACGTTCAGCCATAGCTCGGTATGCATCAAGCTTGGAAGCTCGCATGCCCATCAAGTGCTTCTGCGCTGAATTGAACTTCTTGGCATTCTGAATGGTGCCGTAACCTTTAACTCGAATCACCTGAGGCTGAGAGTTGGCTGGGCGCTCCTGATATTGAATAACAGGTTGAATCTGGGTTTCTACGTTCTCTTTATTGGCTTTCGCCTGTGCATCATGACTCAGGAAGTGATGATTTGCGCACGCCGATAGAGACAGAGCCAAAGCTGCAGTCGATACACCTTGCGCCAGTTTTGAAATCTTCATGACAAGTCCTCTGACAATTATTGCCGCATAAATGACGTTTTATGAGCTGTTTATTATTTCAACTCAAATACTGTGCCAACTTATCGATCAATACTTGTTCAATCTTTGTCTCTCAGAGAACTCAGACTGCTTGGGAGTTTAACGACGCAAATTCGATACCATGAGCCAATAACAGGATAGAAACAAAAAAGCCCCTGATAAATCAGAGGCTTTCCAGGCTGCTGACAAAGTTCAACAGTTCAAAAACGCCCAAATTTAGATTCAAAAAGTGTTCAAATAGGGCCATTTCTTAAATCTTTTAATGTTTTTGGAATGCTTTTTCTTAGTCAGAGTGGCAATCATAAAAAACATGGGGGTTTATCAACACTCTGAAAAGCCCCTGATAAATCAGAGGCTTTCGAGCAAATCGTCTGAATCAATATTGGTAAACCACGCCACCAGCCGGCTGGAATAAATAGGTTTTAATATTACTGTCACTGCCTTTGGAATTAGAAGACATCTGTATTGGCATCACAGGTTGTTGCTGAGGAGCTTGCTGATAAGGCGAATAACTCATCGGTTGTTGGGTTTGCGGCATCGCCTGTTGCTGACCTTGGTTCATCTGACCAGGCTCGACAGGTGTCAGCTTAAAATACTCAGGCATTTCCACTTTAGGCGCTGGACGAGGAGCCGCCACAGGAGGATACGGATTCGCATATGGACTGATTGGCTGATAAACAGGCGGCAAAATCGTCACATCTTTATCGTAAGAGAGAGGCAAGTTATATCCGCTTCGCATGGCAGCAGATGAATCACAGTTACATCCAGGCAACTGGCCTTTTTCAAAATGATGTATATGGTGGACTTCACATCCAGCCAAACCTATGGTCGCCGCCAAAACAAGCATCTGCAGTTTCATAACAGTCAGCCCTAAACCTATTTTCGAGAAATATTGAGTGGTATTACTCAAGTATCGACCACCTACGGCATTTCTTAAGTTCTTTTTGGTATGAGAATGTAATCAAATTTTGACCAGGCTGAATCGATCAAAAACCTAACGATTATGGTAATTTGCACACGGCATAATCGTACAATGCCGACGACCTTCTTCGCCGCCCCATGCATGGACTTCCGGATCAGGAAAGTCATAATCACCAATTACCCAGCCCGTGGTAGAACAACCGCTTAAGCTGATCCCACAAAGCAGGTTCATAAAGAGCACTAAAAGCATTACACTTCGTTTCATATTGATTCTCCCTTTCGCCTGTTATCGGCCAATGAACCCAAGTCTAAATAGTAAATAGAGAATAGCTTTGAAAGTATACCTAGTGGGCGGAGCCGTCCGAGATCATCTACTCAATATTCCGGTATACGACAAGGACTGGGTCGTCGTGGGTGCAACCACCGAGCAAATGACAAAGCAAGGGTTTCGAGCCGTAGGGAAAGAATTTCCGGTGTTTCTTCATCCCGAAACTCAGGAAGAACATGCACTGGCACGCAAAGAACGTAAGCAAGGTCATGGCTATCAAGGGTTTGTTTGCGAATTTTCGCCGGATGTCACACTCGAAGAAGACTTACTGCGTCGCGACCTAACCATCAATGCAATGGCACAAGACGACGAAGGTAATATTTTTGATCCCTATAATGGTCAGGCGGATATAGAGAGAAAACGTCTTCGACATGTATCAGACGCCTTTATTGAAGACCCTCTTCGCGTGCTTCGTGTGGCTCGGTTTGCTGCTCGTTTCCATCACTTGGGATTTTCCGTTGCAGAAGAAACACTGCAACTCATGACAGAGATTACACATTCAGGCGAACTCCAACACCTAACCGCCGAAAGAGTTTGGAAGGAAACCGAACGCGCACTGACTGAAACCTCCCCGCGCATTTACTTTGAAGTGCTTAAAGTATGCGGTGCCCTGTCTGTCATCTTTCCTGAGATCAATCAATTATTCGGCGTGCCACAAAGAAAAGAATTTCATCCAGAGATAGACACCGGCCTGCATACCATGATGGTACTGGAACAAGCCTGTTTAGCATCAGACACACTGGATGTTCGTTTTGCCGCCCTGACACATGACTTGGGCAAAGGTATTACTCCAGAAGAGATGCTGCCTCGTCATATCGGCCATGAATTTAAAGGCCTCAAACTGGTCAAGGAACTCTGCACCCGGCTACGTGTTCCCAATAAACCCAAAGAATTGGCATTATTGGTGTGTGAATTCCATACCCAATGCCACACAGCCTTTCAATTAAAGCCCTCTACCGTATTAAAACTGCTGGATAAACTGGATGCATGGCGTAAACCGGAACGTTTTGAACATTTCCTCTTAGCGTGTGAAGCCGATGCAAAAGGAAGAACTGGCTATGAAGACTCAGAGTACCCTCAGGCTAACTACCTAAGAAAAGCCTATCTACTGTGTACTCAAATCAATCCAGGAGATCTGGCGAAATCAGGATTTAAAGGCCCGGCCATTCGAGAAGAGCTTAACCGTCAACGAATAGAATTACTGACTCAACATAAACAAGACAGCGTACCCAATTAATCAAGCCTGACCGACCAACTCCAAATAATAACGCCAATCAAAGGCGGGCCCCGGATCAGTTTTACGCTCTGGAGCAATATGGCTATGCCCCGTGATTCGCTCTGGATTAATTCCCGGATAATGCTTCATCAAAGACCGAGTTAATTCAGCTAACGATTGATATTGGGCTTCTTCATAAGGAAGATCATCAGTCCCTTCTAATTCCACACCAATTGAAAAATCATTACAGTTTTGGACACCGCAAAACTCTGAAACGCCCGCATGCCATGCTCGTTCATCCGCTGAGACAAACTGCACCACTTCACCCGTTCGACGAATAAAGAAATGCGACGACACCTTCAAATCTTTTATTTCTTCAAAAAAAGGATGTTCTTGAGCATCGAGTTGATTTTGAAAGAAGCGTTCCACATGATCACCGCCAAATTCACCTGGCGGGAGACTGATATTATGAATAACCAAAAGATCAGGCTGACAAACCTCTGGTCGCTCATTAAAATTGGGAGATTCGCAAATTCTGGCCGTATCTAACCACCCGTCATTAAACTTCATACACTTGCCTTAACACCTCAACCGAACGTTAGACACAAAAAACCCGACATAAGTCGGGTTAGATTAGCATAAGACTGTGTTTTCTCTTGAAAACTATTTAGGTGTTCTCAGGTTCTGAACTACAGCCTTAAGTGCACGATCAAACACAGCACCATTATCAATTAAGTTAATTCGTCCTGATTGAAGCATCTGAGCAAATTCTTTGCGGTTACTTTCGTGAATTTTAATCCCGGCATGATTTACAAAGATGTATTTATTCAGTTTAGGCAAAGCAGCAGCCAATTTGGTACGAACTTCTTCACCGTCTTTGACCATGCGGAACCAACTGCCCGCACCAAACTCATCAACCGTCTTCACAAATTCAGCCAAGGATACATCGTCTTCATCAACTTGCTGAGTTAAAACCTGATCGATCGCGGCCATCGTTTCTGTGGTAGACAACTCTTCATCGGTTTCACGAAGCTTTTCACCAGGATTGGTATTAATCACCAGATAGTTTTTGGAAGCTTCCGCCTGTTCCGGGGTACCGTCTTTAGTACTGGCTTCCTTCAACATACTGATTTGAAGTGCCTCAAGTTCTTTTAGCAAGCGACTGCTGTCGTATGGATTAAACGACACATCATTCAATCCTTTACGAATTTTCTTCTGAACCATAGGAATCACTTTCAGAAGCACAGGTCGTGTACTGCGTGTATGCTCACCAGCAACCGTCCAAAGCATCTGCTCTATGGTAAACACCGCCTCATTCCAATCATCAGTCTCATAACCGGATTTCAAGGCATTCAAAAACAATACTTTACTCCAAGCCTCAGACAGCAAGGTCTCAACAAACTCAGGTAACGGTTTAAACGGCTCAGTTACTTTATTTAAAGTCGTCTTCACCCACTCACGAGCATTTTCAGTTTTGGCCTTACCTTCCTCTGCGTCCTGAAGACGCTGACTTACCAAAGCGACACGACGCTCTTCTTTTTCCTGGAACACCTGAAAATCAGCAAGCAGTAATTCAAACAAATCAAGATTTGAAGAAAACTCGTTACAAACGCGAGAAACTACTTCTTCAATTTTAAACTTTAAGCGCTCCTGAAAACGGTCTGACTGCTGATTAAATCCAACCGCAGCCGAAGCTAGCGCATTAAGCAATCCTCGCGCAGGGTGTGACTTTTGATCAAAGAAACGTTGATCCTGAAGCGCCAACTTAACCAAAGGTAATTGCAAGCGAGCCAGAATCGCACGAATCGACGAAGTAATGTTTCTGTCTTCAAGAATAAATTCGAACAGCATCGCCACCAGATTAATGGCGTCATTATCTTTACGACTGATAGGTAAAGCACGACCGTCTGGAGCCGATGCCTTAATAGCACCACGGACATGCTCTCGCATATCAAAGCTCATCCATGCCTGTAATTCATTCTCATCATTGGCACTCGGAGCTTCCATAGACGTAATGACCTGACACAACTGTTGTGTCGGTTGCGTTGGCCCCTGATACGTTGGAGCAGCAACCATAACATCATTATTAACACCCTGAACCTGAGTCAGCAATTTCTGAAGCGAACGGAAAATCGGTTTAAGATCACCTGAATTGGCATGAACACTCTGTGCGCCCGATGCAGATTTTTTAGCCTCACTCTTTTCAGACTTACTTTCTTTCTTGGCAAGCTCCGGCAAGGCACCATGCGTCACTAATAACTTATCAAGTTCTTCATAAAGACCTGATAGTTTTGTCAGAACGAATTGATCGAACAACTTATAAACGATTAATTGAGCATCAATATCCAATTCCAGAAGATGAATGGAGTCCGCAAACGCATCACACAAGTTAATCGGCGCAACAGGGTTGTCTGCTTCCGCAAGCTCATCCTTTCCAAGCAAATACGCCAGTCGCTGATTTAAGTAACTCAGAGTCGTTTTATTAGCCGATGCAGTTTTGTTGGACATAGTCTCCAACGCGACCCGCTCCTCCAACTCATCATTCTGAACTAAAGACAGACTCTCTACTGACACCTTATCTTGCTGTCTAGCCGCAATTGAAATACCAGCAGACAAGTCCAAAAAGGATTTACGAAAACCTTCAAAGAACTTGGTCTCCATTTGACGACGCTGTAATCGAACCGCTCGCATGGCATTAAAGAAACGCTCTTGCTGCTCGTTAGATGACGCCTTATCTGACAGTTTGAACAACGTATCATCTGCACTATCGAACATAGTACGAAGGAAAAGCTTCAACTCTTTCTGAGCCAAATCACTGTACGCCTTAATAGGCACAGACAATCCCTTAGACTGAAGCGGCGCTCCCGATGTAATTGAAACGACCTTTTTCTGAGGGTTCATTTGCTATCTCCAATGACAAGTATGTTCTGAATTTTTGTCCTGCATTAATACTGAGACTCGAAATCCAATAATTAAGTACTGCTTCTCTATAGGAAGGAGTTTAGTATTAAGATACTCGAAAAATTCAGATTTACGTCACGTTTTTACTTAAAATTACGATAAAAAATTGACGGTTACTGAGAACAAGCAAACCTATTACAATAGCCAGCCGGAATTGATTTCCAGCAACAAGCTTATACAATTCAGAATCACCCTAATTATCGCCCCGGCGGTATCGCAGTTACGTTATTTGAGCGCCTTATGACCCAACTATCACCTGACCTCATTAAAAACATTGAAATTTCAGTAAAACAAGCACTTGCGGAAGACATTGGCGAGGGTGATATCACTGCTCAACTAATACCATCAGATCGCCAAGGTCATGCGCGAGTCATCACCCGCGAATCAGGAATTTTATGCGGCACAGAATGGGTCAACGAAGTGTTCCGTCAGTTCGATCCAAACGTCGAAGTTACCTGGCACAAAAAAGATGGCGACGAAATTTTTGGGGATTCTCTGCTATTTGAATTGAAAGGCTCTGCTCGTTCACTTCTGACAGGTGAACGTTGCGCCCTTAATTTCCTTCAAACCTTGTCCGCAACAGCAACTAAGGCCAACGAATACGCAAAAATCGTGGAAGGAACAAACGTCACCTTGCTTGATACACGTAAAACATTGCCTGGTTTTCGACTAGCACAAAAATACGCCGTAAAAACCGGTGGATGTGATAATCATCGAATCGGCTTATATGACGCTTTCCTGATTAAAGAAAACCATATTGCTGCAGCAGGTGGCATTAAAGAAGCCGTTCAACAAGCTCACCAGATTGCCCCAGGAAAACCTGTCGAAGTTGAAGTTGAGAATTTTGAAGAGCTGGATCAAGCACTTGAGGCGAATGCAGACATCATCATGCTGGATAATTTCAGCAACGACGATCTGGTTAAAGCAGTGGCATTAAACAAAGAAATAAATAACGGCAAAGCAAAGCTGGAAGCGTCTGGCGGAATCACCAAAGAAACCTTAAGAGCAAAAGCTGAAACCGGGGTCGACTACATCTCGATTGGTACCCTGACCAAAGATGTCAAAGCATTGGACTTATCCATGCGTTTTGTTGAGATATAAAACAAATAAGTACAGGAGGAAATTATGGACAGCATCAAACAAAAATTAAAAGCATCAGGTCTTCACTTGCTAATCAGCTTGATAATATTCTTCGCCTTGCTTTATATAATGCTAACCAGTTGGTTCCCCTCTCCCTTTTTTGAACTTGAAGGCGGGTGGCAAGGAGTCAAAATTCTAATTTTCGTGGACATCGTCCTAGGCCCGCTTCTGACTTTTCTCGTCATTAACAAAGCCAAAAGCACCAAGCAAACAATCCAGGATCTCTCAATCATCGCACTTATTCAAATCAGTGCATTAACATGGGGAGTGCATAACATCTACAACCAACGCATTCTAGCCATTTCATATGCAACCGGAAGTGAAACTGCATTCCCCATTCGAACGTCGGACTTAAGCCATCAGTCACCTGAAGAAATAGCAGCCATTCACGAGTTAATAGAAAACAATGACAACCGATTACTACTAGCCATTCGCCCACACTACAAAGATTATGAGCTAGCCAAAGAAGTCATCGACAAAGTAGATAACGATATCCCTGAACATGCACAAGCTCAGATTCTATCGCACCTACTGCCATCGAACACGACACTCATTAGTCCTGATAATCACTTCCCTACTTGGTTAACATTCGAAGGTAATTTCCAAAAAGGCGAAATTTTGGTCTCTAAAAACGGGGAAATTCTAAACCTCAGAAACACTACTGATAACGAGCCCGATACCAATTGATCATTTCAGACTTGTTGCCTGAAGCCTCTGCATTTTTAAGATACTGATCAATAGTTTGTTGGTCACCTTGGGCATGAGCTACTTTAATCAGCATCAACCACGGCTCCACAAGTTCTTTATGCGTATGAAGCAGTGAATCCATTCGCTGTTTCACCTTCTGATGATCTCCTCGCTGAAACTCTTTCTCCGCCACCATAAGATGCCCACGAACAAAGGTAGGATCTTCATTTGCAAGCTCTTCAATAAATCGACTGGATCTTGCTGAAGGTTTCTTGCAGATCAAAAGCGCCTGACTGTATACAGATCGAGAGGGGTAATCGGACAACCAATAGCTTGAGTTCAAAGAAGACTCATACGCCTCTACCTTGTCACAATTAATATTTTTACCTCCCAGCTGATATACACGAGCTAGATTTGATGAGTAGAAAAAAAAGAAAACAAAGCCACTAAGAATCAATGTCAAACTAAACGCCATTCCAACTTTAACCCCTCTAAGACGATTAGCTACAAACAAAGGCTTCTCATCAAACTGCGAAATAGCGAATAAAGAGGCAGCAATTAAGGCAGTTCCTCCGTTATGCAAAGGGAAAGAGAAAAACGAATGGATCGCCACACCCGAGAGCGCAAGCAGTGAAACCACCTTAAAATCAAGCTCTTTAGCCTTAAAAAGTTGCCGTATTAAAAGCCCTATAACCAACAACCAAAAAGCTAGCCCAATCATTCCAAGCTCAACCAAAATCTCTAAGTATTCATTATGAGCGTGAGTTATTTGCCTATCTTCATTAGAGGCTTCCCTAAGCTTATCACCAGATATTGATTGATAAGCAGCCGATCTAAAACTGCCAACCCCATGACCAAACATAGGCTGTTCGATAAATGCAGCATACGAGCTATGCCACGTATCGTATCGAATAGATATACTACTGTCGGGGTTAAGTACATCCAGACTCTTCTGTGCAGGTGATAGCACCCACCCAAAAACCAACACGATACACAAAGCCAACAACCTGATCCTACGTTTTCGATCAAAGTCTGGCATGCCGACACAATTAACCCTCTGCCACAAACAAAACAAGCAGCAGAAGCCAATTATGGCTAACAGTACGCCTCTTGACTGAACAATGCCTATATAAAATAAGAGAAGCAGCAACCCTAAAAATGCTAACAAATTCAAGTTGGGGCTTTTACTTTCTTTAGATAGAACCGTTTTCCAGACAGCAAATGGCAACAACATCATTGAAGCACTGGCAGCAAAATTACGATTCACAAACGAAGCGGAAGGAGGAGCCAGTTGCAAATAGATGAATTCTTGACCTGAAAAGGCTTGATACAAACCTATCAGACTACTTATCACCAGAGAACCAAACAGCCCCCACAATAAAAGATTAACATAGTTATTATTTTTTAAGGCATTCATCAAAACAACAATAAAAACGCCAAAAACCAACCAATGACTAAAAGCAATTAACTGCTCAAGAGAAGCACCACTCCAAAGCAGTGAAATTCCCGCCCAAATTACATATACAGATAGAGCAGTACTGGCCTGAGTCAATCTAAAATGCTGAACAAAGAAAATTAATACAACTAAAGACCATAGAACCGCTAGAAAATAACGAGGTAACGAAGCCTGATGAAATACAAAGTCCCACTGAGTAAAAACCAACAGCAAAGGCAAAAGACCCAATAGACAGAATAAAGCCTTTTTTTCTAATCTAGTCACACTAACAACCTATCCCTTTAATTTCACTTTTAGTTCCAAACACCCAAATTACCACTTAAACAGCACCTATTCATGTGACCATTTACGTCACATTAAGACAAAACTCCTCACCCCCAGTAAAAAACCACAACCAATAAAAACCATAACCTATTGATTATTATAAATATTAAAAATTGGCACAGCTATCGCTTATAGAACATCAAGTTTCAAACGAAACCAATAAAATAGAATGTATTACGGAGCAATAAAATGAAACAAGCTATCCAAAAAGGTTTTACCCTTATTGAATTAATGATCGTAGTTGCGATCATCGGTATTCTTGCTGCAGTAGCAATTCCTGCATATAACGACTACATCTCAACCTCTCGAGCCAAAGCGTACATGGACAACATTGACAGAGCTCAGTTCTACACCAAAGCAGAGGTTGCTAAAACCCTTGCCGGTGGTAAGTGTACTTTAGTTGGTCTTCTTGCTGATCTTAACAAAGGCGATAAGCAAGCAATCGGCAGCAAAGCATCTGATGGTGACCAACCAGCATTCATTGACGGGACTAGCACCTCAATTAATGGTCAAGTAGCAATTGGTCTAACTGCAAGTGCTCTAGAGGATGACTGTGATCTACCTTCTGGTACAAACGCTACTAGCGTTACTGTTGGTGTTCTTCAACCAGATAATACGGTTGCAGAGGATTTCCCAGAAGGTGCAGTACCAACAAACTTCACATTCACTATCGAAATCTAAGTTTGAACAAGAAGTCTTGATCTATACTGGTAATAGCGGGCATGCCCGCTATTACTTTTTGTGAGGTATACGCTATATGAAACATCATCTATCGAAAGGTTTTACTCTTATTGAGTTAATGATTGTCGTGGCTATTCTTGGTGTACTGGCCTCTATTGCCGTTCCTATGTATAACGATTATATAGAAACAGGCTATCGTAAAGTAGCGACTGAAAACCTTATCCAATTGGCAATATTTCAAGAAGCCTACCACCTCAATAATAGTACTTATTTAGCCGGAACCATGGTGGGTCGAGATCGATCCAATGTTTTAGCAGCTCAAGTCGGCTTTAAGCCTAATGGTGATGAAGGTCAATTCACCTACAAGGTCACGGCATGCGACGGAAAAACTATTACCGATTGCGCATATCTTGAAGCTTACCCGACTAAATACCCAACGTTTAAAGATTCAATGACTATCGGTGATGGCGAGATCTACGTAGAACCTTAATTATGACAATTGCTTAGTGCTGTGCTATAAATTTGTTATTTGACAGGTAAATGTATGTCACAACGTATTTCGGGTCTTGCTAAACGGTTTTGCGAAGACCAAATTATCTCTGAAGAATTGGCAGCCAGTGCAACCGCATCGTCCAGCGAACAAGGCATATCTTTAATACAGTACTTGGTAAAGAATGAACTGGCTTCCCCCAAAGACATCGTAGTTTCAGCATCTGAAGAGTTTGGTTTACCTGTCTTTGACCTCAGCGCTTATAACAAAGAAATCATCCCCAAAGAGATTGTAAAAGACGCCTTAATTCAAAAGCATGTCGTTATGCCCCTAATGAAGCGGGGCAACAAACTGTACATTGCAGTCTCTGATCCAACCAACATCAACGCATTAGATGAAATCAAATTCAACACGGGTTTAACTGTTGAGGCCGTCTTAGTCGAGCCTGATAAATTAAATAGCCTCGTTGAAAGCTATTTAAGCTCAAAAGACCTGTCATCACTAAATTCCAGCGACGGCGATGATGACTTTTCTGACTTTGATCTGGAAAGTGCCCAAGAAGATGAAGAACAAGATGTAACTCAAGCAGACACAGATGATGCACCTGTTGTTAAGTTCATCAACAAAATGCTTCTTACAGCCATTAAAACTGGCGCATCCGACTTGCACTTTGAGCCCTATGAAAAACGCTATCGCGTTCGATTCCGTACCGACGGTGTTTTACACGAAGTTTCATCACCACCCAACCAGATTGCTGCTAAGATTTCTGCGCGTTTGAAAGTGATGTCCAAGATGGATATTGCTGAACGCCGCATCCCTCAAGATGGACGAATTAAGCTCAAAATATCCAAAACCAAATCCATTGACTTCCGGGTTAATACCCTCCCCTGTTTATTTGGTGAAAAACTGGTACTTCGTATTCTGGATTCAAGCTCAGCTAAAATGGGTATTGATGCGCTAGGTTATGAAGAAGAGCAGAAAGCCATGTACATGGATGCTCTCGAACAGCCACAAGGGATGATTCTTGTTACAGGGCCAACTGGCTCAGGTAAAACCGTATCACTCTACACAGGCTTGAACATTCTAAATACACCGGAGCGTAATATTTCTACCGCCGAAGATCCGGTAGAAATCAACCTTGAAGGGATTAACCAATGTAACGTGAATAACAAGGTGGGATTAGGGTTTGCCGAAGCGTTACGCTCCTTCCTTCGACAAGACCCTGACATCATCATGGTTGGGGAGATTCGAGATCTGGAAACAGCAGAGATTGCCATTAAAGCGGCTCAAACCGGGCACATGGTAATGTCTACTTTGCATACCAATAGTGCCCCAGAAACACTTACTCGTATGATTAATATGGGCGTGCCTTCATTTAACCTAGCGACGTCAGTTAACCTGATTATTGCCCAGCGTCTTGGCCGTCGTCTTTGTTCAAATTGTAAGACTTCTCTTGATGCCCCTAAAGAGGTTCTGCTTGAAGAAGGCTTTACCGAAGAAGACATTGCTACCGATTTTAAACTCTATCAACCAGTAGGCTGTGATAAATGTAACAAAGGTTACAAAGGTAGGGTTGGTATTTACGAAGTAGTTAAGATTACTCCTGCCATTTCAAAAATTATTATGGAAGGTGGAAATTCAATTCAAATTGCAGACGCATGTAAAAAAGAAGGCTTTGATGACCTACGGAGGTCAAGCCTCAAGAAAGTAATGCAAGGTGTGACCAGTTTAGAAGAAGCAAATCGAGTTACATCTTCACATTAAGCGTCCAAAAAAGCATGGATAAGATAAACGAGACATCTTATGGCTAAAAAACAACAAGAAAAGAAAAAATTCATTTGGGAAGGGAAAGACCGCTCAGGTAAAGTTGTTAAAGGTGAAATGCAAGCCCTATCTGTTGCCTTAGTAAAGACACAGCTCCGTTCTCAAGGGGTCAACCCAACAAAAGTTGCTGCTGAAAGAGCACCTCTATTTGGCGGTAAAGGCAAACCAATTAAACCCATGGACATTGCCATTTTCACCCGCCAGCTTGCCACCATGATGAAAGCAGGCGTACCGCTGGTTCAGTCCTTCGATATTGTGGCCGAAGGCCTTCAAAACGCCAACATGAAAGATCTGGTTTTAAAAATCAAAACCGAAGTAGAAGGCGGTAGCAGCTTCGCCTATGCCATCAGTCAGCACCCTTTGTATTTTGATGATCTCTTTTGCAGTTTGGTTGAATCAGGTGAACAGTCAGGTGCCCTGGAAACCATGCTTGATCGAATCGCCGAGTACAAAGAGAAAACTGAAGCTTTAAAATCAAAAATCAAGAAGGCTATGAACTACCCAATTGCGGTTGTCATTATTGCTTTCATTGTTACTGCTATTTTGCTTGTGAAAGTTGTTCCACAATTTGAATCTGTATTTGCCGGTTTTGGCGCAGACTTACCTGCATTCACCCTATTTGTTATTGGTATTTCAGAGTTTATGCAGGAATGGTGGCTTATTATTGCAGTTGGTGTCGGTGGTATTGCTTTTTCAATTCCACAAATAATGAAACGCTCTAAATCAGCCAGGGACGGATTAGATCGAGCTCTTTTAAAAGCTCCAGTAATAGGAAATATTCTGTATGAATCAGCTGTCGCCAGATTCTCTCGTACTCTAGCCACCACTTTTGCGGCGGGTGTTCCACTGGTTGAAGCACTAGAATCTGTAGCCGGTGCAGCGGGTAATATCGTATTTGAAACCGCTGTACTAACGATTAAAGAAGATGTTTCTTCCGGTGTACAGCTAAATACTTCTATGAAACAGACAGGCCTATTTCCCTCCATGGCTTTACAAATGGTAGCCATCGGTGAAGAGTCTGGAGCGCTGGACGAAATGCTAGACAAAGTGGCTACCCACTTTGAAGCAGAAGTTGATAATGCGGTAGATGGTTTAACCAGCTTAATGGAACCTATCATTATGTCCGTGCTAGGCGTTCTTGTAGGTGGACTGATTGTCGCTATGTACCTACCTATCTTCCAACTAGGTAAAACAATGCTTTAAAACTCGAGATTTTTAAATGGATTTAACTTTATACTCTGGCGAGCAACTGCTCGCCTTTTCTGTGATTCTAGGGCTGTTAGTTGGCAGCTTTTTAAACGTCGTTATCTACCGGGTTCCAGAGATGTTAAAGCGTCAATGGACGTCTGAATGCACCGTGTATTTAGAGCTGGAATCAGACGAAGAACCAACAAAAGACCCCTTTAATCTAGTCAAGCCAGACTCCACCTGTCCCAAGTGTGGGCATAAAATTAAACCGTGGGAAAATATCCCTGTCATCAGCTGGCTGTTTCTCCGTGGTAAATGCAGTAACTGCAAAGCCCCCATCTCATTTCGTTATCCAGCGATTGAGCTTTTGACGGGTTTAGTCTCTGGTTGGATGATTTATCAGTTTGGAGCCAACTGGGCGGGCATCATGGCTATGGTATTTAGCTGGATGTTAATCGCGCTATTTTTTATTGATCTGGATGAACAATTACTCCCTGACAACATTACCTTACCACTCTTGTGGTTGGGTCTGATTGCCAATTCCCAGGGATTATTTACCGACCTGCCAACTGCATTATTTGGCGCGGTATTTGGCTACCTTAGTCTTTGGTCTGTGTACTGGCTTTTCAAAATAGTAACCGGCAAAGAAGGTATGGGCCATGGTGACTTCAAACTGCTGGCCGCTTTAGGCGCCTGGATTGGCTGGACCATGCTCCCCCAAATTATCATTATCTCCTCGTTTGTCGGGCTTGCGTTTGGCTTAAGCCAGATGTTCCTTTCAGGTGAAAACAAACCGTTTGCGTTTGGTCCGAGTCTAATTATTGCAGGCATGATCGCATTCATCTGGGGACCTGACATCAATCATTGGTACTTAACAGCCCTTTAATATCAACAAGCCGGGTAGCTCATCTATCCGGCTTCTTTCGCCTCTCAGAAGTTGCCCCTCATACCATTTCTCTAGCGCACAGCACCATTTATCCGTTTATTTTGGACAACCCCTTAGAGAATTGTTCAAATTATGATCTAATCCACAGACTTAAAATATATCCAGACTATACTTTAAGTAAATGGACTAACCACATAAAAAGATTTGACTATGATAAATGCCGAGCTTCAAAGATCGGATTTGGTGAGACCAGTATTCGATGCTTTTCATCAGCAATATATAAAGTCACACTGTGAGCTTGAAATGCAGCTCATTCACCTGTCTGACCAAGGGTCAATTCGTGCGTTTGAGATTGAAATCATTCTGGAAATATTGACCAACCCAAATGCCAGTACCCTTGATCTAAAACGTGTGAATAGCTGGATTGGCCCACATTTGAAAGTTCATATCTGATGCTTTCATTATTCCTCCTGTGATGTTCTAAATAAGTCACACAGCCTTTCTCGCCAACACTATGGCGCCCGTCCGATTATCTACCTCCAGTTTTGAGTAAATGTTCTTTAAATGCCATTTGGTCGTCGAGAGTGCGATACTCAACTGGTCACTGATCTTTGCATTCGACAATCCGGAAACCAGTAAATCATATATCTGTTTCTCTTTGGTTGTCAGTCGGTCTAGCTTCTCGTCTTCCTTCCCGATAAACCGAGACGGGTTATCTCCTTGTTCCAGCACGCCTCCGAAGATCTTCTTATAAATGACCGGCAGCTCCAAAATACCTATGGATTCTGAATAAACCATCATGTCAGCTAACCCGGGCACCTCATCAAACACACACCGAGAAAATAGCTCAAGCCCCCGCTTACTTATTAATTGCTTTAATTGTGTTGCCGCTAGCTCCTGATGCCCTTCATAAAATCGCACCCATATCTGATTACATCGCGCGATCAAAGCTCTTGCTTTAAGCCCCCTTATTTCAAGGCATTCAGCAATATTTTCTAGTAAAGATTCCGCTTGTTCACACTGACCATTCAACAAGTAATAATAACTAAGTGCTAATCCACAACGCTCTCTGGCCTCACAATATCCACTGACATTTTTCTCAGAAAGGCTTCGATAGAGTCGATATAACGAATACTTGTCATACACCTTTCTGGCTTTGATCAAATCACCTTCCTTGAGAGCCTGACGCATAGACTCCTGAATCACCTGCCCTTTAAATCGCTGATATTGGCCGAGCACTAGAATTCTCTCCAACCGATCAATCAATCGTTCGGATTTAGGAATATTTCCTTCAGAATGAAGAAAACGGGCTAAATGCAAATAGACGGTAGTAACCACTTCCGTAGCTGATGAGAAACTTACTTTATGTAGCAACCTTTCACATATTGATTGAGCTAATTTGATTTGATTCTGCTCGTAATAAGCAACCACCATCCCGGTAGCTAGATTCAACCAGGCAGGCGTTTCTGTGCGATCTTTCAAAGGGATGTAGATGTTGGAAATATGAGCCACTGCCGATATACCTCGCCCCATATAGCGATCGCATAACGCAATGATTAAGTCCGCATAGCTTGCCAAATAGTCAAAGCCTAATTTTGATAACAGGGCTTTCGATTGCGAAGCGGAAACAAATGCCTGATCCAGTTCCCCCCGTTGTAATTGAAAGTACGCAACGATCAACTGACTGTAGGCATTCACATGTGCTGGAGCATCTCTATCCTCTGATAAAGCCTCTAATTGGCTCGCGGAGTCATAATCTGTGTCGTTTAGAAATACATTCAGCACCAGACCCAAGGCTCGATAAAACGGCCTATCATTAAACTTCAGCCCAAATTTCAGATAATATTGAGCCTGATTAAATCGACGAGAAAAAGTAAGCGCGGATAAGAGCAACTCAAACAACCCACATTGATTAAGTATGCATTCATCAGATATCTCGGACAAAGCCTCAATCACTTCAGCCAAAAAACCTTGTTTCACCCAAGCGGAACAGACATCTCTCAATAATTGGAGAAAATACCCATCATCGCCACTTAGTTGAGCATGCCTTAAAGCTTGCTCCAGATAGGTAATATCGACTCGTGTATGGCAACGATTTAAGTCACCCACCTGCAACAGCCAGCTTTCAGCCGCTCTCTTATGAAATCTGTTCACATCTTGTTTTGAAAAGCGACCGTGCAATCGGCTTGTTAAAAACGCTCTCAATAAGCCATGAAACCGATATAAACCACCTTCAACGGGAACAACAAACATTCCTTGATGCATAATGGATTCGAATATGGTGTTGGAAACTGAATCGCCCACATTTTCAGATAATCCCGCAAGTAGCAGCTCGTTAAATTCCTGAAAGATCGAGCTCATGATCAGCAAATCCTGGACCTCCTGAGTAAGCTGCTTTAATACCACATGACCAAAGTAATCCACTAATTCAGGTTGGTTGCCGGTTAATGTATCCAGCGCCTGCTCTCCTGAACGCTCAGACACTAACAAAACCAGACGAACACCTGCGGCCCAGCCTTCGGTTAGGGATAAAACATGTTGCTGCGATTTTTTGGAGAGAGCTCCAGACTCAATACTGGTTTCACATATTTTCTCCAACTCATCCGCATTGATCATCAAATCTTTGGCAGAAATCACCACAAGTTGATTCGACAAACGAAAACGACTGACGGAAAGCTCGGGTAGGGTTCGAGATGACACCACAAAATGAATATGATCCGGCAACTGCGAAATAACAGAAGCCATCACTTGATGAACAAGCGCCGAATCTATTTCCTGATAATCATCCAGAACGATATAGAGTTGGGTATCTACTGACTCCAAGACCAAGAGAATGGCATCACAAATCGCGCTCGCTGGACACACCATTTCCTTTATGAATACATCAAATGCAGGAGTATCCAAAACATTCGAATGCATTTTCAAGCCATCAAGGAAGCGTCGAAAAAACACCATCGGTGCCGCATCTCTCAACCCCAAATTCAAACGAACAAACTTTTCGTTCGAACACTGGTTTTGCCATTGATCTATTAAGGTTGTTTTCCCAGACCCTGGTGGCGCTAACAGCAAGGTTAAGGGAACAGCACTCGCCCCATTCAATTTTGATATCAGAGAATCACGTACAATAGGAGTAAACATAATTCCTCTAAATACTATTTTTTATTTTTATATGTATTTATTTCTTGGTTAACCGGTATATCACTCTACTTTCAGTTAACACATGTACTCTAAAATGGTACACATCGGCTACCAAACTAAAACAGATCGGCTATAGAAATGTGAAGCAACGCAAATTCCTGACAATTAAAATCAACAAAATGACGGGCTTTCATAACCAAAGTCCAGCTATAACAAAATTCCATCACCAGCCAACACCACCCCCTCCCTTGGGAGGGTAGGTTTACCCTACCAAAGGACTATCCTTCCTGACATAGATCGCAGGATCTAATCATTCACTCAGAGTGAAACGAAAACGTAAGAAAAAACTTTCCCGAATTAAAATAAAAAGAAGGAAGCACATTATGGCTAATTCCATTTGGGTAACGTGGCCAGCGTTAACCAAGTTAGGCTCATTAGGAGTAATAGCAGGCTTGCTCGTGATTGGTTTAGAACGAGAAAAGCTGATGGACAATAACTTGTTCGACTTTGAAAAGTACGATGAGTACAACGCGCAAATCACCTGTGATGAACGCAGCCTCACCGCTCGTACTGAGGATGGTACCTGTAACATCCTTGAGAACCCGGCTGAAGGTTCAGTTTTCCGTCGTTTTGGCCGTAACGTTGAGTTATCTGCGGCTCATGGCGAGACTGAAGCAGATACCTTATTAACACCAAATCCTCGCGACGTTAGTAACTCGATTATGGCACGTGACGAGTTCAAACCAGCGACATCCGTAAACTTCATTGCCGCGTCATGGATTCAGTTCATGGTTCATGACTGGGTAAGTCATGGTCCTAACGCTGTTGATAATCCTATCGAATTTGATTTACCTCAGGGCGATGTGCTTGGTTCCGGTACCATGTCAGTTCAACGTACCATGCCAGATCCAACCCGCACTGCAGATGAAGAACATCTACCTGCCAGCTATCGCAATGTAAACACGCACTGGTGGGATGGTTCTCAGCTTTATGGTTCGGATAAAGAAACCTCAGACAAGGTGAGATCCTTTGTAGACGGTAAACTTGCCGTAGAATCCGATAACTCACTACCAACCGAATACTTCAGCGGAGTACCTGTCACAGGTTTCACCGACAACTGGTGGGTTGGTCTGAGCATGATGCATACCCTGTTTGTATCAGAGCACAACGCCATTGCAGATATGCTGAAAGAAAATAACCCGGGTAAATCAGATCAGTGGTTGTACGACAAAGCACGTCTGATTAACTCTGCTCTTATGGCTAAGATTCATACCGTTGAATGGACGCCGGCGATCATCGCTAACCCGGTAACTGAGCGTGCTATGTACGCTAACTGGTGGGGTCTGTTTGGTAACCGTGAAGGTCGTGATGCCTTCCAGGGTGAAGTAGAAAAACTGGCAGAAGATCTAGCGAAAAAAGATTCTTTTGTACGAACAGTACTGGGTTTCAATCCAGAGCTTAGCGAGAAGCTGGATGATGCAGCCTTTATTGAACACGCACTGGGCGGTTTAGTAGGTTCTCGTCAGCCAGACAACGCAGGCACACCTTACACGCTAACGGAAGAATTCGTTGCCGTATACAGAATGCACCCGCTTCTAAGAGATGGTATTGACGTATACAACATTGGTTCAAACATTGTTTCAGAGACCATTGCGATTGAAGACACTCGTGACGGCGATGCAGAAGACATCATGGAAAATCAGGGCGCTGATCGCCTATGGTACTCCTTCGGTATCACCCATCCTGGTTCTTTAACACTGAAAAACTATCCGAACTTCCTGCGTAATCTATCTATGCCAATCGTTGGTGACATTGACTTGGCAAGTATCGACATCCTTCGTGATCGTGAGCGTGGTGTACCTCGTTATAACGAATTCCGTCGCCAGATTGGCCTGAATCCTATCACTCAGTTTGAAGATCTGACTTCTGACCCTGAGCTACTGACTGAACTTAAGCGTCTTTACAGCAACGACATCGAACAAATCGATACGCTGGTAGGTATGCTGGCAGAAACGGTTCGCCCAGAAGGCTTCGCTTTCGGTGAAACGGCATTCCAGATCTTCATCCTTAACGCATCACGTCGTCTGATCACTGACCGTTTCTACACTCAGGATTACACTGACGAAGTTTATACAGCGGAAGGTATCGATTGGGTCGAAGAAAACACCATGGTTGACGTGATTCGTCGTCATAACCCTGAACTGGTCAGCAGCCTGATCGGTGTTGATAACGCCTTCAAACCTTGGGGTCTGAATATTCCTGACAACTATGAGAGCTGGGGTGCCTGCGAGAAGCAAAATCACCTGTGGGTAAATGGCGCAATGCGTACAGAGTATGCTGCCGATGAAATGCCTGCCTTCAAAGAAATCGATGTTTTGGGTCTGATTGACCGCATCCTTTGGGACAAGGTTAACGACGAGAAAGACGTAGCCCCTCCTGGGTATGAAAAGCCTCTTCATGCGCATGGCGTGATGGCAAAAGTTGCTTTTAACTCTACAGGTAACCATCCATACACAGGTATCTTTAGCGGTGCTGAGTGTGGCCTGATGCGTCTGTCTGTTACCGGTGATCCTAATGATCGTGGCTTCGCACCAGGTCTTGCATGGAAAACCTTCGTAGATGGCAAACCGTCACAAAACGTTTCTGCACTTTATACCCTATCGGGTCAGGGCGACAATCACGATTTCTTCGCCAACGAGCTGTCTCAATATGTTTCACCGGAAATCAACGAAACGCTTGGTACCAGTGCAATCTTCTCTGCGGTCACCAGCAAACCAACCCGTTTGATGGTGAATGCAATGTCTGAAGTTAATCAGGACGGATCAAGCGTAGCGTCTGCTAACTCTCCGACCCAGATTTACTTCGTACCAAGTGCAGAAGTTAAAGGTAAGTTCAGCGCATCAGCTCACGACTTCCGTCAAGATCTGATGTCACTTCCAGAAGGTACTAAGTTGTATGATGTCTACGCTACCTCAAAAGACATCAAGTACTCTGTATTCGGCTGGTTAAACAAACGTTATGCAAATGATCGTCGTAACAATGCCGTAAAAGTGGGCGAAATTACACTGACGTCTAAGCTGACCTCTTCAGAGTTCGGTGACAACGGTGTGTTCTTCAAACACCAACGTTACGAAGATAAATAAGTTTAAGATTACAGCCCGGCAGTAATCTTGAGGCCTCCTTTTGGAGGCCTCAGAGTGTTGATAAACCCCCATGTTTTTTATGATTGCCATTCTGACTAAGAAAAAGCATTCCAAAAACATTAAAAGATTTAAGAAATGGCCCTATTTGAACACTTTTTGAATCTAAATTTGGGCGTTTTTGAACTGTTGAACTTTGTCAGCAGCCTGAGGCCTCCTTTTGGAGGCCTTTTTTGTTTCCATAAGATCTCTCATCACACTAAACCGCCTCTTGCTGAGTGGAACTAACCATCTATATTTAGTCAAAGTAGATTAAGGAACCTCAAGATCGGTCGATAACTAATATTCGTTCCCGAACCTCATTCGCTTTCTCTAAGTCTCAAAGAAGAGTCACTGCATGAACCTACAAAGTCTGCCAATCAAAACAAGATTATCATTGTGCTTTGCCATCATTCTGGCTTTTCTTGTCATCATTTCCTGTCTGGCCTTCGTTGGCATTAATAAACAGGCAAAAGCATCCAAAGACTTTGTTGAGCACGATGTATCTCAGGTTCTGCTCGTCAGCGAAATTACCATTGAAGCGGAAGCGGCGGCACTGAACTTACTCGAAATCCTATCCAATAAAGATCGCAACGCCCGGATTGCCCTTTATAAGGAAATGGATCAACACAACAACCGAGTTAGTGAGTTAGTCAACACCTTACAAGAACAAGATCCGGCCAATATGAATAAGTTAGTGGCCCAAATCGCCAAAGACAGACAAGCCTACAAAAAAGCTTTCTTCGACACAGTCGATCTGGTCGAAATTGATCCAGAGGCCGCTATCAAGCAATTCAATAACCAAACCAAGCCAGCACTGGATCAATTATTAAAAGACATTAATCAGCTGCTAATGACCAAACAACAGCACATGATGATGGAGCAAGAAAAAGCAGAATCCGATAGCCATCAGTTATTAACCTTAATGGCAGTATTATCCGCATTTGCTATCGTACTTGGCCTAGTGTTAGCGACACTCACCAGTAAGAGCATTGTGTCTCCTTTGAACAAAGCAGTATCAGCAGCTCAACGCATTGCCTCCGGAGACTTTAGTCAATCAATAGCCTGCCGACGTAAAGATGAGATTGGCGATTTGTTAAATGCTTTTCATGGCATTACTGAAGGTTTAGGCAGCTTAATTGCATCGATTAAGAACTCTTCCGAAAGTGTTGAAAGTTCAGCTAAACACTTGGAAAAACCGGTACAAGCCGTTGTACGTGCCTCTAATGTTCAAACCGATGCCACCACGCGAATTGATGATGTGATTCATAGCTTTATTGACGACAATGTCCAAGCCGCTACCACTGCGACTGAAGCGAAGCACCAAGCAGAATCAGCACGAGATTTAGCAACGGAAGGCAGCAACCGAATCACTTCTGCGTCTCAGGAATTCGGCAGCATTGCTCAAACCATTAATCGTTCTGCTGAATCGGTCGATGGCCTAAGACAGCAGGCTACGTCAGTTCGAGACATGGTTACCTCGATTAAAGATATTGCAGAACAGACCAATTTGCTTGCACTAAACGCAGCAATCGAAGCCGCTCGAGCGGGAGAACAAGGTCGAGGCTTTGCGGTTGTAGCTGATGAAGTTCGTAATCTTGCCAACCGAACCGCTCAGGCCACCTCGGAAATTAATAACGTCATCGATGCCATTGATGACGCTACCCAAAAAGCCGTTGATCAAATTGGCTCAGGCCGTCAGGAAATGGAAGCCGGCGTGCAATTGATTGAGGACATGGTCGAACCGCTGATGAATCTTAAAAGCGGCGCTCAATCTTCCCTTGAGCAGCTTAAACTATTAACCACGGTGATTGATGAACAAGCGAAGAAAAGTGAACAGATTGGCCGTGATATATCAGAGATTGGTAGTCTGGCTTCTGACAACCGACAAGCTGTCACCGAAGTGTCGTCTTATACCGAAAACTTGAAAGACGTATCAAGCGATCTAGGAAAACAGGTCAGAAAGTTCATTTTGTAGAGAAACAACAAATAATACTTTTATCAATAGGATCAAATAGTTAGCTAAACAGACAAGTATTAAAAGCTAAAAGCAACACTTTGTTTACGTAAAAAGTATTGATTTTCACAATCAACAATTACAGAATGAGAAGCAATTCAACTTATTCTATTGAATAGATTTATCTATTTTTATGCTGATAACAACACAACAAGCGACTGATCAAAACCTTGTTACTTTCTCTAAGCAGCCTCCTGCTGTTTTGTTGTCTCAGCAATCCCCTGTTGCAAAACTCGTTCTCGCGGAAGTCCACGACGAGTAGATTCTTTTTATCTCTTTCGCACAGAGAAGTTTCCAAACATAACCTTCTATTCATTCCTTGTGCGTAAAAGTGAGATATTTTCTGTCGTACATTGACGGTTGGAACTTTCAGTTCTTAACTTTTCTAACAAACCCTCGTAATTACACATGGTGGGAGAATCATAATGGGAGAAGCTACTCCCCTGATCGTAAAAGACATCCACAAAACCTTTAACGATCTGGAAGTACTCAAAGGCATCTCGCTTGAAGCCGAAAAAGGCGATGTAATCTCTATGATTGGTTCTTCCGGTTCCGGAAAAAGTACCTTTCTACGATGCATTAACTTGCTTGAAACACCGACGTCGGGTGACATCATTGTTCACGGTGAGAACATTGATTTCAAAACCACCAAGTCCGGTCTGAGAGTTCCTGCAAATAACAAACAAGTCGAAGCCATGCGCTCACGTCTTTCCATGGTATTCCAGGGCTTTAATCTTTGGTCTCATATGACTGTGATGGAAAACATCATTGAAGCCCCTGTGAATGTCCTGGGCAAATCCAAAAAAGAAGCCACAGAACACGCCAAAGAGCTGCTTGAAAAAGTCGGTATCTACGAACGAAAAGACTACTACCCGTCGCAAATGTCTGGTGGTCAGCAGCAGCGAGCAGCCATTGCCCGAGCGCTGGCGATGGAACCTGAAGTTATGCTGTTCGATGAACCGACCTCTGCGCTGGATCCTGAACTGGTCGGTGAAGTATTAAAAGTGATGCGTGGTTTGGCCGAAGAAGGCCGTACTATGATCGTGGTTACCCACGAAATGGCATTCGCTCGAGATGTATCAAACAAAGTGATCTTCCTGCACCAAGGAAAGATTGAAGAACAAGGTTCTCCACAGAAAGTATTCGAGAACCCGGATTCTGAACGAATGAAGCAATTCCTTGCACCTAAATACTAATGATTGAATATCAGTGCTTGGTAATTGAAGACTAAGAATTAACCCGGAAGGGTAAACAGAACTAACCATAACCATACGAGCGCTAATAACAAGCTCATAAAGTTAGTAACTACTCACTTCAAGGAAATTACAGAGGATAACAAAATGAATAAAATCGTTGCAGCTGTACTAGCATGTGGCATGGCCATTACTGGCAGTGTTGCTATGGCTAAAGAGTATAAAGAACTGCGTTTGGCAGTAGATGTACCGTACGAGCCATTCGAGTTTAAAGCACCTGACGGCACGCTAACCGGTTTTGAAATTGATTTAGGTAATGCTGTTTGTGCTGAAATGCAAGTTAAGTGCGAATGGGTAATTCAAGCGTGGGATGGCATCATTCCTGGTCTTCTAGCTCGTAAATACGATGCTATCTTCTCTTCTATGTCGATCAACGAAGATCGTGCCAAGAAAGTATTGTTCTCTGAACCATACTACAACACACCATCTTCTTGGTTTGGTCCTAAAGCGTCAAAGAGCCTTGACGTTGCAAGCAAAGAAGCCCTTAAAGGCAAGTCTATCGGTGTTCAGCGTGGCACAATCCAAGACAAGTATGTGACGGATAACTTCGGCAGTGTTGCTGATGTAAAACGCTACACAACGTCTGACGACCTTGTACTGGATCTAAAAGGCGGTCGTCTTGATCTTGTATTCCTTGACTACCCAGTAGGCGAAACTACCATCATGAAAGATGATAAGTTCGATGCTATCAGCGACACCATTCAACTAGGTGACGGTGTGGGTGTTGCCATGCGTAAGCGCGATAAAGCGTTGGCTGAGAAATTCAACAAAGCACTTAAAACCGTTAAAGAAAACGGTACTTACGACAAGATCATGAAGAAGTATTTCTCTTACAGCATCAAGATGTAAGTAAATACGTTCGTACGGAAGATCCCGGTGACGGGATCTTCCAACTGATCGACCCGATATACCCAAGAAACGAACAATAGCGACATCTTTATGATTGATTTTCATGGCTACGGCCCGTCCATCTTTTCCGGCGCAATCCTCACCATTGAGATTGCATTTTTATCCCTACTGCTTGCCGTAGCACTGGGATTACTAGGTGCCATTGCCAAGATTTCCAAGAATAAAGTTGCTAATGCTATTGCCACTGTTTACACCACCGTGATCCGAGGCGTACCTGATCTGGTACTAATGCTTCTGATTTTCTTTGGTGGCCAAATGGCGATGAACAACTTGTCAGACTGGCTGTACGAAGCCTATGAAATAGATGTGTTCTTCAACATTAACGAATTTATTGCCGGTGTGGTGACCATTGGATTTATCTTTGGTGCTTACATGGCTGAAACCTTCCGTGGTGCGTTCCAATCCGTCGACAACGGTCAGATTGAAGCCGGTAAAGCCTACGGGATGAACAAAGTACAGATATTTAAACGCATTATGTTCCCCCAGATGATGCGTCATGCCCTACCAGGTCTAGGTAACAACTGGATGGTGCTACTGAAAACCACGGCATTGGTTTCTATTATTGGTTTAGCGGATATGGTTCGACTGGCCTCCGAAGCCGCCAAAGCCGTTCATGAACCTTTCACATTCTTTATCCCTGTCGCTGCCGTTTATTTAGGACTAACCGCCATCTCGGAAATCGTCCTTAAGAAACTGGAAATTCGTTACAGCGCTGGTGTAGTTAAGGGGTAATTGAGATGGAAAGCTTAATCGCACTGATCGACCAAAACGAAATTTTTAACGTACAAACCCTACTGCATTACTGGGACGGGTTTGTGATGACCGTACAGCTGGTGTTCCTTTCCTTGGTGATTGGCGCACTGTTATCAGTCCCACTTTCTATTCTTAGAACATCCGATAACCCATGGATCTCAAGACCAATCTGGTTCTACACCTATGTATTTAGAGGCACACCTCTGCTGATCCAGCTGTACATCATTTATTACGGTGTCGTCTTTATTGAAGGCATTCAAGACTCGATGTTCTGGCCTGTAGTGAAAGAAGCTTTCTACCCTTGTCTGCTGGCCTTTGTTTTAAACACAGCGGCCTACACAACCGAGATCTTACGTGGCGCCATTGTCGCTACACCTAAAGGTGAAATTGAAGCAGCCAAAGCTTATGGTATGTCTTGGTGGAAAATGACCTGTCGTATTGTATTGCCGAGTGCCTTCCGACGAGCCCTGCCTGCTTACGGCAACGAAGTTATCTTTATGCTGCACGCCAGTGCCATTGCCAGTGTTGTCACCATTGTAGATCTGACGGGTGCCGCTCGAGATGTCTATGCTCAACACTACGCACCGTTTGAAGCTTACACCTTTGTAGCTTGTATTTATCTGTGTTTAACCTTCGGCTTGATCTACTTGTTTAAATACCTTGAGAAGAAAATGTTGGCACATTTAAGACCGCTTTCTTAAC
>Ga0255776_10000513_pt1:15000-44513 | contig 44513 bp, 32 predicted proteins | sample 071ome_19_FD_179974 | JGI IMG/M metagenome (GOLD analysis project Ga0255776, IMG submission 179974) | Coastal salt marsh microbial communities from the Groves Creek Marsh, Skidaway Island, Georgia - 071413AT metaG (version 2) | ecosystem: Environmental > Aquatic > Marine >... | reverse complement strand
TGTTTCAAGTATAGTTTCGCAGCCGTCATAGTAGGGCTCTGACAGGCAGTTGAAACGACGAATAGTGCTGCAAGAAGCAGATTAAGAAAATGCATGGGTAACTCCTCTCGATACAACGACACGGGGACTGTCAGATGGGCTCAGCTTGCGTCCAACCGGTAAAAAAGTATTTGGCAAGCTATAAAAGTCAACAGGGGTGTGGTTACCTGCCATACAAAACAAAACGCCGCACACAACAGAGTGCGCGGCGTTTTGATTGCTCAGTAAAAAAGACTATGCGCTAGAAATCCAACTTAAACGCAAACGTGTTCAGCGCATCGAAATATTCAGCAGCAGTATAGGCATAGTCCAACTGCACATCCCGGCCTGCGATGCCTAAGTTAAGTCCAACGCCAAAGCTGGTGCCGAATATATATGTATCGTCATCGGCACTGGCAGGTAAATCAAAGCCCGCACGAAGCGATACCATATCGTTATACGTGTATTCAGCACCCACACGATATTCATCGTAATTGTAGTTCTGATGCTGGAACAACGTGTTGAGGCTCAGTGCACTGTCGCCCATCGGCATATTATAGCTCAAGCCGATTTCGAACAGAGACGGCAGATCAGCAGAGCTGGCCTCCACCCGGTAAAAAGAACTCGGGCGGCGCAGACCGTTGACCTGACCGGAGTAGAGCAAACCCGATCCACCGTAGGTCATACGCGTACCGATATGCTTGATGCTAATACCCAAATCGAGTCCCTGAACGGATCCGAGATTCTCGTATTGGGCGCCAGCGCTAAAGGATACCCCACTAGCGCTGGTCCGTCCCATGCTTTCGGAAACAAAGTGAACCGTAGCACCCATGCGGATGCGGTCGGTCAAGCTGTTAGCATAGGTCGTTCCCAGGACGAAAAACGTCGGCGAAAATGTACCACCCGTACCGTCGGGAGCAGAGGTCGTCGTTACGGCAATATCGCCGGCCGACAGAGCCTTCATGCTAACGGCCAAGTGACCGAACGAACCCAGATTTGCACCAACCGCAGCATAGTTTAGCTGCATGTCGGCCAAGTAGCTGGTCGTCTGCGCCAAAATGGTCGCCGCAGACGTCGAGCTGGCTAAGCCAGCGGGGTTCCAGTGCAACGCCTCAATGCCAGTAGAAGCCGCAGCAGATGACCCACCAAGCGCCATATCGCGTGCCCCTACGGGAATGAGTAGCTGAGACGCCGCACTCGTGCCGACGCGATTGCGTCCCTCGGCTTCCACTTGAGACGAGCTCCAGAGGAGGCCGACCAGCGCCAGTGCCAGCGCAAATTTGTCAGTAATACGCATTGTATTGATCTCCTATCCGATTTCCACGTCTCGTTTAATAGCTCTCCAGGAACTGCTGTTCCTGGACGATGGCGATTTTCAACACTTTCTCTACGCCGGCATCTGGCATATCGACATGAGCGATATACAACCCGCTCGCGACAGGCAAATTATTGTCGTTGTCGAGATTCCAGGTATAAAACTGATCAGCGCTGTCTTTCATCAGTGTCCGCACCATATTGCCAGCAACGTCGAAAATTCGAATCGTTGCCTTCTGGGGCAGATGGCTGAAAGTGACAAAGTGCTCGTAGCGTGATGTCTCCATCGTGTTGAGGCCATAATAAGGATTGGGGAAGACGTTCACCTTCTCCAAATCTGCCTTTAACAGCGCTTCGTCTGATGAAGTACCAGGCACTGTGAACGTGAACACATCGTCTGCCGTGTTAACGTGGTTGGCTGCTAAGTAAAACGTGTCGCCGTCCTGCGGGAACCGAGTTTCTACCCTGCGGTTAGCAAACACGATATACATGATCGGCAATCCCTCGGGCCGGATACCGCTCTCTGCATCGTTAAGCGGCAACAGACCGTGATCGGTGAACAGAGGATTGTCTGTATTGGCATCGTACTCATCGTCGAAGATGAACAGCCACTCGCGCGGCCCACCGCCAGCGATATTGCTGGCAGTGCCATACCAAGCGGGACCATATGCTCCGTTGACCAATCCACCTGGCTGGTTGTTTTCGAGGAAGCCGATTGACAAACGACGCGGCGGATCGCTTTCGATGTCCCACGCAGAAAGCGCGATGGGCACGCGATCCTGATAGACGTAGATACCGGGGCCTGACGTGTTGACGATATACTTGCTCCAATCGTACGGATTGGACGTCGTCGTCATCGCATCAAGGGCCGGCACTTCGCCTCCAGCTCCACGCAGATAGCGGTAGGCCATCGTAACGTTTTCGTTGTTCAAGTCGACCGGTTTATACTGATCCTCACCGTCTTCCTCGATTACGCTAGTAAATCGCACTTCCACAGTCCGCAGCTCTGCCGGCGTCACAGATGTCGGCTCGAACCACTGGTTGTTAACATCGCCCGTCATGGCACCGCTAAAACCCTCGGCACCCCAATTTGCCTCGGCCCACGTCCACCAACGCGACGCGCTGCTGTGCGAGGTCGCCTCGACAAAATCAGCGACAGATCCACCGTTTTCGGCCTTCCAAGCGGGATACGTGATGCCCGGTGCACCCCAGTCCTTCATGCCGTTGGGCGGACCGCTGACCATGACTTCAAAGCCTTCGGCTCCCACATAAAATGCCTGACCGGACTGATCGGCGTTCGTCAATAGATCTTTGCCAGCCGTCTTGTTCTGCAGCGTCCACTGAACGCCCCCGGCACCGTCATCGGCATAGGAGAGTTCGTATGAATCACCCGTAGTGCGCGTAGGATCAACTACGTGCACCGAGACCGTACCATCACTGGCACCGCTGGGATGATCGGCATCAATCATCGCATCGGCCGTCGTGCCATAGCGCACACCAGGAGCCGGCTGTTGAGGAACAAGAGAAAGGATCTGCGGCGGACTTTCTAACGTAGTCGTTGCCGCATTCTCGTCTTTGTTGTGACTGTAAGCCGTCACGGCAAAGTAGTAGCGCTGACCGTTTACCAACGGACCGCTGCGCACCGCATCCTGCGTAACTTTCAGGTTTCGACGCACTCCGAAGTCGGTTCCGATTTGCAGCGGCACGTCGAGGATAACGCCAGAAGCGTCGTCCAAGTCAATGCCGAGAATGGTCGTAACGCCATTTTCCAAGTCGAACGTACCGAGCTTGACGCCCTGTTCTAACGTAGCCTCGGCAGAGGGCAACTGATAGACGTTGTATCCCTCAAACTCCAGCGTGCCGTTCGTACCTTCTTCTGTGGCAGCAACAGCGTTAGCGTTAAATCCCCAGTCCAAGACGACGGCCTTGTCCAATTCAGCCGCACGAACCTGCGGTGCGGTTGGGGGCGGCGGAACCTGGAAAAAGCTGTTATATGCATCCTGCACGAACAGGTCGTTAAACTTCAGCTTGGAGATACTGCGAAAGCGATCGCTGCCCAAACCACCGATGAGTGCAACCACCACTTCCTGCACATCACCCAGCTTCATAGTGAAAGGACCTGTGTTCAAGACGATACGGCGATCACCGGGAGGCAGGGGAACGCCATCGTTCCAGCCCGTAGCACGCGTTGGATCACCGTCCAACGTGAACTTCGTATCCTCACCCGTGATGGGGTTCGTATACGGAACGGGATTATCTACATCTGGCTGAGGCTGAAAGCCCTGCAAGAGATTATACCATTCAAGCGTTCCGTCGTATTCGCCCAAGCTCGGGTCACTGATTGAGCTACCTGCGGCAAAGTAAACGAAAGACGTCATCGGCAGGTTCTTGTACCCACTGATCGTATCAAAGTCAAAGATGGCCTGCGCGCTGGGATCCAATTCCTGCGTCACGTTACCATCGTCATCGGTTACGTCAACTGTAACAGGGACGACGGGGCCCTGCAAAAAGTCGTAGCCAGCGGCGGGTGGTGCCAGACCGAACGCAGCGAAATACGAATCTTCGTCTTCACCGTTGTAGACGTATCCCAAACTCAGATCAACGTCACTACCGGCGAAGTCGTTACCGTAGTCACCTAAGTCTGGGTCAGACCACTGGGCGACATACATGTCTTCGATAACAGCGTCATCAGGCGTGGTCTCCGTGCCCTCGTAAGAGAAGCGGAATTTCTTGAAGATCACGTCGCCCAGCGCATCCGTGCGAGCATAGGCCCACATCGTAACCTGAATTTCCAAACCGATTGGCGGCGAACCATACAGCGAAGTCGCCGCACCTGCATCGAGGTCGTTCATTACAAACCAGGCGACCTGGTCGGCGTTGTTTGCACAAACGTCCGGTGTCTCTACGCAGTTCGCATTGCGAAAAGAGGGCTGATCGACGTTTGGATCATACGATCCGTTGCCGTCCATATCGTAGTAAGGAGCGCCCCAAGCAGCCGGCCAATTCATCCAGTCATACTCGTACTGCGTGCGCAAATCTGCCACGTCAGCATCGGTCACATCGGAGAGGCCCTTAACGAGCATTTCCGCTGCATCCTGACGCAGATCGCCCGTTTTATAGTCCATGCGCACGCGATAAATGCGCGCATCGGTGGCATCGGCAACTCCTTTGCTAACGATCCTTCCTGGCACAGTACCGATTTCATAGGTCTGTCCACCCACGCGCAGTGCCGGCTCAACGCCGTCTCGCACGTAGCCGCCAAAGATCAATCCATCGGCGAAAATGGTGTAGTCCGTGCCTCGTGGAAAGCTGACACCGGAGTTACCCGTTAGTGGATCGCGTCCCGACCAACCGTCGCTGCGAAACCACATCGACATATTGTTTATGTTCATCAGCGCTGTTTCGCCGTTGAACTGTTCGCTCTGAGCGACCTTTGCGGCGCCGCGCGGTGATTGCGGGGCGCGCGCTTCGGCGATGGCGATGAAGGCGACCACCGACATCAGAGCGGTAAGCTGAATTATACGATTCATCGCGCTCGTCCTCATATTGGTTTCCATTGATTTCAACGTAGTATTCACCATGTTTAGAAGTCCAAGCTGAATCCGAGGTGAACCTGACGCGGCTGAGAATACAAGTCGCCTCCTTGGTTCGCCCAGTAGTGTTCGCGATTCTGCAGGTTAATCTTCTCGAACATATCAACGAATGCTTCTCCACGCGCAGCAACGATCTGCTCACTCAACTCAGGCGTCGTCAAGAAACCGTCGTCTGTGGCCGTTCCCGTGCGTCGGTAAACGTTGATCACATTTTTGCGGTTAAACAGGTTGTCCGCTCGTAGGAACACCTTGATTCCACGGTCGGAGCCGATGCTAAACCGCTTCGAAACGCGTAAATCCGTCTCGAATATCCACGGCGTAGTAGACGAGTTGATCGCCTCAAGAGGCTTGCGCGAACGCGGATCGAAATCGTCCATGATCGCACCATCTTGCGGACCGCGCTGACCGAGTGAACCACCCACCAGCGTGTAATTGTGGCCGCTTGAGAAGGTAAACAGCAGGCTCGTGTTTAGACGATCGAGCAAGCTGCCCTGACGCTCGACGCGATAGTCCATTAGTAGACTACCACTGTGCCGCTGGTTAAAGTCGAGCGGCATGACCAACGTCGGCAAGTTCGTCTTGTTTTCAACGCCGGATACAGCGGTCAGCGTCGATGAACCCGTGCCACGCGCATCCTGCAACGTGTAGTTAAACTCGGTGAGAAGACCGCGCGTGCGGCGCACCTTCAACACGAACTCAATACCGCGCGTGGTGGCAAAGTCACCGTTTTGCAAGAAGTTGTAACCGCCGGAAGCACCTTGCGAAAGGGGAGACACGGCCTGATTACGCAGCTGGATCTGTCCTTTGACGTCGCGGTAAAAGCCCGTGATGTCAAAAGAGGCGCGATCGGTAAACTGCTGTTCGAAGCCGATCTCATACTGCGTCGTGTGCATGGGCTCTAAATCAAACGCCGTCGGCGCATTGATAAAGTTCTGTCCGCCCGTCTCAAGCGCCAAACGCGCTCCACCCGTCAGGGCCTGACGCAGTGCCGGCATCTGTGCGAACTTGCCGTACTGCACGTGCATTACCGTGCGATCGGTCACTGGAAACGAGAAACCAAGACGCGGGCTGATTTTCGTGTGCGTCTTGCTCGGCGTCATATACGTTGTGCCGTCTTCGGAGATTTTCAGCGTGTAGTTATTTTCGTCGCGATTGATCGTAGCTAAACCGTTCTCGTCTTTGACGATATCCCATGAGTCAATATCGAAATAGTCCAAGCGGATACCCGCATTGACGATTAGGTCTCGATACTCAATCTTGTCTTGCAGATAGGCCGATCCCATAACGGGCTTGCGGGGCGCTTCCAAATCTCCGCCCAACGACTTGCCGCCGTCCTGTTCGCGACCAAACTCGTCATAGCCGAAGAAGTCGCCACGGCTATTTTGACGAATCAAGCGCTGAAGATCCTCTAACTTACCCGCAGCCTGAGCTGCGCTGATCATTTCATCAAGCAGTTTGCTTTCGCTTATGTCGCCCCGATAGTAGCTCTCGTAGACAGCTTCTAGTTCGGGGTGCGAAAGGTTAATCTGGTTGCGAATAGATCCGAGACCACCGATTCCATAGCGACGAATTTCCCACGCTTGATACTCAAAACCGGCCTTGATCTGATGCACATCACCCTGGTTGGTGATACTACCCGACAAGCCCACGTATCCATCGGTGCTCTTGCCGTATCCGGCCATGGTAGCACCGGGACGCGTGAAGGGGAAACCGTTGAAGTCGTAGCTTCTGGGACCAGATCCTGCGCGCGTGAACGCGACAAAGTCTTCACTGATGCCCGAAACTGCCGTGCTGTCACTGTAGAGCAGGAAATTATCCTTGAAGTACGGATCGAAGCTCTCGGCCTCGTTCTTTAGATAAGAGAGCGTAACGTCATATACCGTGCTAGGCGACAGCAGATGCGTCGCTTTCAAACTAAGCATATTCTGCGTGTACTTACTCTCACCCAAGCGCTCCGTGTTGAGGATATTACGAATCGGGAGCCCAGTGCTCTGACCTTCTCCGCCTGCATATACGTGCGTCAGCTTAAGCTGAACGGGGTTTAGATCCCACAGCAGCGTCGTGTTGGCAGATAACCCCTCAGAAGATCCGTTGGCAATATTGCCCGGCTGAACGGTCAGCGTATCAATGCGATCTGGCGTAGCTTGATCTGCCCAGTGCACCCGACCGCCTCGATCGCCCGTGTCCTGCAGGTTATTCAGCGTAAAGCCGTCCCAGAAGACGGGAGGCGAATCGATTGACTCTTTCTCTATGGCAGTATACAAGCGCAGCTTGTTCGCAATAGGACCACCGGCGGTAAAAACCGTGCTCTGATAGCCGTAATTGTAAGCGCCAAGGCGCTTTTCATAGTCGGCGGCGCCGTTGTCCATCTCGCTCTGCAAGGTGAATTCCCATTCGCTGCCACCCGTGCGCAGTTGGCGCGTTACTACGCCAGCAGTAGCACCGCCGTACTCGGCGTTGAATCCACCGGCCTGCACCTGAATCTCTTCAATCGCCTCATTGATCAGCGCCGCTGCGCTTCCACCCGTAACGGGGTTGCGCGTGCTGGTGCCCTCGATATAGTAGGCGATTTCATCCGAACGCGAACCGCGCACGTGAAGCGCGCCGTCCTGCAAAATAACGCCCGGCTGGAGCGCAACAACTTCCGTCGTGCTGCGCGTTGGCAGGGCCTCCAGATCCTCGGAACCGATGATACGCACCGCATTGGTAGCGTTCTTATCGATGATGGGGCGCTCTGCCTTAATGATCATTTCCTCCACCTGGATATCAGATGAGGTCATGGCCACTCCGATTTCCGAGGTGAGGCCCGTAGCGACACGTAGATCCTGAATCTGTAGCGCCGTGTAACCAATATAAGTGGCACGTAGGGTGTAAGTGCCTGCGGGAACGTTTATGATGACGAAACGTCCTTCTTCATCAGCAACAGTTCCCATATCTTCACCAACAAGCTGAACGTTGGCATTCGGGAGTGGATCTCCCGTACTCGCATCCGAGACAACACCTACAATCTTCCCCGCACTAGCTGCATCTGCGCTGGGCACTGCAGACAATGCGAATAAGACGCAAAATGATGTCAAGACGCGTAAAACTCCTTGGAGCTTAATCATGCAAATCTCCTTTCTGACAGGAGTAAGTGTGTGATTAATACAAAACATGTGCATTCGGAGCTTGCTCCGTATCAGAGACAACCGGCAAGAAACCCACTGCCCTACGAGTCAAACCAAACTCGGCAGACTGCAGAATATATGTCGAGGAAAGGGGCCGGTCTGCCCCCTAGGTGAATACAGAGAAGAATACGACGGATTTATGGAGAAACTCAGTGTATCTGATTTCTCAGCTATACTTTCTTCACAAATGGATGTTCAACCAATATAAGGCAAAAATTCAATATGGCAAAAACTACATAAAAGTCACATTATACCCAACCAGTCGTCTAGCAAGAAAGTGACTCTTCCTATCAACAGAGACAATCTGGCCATAATTGTGTAGCCAAATGAAGCACCGAACGAGATCATGAGAAACCATATGCCAACGCGCGAGACCTTACCGACAACGCCTGTGTGCTCAACCGAAAAGAAGAAATACACCAGCACGGCAACCACGCCTACTAGGATGACCAATAGATTAAAGCCTTCAACGCTCCAACTCAGAGGCTGAAGCATCGGTTCAATTTGAGCCAAGATGAATGAGGAAATGGTTCGGGGAATTGTCAGCCCGGCCCCCAAGCCGACAAAGAAGGCAAACGAGAAGCGGCTCAACCAGCCAAAGCGGCGCGAAAACCGCGTAAGCATAAGTAAACCCAACACCGTCGGAGCCAATAGCCACCAGTCTCCGCTAGCGCTATCCTCGCCGCCCAGCGCGCTCAAGCGAACAAACACTTCGCCATAAATCGTCTGATACCAATTTTGGCTGAATATGTAGGCTGTTGCCACGCCTACAAAGATATTTTCCGCCACCTTAAACAACGGGTTATCCTTGTAAAGGAAGCTGTACAGAGCCAGCGTCAATCCAGCAGCAACTATGACCCCTAGCCCCTCCCAATCTGCGGCCAGCACGCCATTGGCCAAGAGCACGCCATTAACGGCGGCAAAAAGCAGGACTAACCCCAAGAAAACATACCTATCGCGCGTCACGTCAGAATCTCCCCAATACTCGTATCACCGACGACGAGAGAGAAAAAATGCCATATTGCCAAAAATGATAAAGATAACAATGATTAAATGAGCCATGGACTGTGCGCTCATACCAGCAGTTGCCTTGTCCTGCCGTCCTACCAGTGTTTCATATTCTGCGGCCCCTGCTAACCCCCCCAGAAGGCCTACCATCTGCCCAGACTGCAGAAAGGGAAATAGGTCGGGCGCCATAACAGCAGTGCATCCCCCCGCAAAGGGAAAACCGTATTTTTCCTGTCCGTAGGGGATCCACCAAAACTCGATAGAATCCCCGGCAGCCAAATCAAACACAAAGTCAAAATCTCGCAGTGTGCGTACGTCTCGCATGAGAGCCAAGTCTTCTAACGGCGTGCCCCAGTTATCTTGGGGAAACGCGTCTCGGAAATCTTGGCCCATGTTAAGCACAACAGCAAAGTTGCCCGGCTTGAACCCAAGAAAGGCGTAATCCACGCCATAGGTCTTTCCAAACTCATCGCCTATTTCCTCCAACACTTGCTGAGCTAAGCCAGGTGCTTCTGGCCAGAGGCATACGGCGACCACTTTGATGTTTCGACTAAAGCAATGGCGCAGTATGGCACGTGCCATAGGCTGCATTTCGGGCTCTGTGCTTGCACCATAAGAGAAACTGAGTAGAACGACTCCTTCGTCTTGGGCTACTTTTTCCAACTGGTCGTATACGGCAATGACGTCTCGAGTGGGCCTGATCGGCAAAAATACGTTCGCCAGCAAAGGCAGCGCCACACCCAGAAAGACAAAAACAAAAATGATGCGGCGATCTATGTTCATCAGCCACTGTATCATTCGTCTCCCCCTCCCAGATACGAACGCTCTATCCCGAATATGATACGCAGTGAAGTAGCGATTGCCCCCAGCGAAACGCCCAGCAAAATACCTCGTTTGGCAGCGAGATTCGGCACGTTGAGCAGCCAATCTGCCGCCGCCGGCACATAGTCGGATATGTAGGCTCCGATAGGCACTCTACCGAGCATGACGACTATCGCCGCAACCAGTAGTAAAGCCGCCTCAGGTGTGCGAGCGCGAAACGTGCGATAGGCGGCAGACGCGATAAAAAAAGCAAGAATGGAAAACATCGTCGAAGAACAGGCGACCTGCACGTACTCAAACAGCCACTGATATCCGTTTTCTGCCGCCGTTCCCTCCGCTTGCGGTGCAAAAGGCCCTTGACCATCGTTGTAAATGACAAAGAGCATCATCAGCCCAAAACCCGCATACACCATTGCACTATACCCCCAGCCCTCTACGCGCTGACGTATCCGCTGCCAGTGTAGATTGAGCAAGCTGTACAAGCCCAACAGGTAAGAGAAGGCAAAAACGATGCGCAGCCACAGAGCCAATTCTCGCTCTATATTTTGAGCAGCTGCGTGCGGAACATAGTAGATACCGATCCCTAATACCCCGAAGCAGAGGGCTACAATAACGGGCAGCGTACGGCTTAGAAATATCATCGTGTAGTCCTCAATGCGGGGTAAATATCTGGGTTAGAAAGGGAATGTCTACCGTAGCGAGCAGTGCACCCAGCACAATAGCCGCGATTATAATAGCTTTGCCAGCATCCTGGCCCTTGAGACTGCCTAGGAGCTTAGGTTCACGCGATAAATAGGCACTTGCCGCATAGAGTTCCTCACCCATAAGCGTGTAATCACAGGTAGTGACAAAGAAGGGAAGCTGAGTGAACGCATCCGTCCCGGCAATCTGAATCGCACCCGTCGTCGAACCGGTCTCGGCCAAGAGCAGCGATTCAGCATAGAAATACCCCATCATTATATGTGCAGCTGGACGCTCACGCACCATAATTCCCTCCGTTGCCGCCGCATAGCTAAACTGCTCTGTACCGGCGACAAAAACGTGATCGGGGTTGAAAGCGTCCGGGCGGCCGGCCTCAAAATAGGAAGCCTGCACGGTTTCTTGGCTCACAGACATCACGACGGGATCGGGAGCCACCACGCGCAGCGCCGCATCGTACTCAGCCGTGCGGCGCGCTACGCGTCCGAGTATATTAACGGCTGCAATCGTCGATATCTGGCTCATATCGCGCAGGCCGTGTATAAAGAGGACCGGCTTTCCCATCTCCGTAGCGCGTCCAAGCGCTTCATCAAGCGCTTCCAAACCACCAATGCGACGAATGTATAAGTCGCGACGGCGCGCCAGGCTAATGAAACCGAGAATAAGAAAGGACAAGAGCGCACCCAAAACGATGTTATTTAACTTTGTCCAGTTAAAGTAATTTCCCTCAGCAGAAGCCGTTAGAACCGGATTTCGCGTAGAGATATTCCCGCTGTGCAGTTCCAGTCGAACGTAATACGTCTTATCATTTTGCAGAGAAATAACACCTTCTCTACCCGCATACTCTGCGATGTGAAGAAAGTGCGCATCCTGAGCTTCGTCGCCATAGCCAAACGTTTCGGGCTCTTCAGACTGCAGATTCGCCCCGCCAGCGATCTCCGATGCCAGGTAGTACGGCCCTTCATTAGCTTCCGCAATATAGGCCTTATATATTGCACTCTCCGGGATAGACCGCGACCGTGCCCAAGTCAGGGTTATACTCCCCCCAGCGTCGTTGGGCGTATCGAACGCCGCAACGTCGGCAATGAGCGGCAGCACGCTACCACCCGCAGCAGCCTGACCGCGGCAGTCTGAAGCGACTACCACTAGGCAAACAAGTCCGGCGAGCCACGACAGCGCCTTGTTCAGCATAAGAGACCTCATTCCTCTATCATCTCGACGTTGGCGCGCGGCACGACGGCTTTTTCTCCGTTTTCAAATTCTACTTCAAGCACGCGCACGCGCGCACCGGATTCCACTACCTGAAGTTCAGCGGGTAGCGAACTCACCCTGCCAATACGACCAAAATACGGCACGCGTATGACGCGCAGCAAAGCGCCGATGCCCATGCCTTCCTCGTTCTCATCCCCCGCTTCTGCACGAGATAAAGCCCCTTCGGCTTCGGGTACGATAATTTCAGGCCGCAAAACACCTGCTCGTATTTGTGTAGCACCAGAAATAGAGATCTCTTTCCCTTCGCAGGCCTTCAAGATGTCAAAGGTCTTGTTAGCAATCGCTATCTCACCAAAGCCCTCTGTGACGATAACGGTAAGACCAATATCTTCATCGCCTGTTATTGCAACGCCCAAATCGTAGCCCAGTAAGGCGCGCAGATCTTGATCGCGCAGACCGCCGCCAACCAGTCCAATAGCACCTAGTTGACGGGCGCGCTCAATGATATCCTGCGTAATCAAGCTGCCGACGACGACGATTTTCCCAGCGCACTCTTGCCCCAGCGAAGCGAGCTGTTGGTCAGGCGCCCCCACCGCTACGTGTAAAGGCCCCCAGCATTCACCGCCAACGCCAAAAATGCCCTGTATATATGCACCTCGCGTCTCAACGGCGACGCCTTCTCCATCAAAGATTTCGACAATTTGTCCATCTATGTAGGCCAATACTTCCACCGGGCGCGGTTCCTTGCGCAATATAACTTGGCCCGTAACGGAAGATATGCTCTCGACCACCCCTGTCGCGGGCGCGTTGACCGTGCTCTTGAACCACTTTATGAAAGGCTGCGTCTCCGCTAGCGGCTCACCTTCCTGCACTCGATCACCTTCTTCGTGGAGCATATACCTAGGCACTTCCGCAGGTGGACAACCCAAGCGATTCACCAGATTGAGCGCGACTACGTCACCCGGCAAGTCGGTGCGCGCTACAACTTGGTCTCGCCTCACAAAATCTCCCACCTGTGCAACAACCTCTCCCTGGAGAGGCAGCTTGCGATCTTTACGCACGACGGCATAGGGCGTGACGCGCAAACCGGGTGTATATGCGTGTGCCATTGTTAATCTCCGTCGTAAAGCTTCAACGTTTGATGCCAAGCAGCGATCTGCGCTAGGCGCTCATCTCGATCTTCCGCTATTTGAATTGGCCGACCACGTCCGTCAATAATCAATCCAACAACGCCGCCGCGAACCGTGGACGATACTTCCTGACCCGGACCGTTACCCAGATCCCAGTTGCGCAAAGGAATCATCTGGATCTGAGCCTCTTCATCATCCCCCAGCGGAAATAAATGCAGCTCGCCGACCCGCAGGACACCTTCCTCTTTTCCGCTCGGTAGTTCAATAGAAAAGTTCATGCACGCCTCACCGGGGCTGCCCATACCCTTGGGTGCGACACAGGTACCTAAATAGATAAGGCAATCCCGCTCAAAGACTTCCGTGGCCGCCTGCTCATTAACGGTAGACAGCACCCCCAGATGGGGCATCATGAAAATGCTATCTACTGCGAGCCGCGTTATACCCTCTGGCTGAAACGCATCGATAAGCATCGCCGCAGACTGCGCCCGTCCCGGCGCATGAGATAAGACACCTCCGCTTCCGACGAGCAGGTCGAGGTCCATCATCTGGACCAAACTCTCACCCTCATCGTTCTGATCAAATACGTCGGAAAGAGTTCGCTCCGTTTGTACCCCTTTGAGGCCGACGGCTAACTCTCGGTGTTGAACAAAAGCCAAGCGGAGCGCTTCTCGTGCAATGGCCTGTTCAACCTGGAGTTCTTCCAACAGCTGTGGAATGGTTGTTGGCCTAATCATCTTGTTCTTGATTCGGTCGCGTAGGTCAGCCTCTTCGATATCGAATGGAACCCAGCGCAGAATGCTGTCTAGACCAGCTTCTGCCAAGACGTTTGATATGCTGTACGACATACCCAAATTTGCGCTAACAGTCCGATTGAATACCTCGGAAAACACGCTGAACATATCCGTCGTTGCACCGCCGATGTCCACACCCACTACGTTGATATCCAGCTGCCGCGCAATGGTCTGCATAATCTGACCAACAGCTCCTGGAGTCGGCATGATGGGCGCATGCGTCCAGTCCATCAATTTGCGATAGCCAGGTGCCTGGGCCATTACGTGCTCGAGAAACAGATCGTGAATTACCTGGCGCGCAGGTCCGAGGTTTTCCCGCTCTAAAATGGGCCGGATATTGTCCGTCTGCGTAAGCGCAGTCTTTTCGCCCAAGACCGCTGCAACTTCGTCCCGCGCGTCCTTGTTACCCCCGTAGATTACAGGAAGCTTAAAACCGCTGCCAAAACGCGGCTTGGGATCTGCGGCCCCTATGTATTCAGCGAGTTCGACAACGTGGCTGACAGTGCCACCGTCGGTACCGCCGGCCAAAAGAACCATATCGGGACGTAGCTGGCGAATACGCGCTATCTTCTGATGAGGAAGTCGACCGTCGTTCGATGCCAAGACATCCATCACAATAGCACCGGCTCCCAGCGCACAGCGTTGGGCGCTTTCGCCCGTCATTGATTTTACAACGCCAGAAACAACCATTTGCAAACCGCCACCAGCGCTGCTTGTAGAGATATATGCATCAACGCCGTGCGACCCCTTGGCCGGCGTTACAATAGACTCGCCGTCTAGTATCTGCCTGCCGGACAGCTCCTCCACTTCTTGTATGGCATTCAGCACTCCACGCGTCACATCTTCAAAGGGTGCTTCAACCGTAGTGGGCGCCTCGCCGCGGAACGTCTGATGATATCCATCCTCTCTCCGCTCTATGAGGATAGCTTTCGTCGTCGTGCTGCCGCAGTCTGTCGCGATGACCACGTCCATTTTACTCATGAGCGTCCATTTCACTTTCCGATTTTGCTATGGCATCCATGATTAGGTCAACACATTCACGCCGCTCTAGTAGGCGCACAAACCGGTCGTATTCACCGCGCGAAAAAAGGAGCGTGGCAAACGGTCCGAGAAAGGCCAGCACTTGACTTCCCACAAAGTTAATAGGCCGACTCGATTCCAATACCATCGTGGCTGGGGCACTCAATCCGCGCCGCACGACAAATGCGGCGAGCTTTTCAATCAGTGCCCGATCTTCATCGTTCCACTCAGCGGCGTGCGGAATAGTGAATGCATGCCGCCAGTGTCCTTTAATCTGCTCTAAGATTGACATATCGTTGGACGTAATATACTACTTGATCGCCCTTTCCGTGAAAGGGCAGAAATAAACCACGAAAGGAATCGAGTCGACTAGGCTGGGCAAAAGGGCTGAGAAACAGACCATTTGAGCGCGCGTCTACGCGGCGAAAATCTGTCCACGCGCGTTGGCTCTTACGTCCCAGGTGATCGCGAGAAATACCGTTCTCATCAAGCCTGTAATGAGAGGGGAAAAAATAGTGGGCCAGTGATAAGACAAGGACACACAGGGACAGCAGGCCATACCCAACGTGGCCGAAGCTAAATGCGGCAGACCAACTCACCGTTCCGACGATGACAATCAGTGAGAGAGACCTACCCACTTTTTCCTGCCGCAGTGGATGGACCTTCCAACATAGAGGACCGTCCACTGCGTGCACATCATCCACAGTTTCACTCTCACTGATATATGCGGTCGTCTTGATCCACCCACCATTCAGCGACGTCCGCACCAGCAGGATACCAATTCACACCGGCAAAACGACGGCTATACGCCTGCGCAACGCGCGACTTCCATAGAAAGGTGTATGGCTGCTCGTCGTATAAAATCTCTTGAAAGCGTTTGTAGAGAGCGATACGCTTTTCCGCATCAAACTCGCGGCGGTAGGCCTCCAATAAGCTATCCGCTTCGGCGTGTATAAAACTAATCGCATTCGATCCCTGATCCGCAGCCTGTGAAGAGTGCCAAATTTGATACATATCAGGCGCATATTTTACACCGCTGCTCCACCCCAATATCATCGCGGCAAAATCTTTGCTCTTCACTCGCTGCAAGAAAATAGACCAGTCGAGCTCTCTCACCTGACATTCTATACCGATATCAGCCAGTTCACTCTGTAAGGTGAGCGCTATATCCTTGCGAATCTGATTACCCGAATTAATCAGTAACTCAAAGCGGAAATCCACTTTCTCACCATCGATCTCCTTGTCGAGAATACCGTCATCATCAACGTCAACCCATCCTGCTTCATCGAGTAAATCAAGTGCTCGTTCGTAGTCGTAGCCGTACGGTCTGAGGTCGTGGTTGTACTCGGGACGAAACTTGCTGATGGGTCCCTCTACCGTCTCAGCCAAACCGAAAAGTAGATTCTCGACCATACTCTGACGATCCGTCAAATGCGTCATCGCCTGCCGAACCCGCTTATCCTTAAAAATCGGATGATCGTTATTCCAACCGATGTAAGTATATCCCCCCGAGTACTGAACACCCTTGAGAAAGCGATTATTAAACTCGTCAGACCAGCTCTTTTCCTTAAACTCCAACGGACGCAGCGAGTGATAGTCAATATTACCATTCGTCAATTCGATAAAAGCAGCGTCTGTATTGTTGATGATTTTAAAAACCATCTTATCTACGTGTCCTGAAGGAGGCAGATCGTCATAGCCGGCGGCCCAGTAATCTGCGTTCCGCGTCAGCACGACTTTTTGCTGCGTAACGACATCGCGCTCAACGTCATCTACTCGGTAGGGTCCCGAACCCAACACTTTTCGATTAAAATCTTGATTAAACTGATCGGCGAATCGCTCGACTCTTTCACTGTGTGGCCCAGTCTCCCAAGAACCGTCAATCAACGAAGCGATAGAAACGGGATCCAATAGGCCTTCCGGGTCATAGAAATGCTTGGGAATTATCTCAAAAAAACCGAGCGAAACGTCATTGCGGAAATAGGGCTCATCACACACAAAGGTGACCTTATTCCCCTCTTCGACAAACACGTCTATCACGGCGGAGTAGTAGTTTCGCAAGTGCGGAGCAAGAACGCGCGGGTTTTTGATCACCTTCATGCTAAATAGCACGTCTTCTACCGTCATGGGACGGCCGTCGGAGAAAGATACATTTTCTCTCAAATCAAACGTGTACGACAGCTTGTCTTCAGAAATCTGCGGATAGCTCTTAGCCACTTTTCCGCGCAGCTCATAAGGAGGCTCGTGATCGGAGTAGAGCAGCGTATCGAAGATATGCTGTAGCACAGTAGAAGCCCCTGCATCGTTTGAAGTATATGGATTCAGAGCCTGCGGGTCGGATAGCATATGCCGCACCATCCAATCACCGTATGCAGCATCCCCACCCTCTCCGTAGCGCAACGGAACTTTCTCTGTTCCATCGAGCACGACAATATCCTGCGTGTTCATGAGAATATTCTGAACCGTATCCCAAGCCGCGTCGTCGTCTGCATGTGCTACCGTAGCAAACAGGGCGAAAATCAGAGATAGTTTTTTTACAAAGGGCATGTGCGACCTCCTCCGTCTAACAATCAAACAAAACTCAACCAGTTATAGCGATCCTCGACCCTCGCATAGAGGATATCAAAAAACAGCTGCTGCAATTTCTCTGTGACCGGACCGCGTTCGCCAGCGCCAATTTGGATTTTATCAATCTGGCGGATCGGCGTTATCTCAGCAGCAGTACCGGTAAAAAACACTTCGTCTGCAATGTAGAGAAACTCACGCGGAATACCCCGTTCCTCAACGCTTATATCAGCAGCGCGAGCAAGCGTAATAGCCGTATCGCGTGTAATGCCCGATAATATTGCGTAATGGGATGCTGGCGTGTAGACCTTCCCGTCGCGTATGACGAATATATTCTCACCACTTCCCTCGCTCACCAAACCGTCCGTACCCAAGACGATGCCCTCGTCATAACCATTCGCATTCGCTTCCATTCGAACCAACTGCGAATTGAGATAATTACCTCCCGCCTTAGCTAAGAAAGGAAGCGTATTAGGCGCCACGCGATTCCATGAAGACGTGCACACCGAAACTCCCTTTCTCAATGCCTCATCGCCCAGATATTGACCCCATTCCCAAACAGCTATCACCGTTTCAACTGGGCACGTCATGGGATCAACCCCGAGCGACCCATATCCGCGAAACACAACGGGGCGAATATAACAGGCATCTAAACCGTTCACTCGAATGGTCTCGAGAATCGCTTCGCAAATCTCTTCACGACTGTAGGGTATCTCCATTCGGTAAATCTTTGCCGAATCAAAAAGTCGGTCTACGTGCTCCTTTAGACGAAAAACAGCTGGACCTTTTTCCGTATTGTAGCAGCGAATACCCTCAAAGACGCTCGAACCGTAGTGAACAACATGAGAGAGTACGTGAACGTTGGCAGCATCCCAATCAACTAACTCGCCGTTATACCATACTTTGTCGGATTTTGGCATGGGGGGCATAAATATGTGTCTCCTTTAAAAGCGGGCTCATCGGGCCATGCAGGGCGTATAATGTACTATAAAGTCCTTGAATACGTAACGTTAAATGTATCAAACGTACCGCTGCGTTGGCGGGACTGACTAGCTCGTAGTGTCAGTTGGTTGGGATTGTCGCTGGGCGTGTAATTTACACTCAGACTCAGCGAGCGATTTCGATTCCGCCGCCTCAAATCCTGAACTCGAATTTCTTCGTTTCCCACATACTCGTGATCCCACCTGCGGTCAAATAGAAAATTGAAGTTTGTCGTCATTGATAGCGCCCGTAAGGGCGAATAGGAAAGACCGAGTCCCATACTATGACGATTGTTATCCTCTTCAACGATCTGTGCACCATTTTCGACAACTAGCGTACCAAAATCATCTGCCGAATACGAATAACGTCCATTCAGACGCAGATTTTTTAACAGCTTGCGATTCGCCGTATGATTCATGCTCCAACCTCGGCGAATATTGCTCTTACGCGAAACTGTATTCCTGTTGAGCTGTCGATCAAAATCGAAAATAGTGCGTTTCGCAGAAATGCTGAAGGTATGAGAAATACTAATACCTAGACGCTGATAGCTACTGCCAACATCTAGTACAATATCGCGATTCCTCGAGTTATCTCCCGAACGCGTCGCCGCCATGTTAATCCGATGTAAGAAGGAGTTGCGCACTTCCACATTGACTCTCGCATCATCTGCGAGAGACCCATCGTAACGTATGGTAAAACTGTTGCTGTAGGTGTCGCGATTTTGTTCAGGAGCGCCCGGATTTTCGGCCCGCTTTATATCGGCATAAGTCGACACCCTAAATGAGTGATCTTCCGTGAGAGTCCACGTCAACGAGGTATTGAGAAACAAGCGGCCGTTCTGCCGGTCTGAACTCGGATCGCGGCACGTACCGTCAGACGTAGTAACAAAGTGACTCGCACATCGACTCACATCGAGCACGCGCACGGCTAAGTTCTGCTGATCACTAGACTCAAATCGCACTTTAGAGCTGAGCAAGACTGCATCGACCACCTTGCCGGATATCTCTGACTGCCAGTTCCAACTCTGACTCTCTCTATCCGTGCCAAAATATCGATTGCCTGGATCCTGTTCAGCACTCGCCGTATTTGTGCGACGGTTCTGTCCAAACGAAGCATTGCTACGCAACTTAAAACGACCAATATCAAAATCAATATTAGAGGAAACGCTTGTATTGCGGCTCTGTGAAATCTCTGCAGCAATACTCGTATCGCGCTGGACGATGCCTTCTTCCTCTCGTTCTCCAACGACGGATCTCGTAATTCCCACTTCGGAGCGCGATTCTGAGAAAGAAACGCTCGTGCGCACGCCACCCGGTAGCGTATAGCTCATATTACTACTAAAACTCTCGCTGCGGTCTTTGTTGTTCTTTAGCGTATTATCTCGCTTGCTAAAAGACAGCGAGTTGCCCAACTTTTTCCCCGCTATTTTTATGTCGGGCGACACGCGCAGTGAGGCATTATACTGGACGCCGGTCTCTTCTATCGTGCTATCGAGATTAGCGCGACTATCGCGCGTTTTAGTTATCAGTCCCGGCGTGACGTTGACGGTCAGATCATCGAAACGCCCCTCATCTATGGGCTTGTACTGGAATCGAAAGTTAAAGGTCTGATTACGTAGCTTTTGTTTTTGCAGCGTAGAACTGCGCAGCGACATATTGGCACCAATGCCTATTGTCGCTTTGGGACCCAGGATGGGGTAGTTAACAGTAGATCCGAGCGACGCGTTATCCTGCCAGGTTTTAAGATCGTTGCGACTGTCCAACGTAAAACGCATACTAGCTGAAGTAGATATACTGAGTTGGGATGTGGAATCGCCAGTAGCCGCTAGGCGAACAGGAACTCGATATTGCCAGCTAGGCAGACGATGACTCCACTGAGTGCGCGTGCTAGAGCGGCTAAAATTAAGGCTGTATTTTTGCTGTGCCTCGACGCTATAGGCCAAGGCCAAACAAAACAACAGTAACGATGCAGACCGCATTATTGCGACTCGCTCCGCACGGTGGCCAGTGAATCACTGAGCAACGCAAACTCTTCAACCGCAAGTTGCTCAGGCCTCCGAGTCAAGTCGATCCCTGAAACATCTTCTAAAGCCGGTAGCAAATCGCGTCCATCCGCAGCTGTCAAGCTGCGCAGCGAATTCCTCAGCATCTTACGTCGCTGACTAAAAGCTGCACGGACTAGGGTCGCGAACCGGCCTTCATCCTTAACTGCGTAGCGCGGCTCTTCTGAAAAATCAACTTTTATAACGGAGGAATCGACACCGGGCACAGGTCGGAAAGATCGGCGATCTACGTCTAGGAGCGAAGTTATTTCGGCGCGCATAGCTAATAGCACCGTTATCTGGCCGTATTCCTTACTGCCAGGGCGAGCAGCTAAACGACGTGCAACCTCGCGCTGTAGCATAAGCACGGCGGTGCGGAGGTGATCAATCTCTTCCAATGCTTTGAATAAAAAGGGGGCCGTGATATTATAGGGTAGATTACCCACCATAAAGAGTTTTTGTCCGTTGTCCTTGGGCAGCATGTCTCCCCAGCCAACTCGCAAAATATCCGACTCAATCAAATGCAGTGTATCGGCGGAAAACTCGTCGCGCAGCATTGCTGTAAGATCTCGGTCAATCTCTACGGCCGTAAGCTGCCCCAACCGAGCTAGCAGTCTACGCGTCAGCGCCCCGCGCCCCGGCCCGACTTCGACGACAATATCTCCGGGGAGAGGCTCGACAAATGACACGATACGCTCAATGGCTGCTTTGTCGACCAGGAAATGCTGACCAAAACGCTTGCGTGCCCGATGTCCGTCGCGCTTGTCTAACATATTAGGCTGCACGCCCAGCCCGGCGTAAGCAACGCCAAAGGTCACTCATAACAAGCTGGAAACTGGCGTTTCGGCTCAGAGCTTCGACAGCGCGATCAACTTCTAACATCGCCCGTTCAATATGGTTTCCGTCGAGTGCTCCGCTGAACTGACTAAAGTAAGCACTCCGGTCCACCATTGTCTCAGACCCTTTTTTCTCATAGTTCAACAGAAAGAAATCTCGCAAGTAAAATGCGATCAGCTGTAAAAACCTATCTTGTATCGTGCGATCTCCGGAGAGTTCTTCAACCACTTGCCAAAACACTTCGTCTTGGTGCGCTAAACCAGCTTCAATGAAATCCTCTACCTTAGATCGCAGGTCATCCCATTCGCCCATAGCAATTTGCCGAGCCCGTTCTACACTCCCTCCTCCCAAGCGCACGCCCAACTCAAGTGCATGTCCCTCTATATTCATTTCCTGTAACTGTCTTCGTACTACATGCGCATTAAGTGGATTGAGTGCCAAGCGCTGACAGCGTGAAAGAACGGTGGGTAAGATGCGCTCGGGCACTGAAGAAACCAGAATGAAAATAGATTCAGGTGTAGGCTCTTCTAGTATCTTCAGCAGCGAATTAGCACCTGCTGGATGCATGCGTTCCGCATCCAACAAGACGGCGACTTTTCGTCCCCCTTCGCTCGCAGCGTAACTCATATCGCGCTGCATCTGGCGTACCTGTTCTATGGAAGTATTAACTTGGCCACCGAGCGCATTGCCGTTCATATACTCTTGAACAGCCGCACGCACAGCTTCCGGATCAATACTACGTCGTCCCTTTTTTGCTGCTATAGGCAGCATGAAGTGAAGATCGGGATGGACGTTGCTACTGATTTTCCGGCATGAGGGACAGAGGTTGCATGCCAACTCACTACCCTGTTGGCATAACAATGCTTTGGCTAACTCTAAAGCGAACCGGCGTTTGCCCGTCCCCTCCGGACCACACAAGAGTATCGCATGTGGAATGCGATTGGAACGCAGCCAAGCTTCAGCAATTTTCCGAGCGCGTTCTTGACCGACAATAGATTCAAAAGCCAGAGGAATTGCCCTCTCCAACCACCGTGCGACCCTTTAGTAGGGCTGGCGTCGATTAAATCAGATTGGTCTCGTTTTTCAAATCGAAGAAGTGTGCTTTCCCAACTTCGACCGCCAGCTTGACCGTTTGCTCGACTTCCGGCATATGGCGTGGATCAATCCGCGCAACAAATGCAGATTTACCGGTTGTGAGGTTGAGGAATACTTCGTTTCCCATAGGCTCCACTACCTCGACCTTAGCCTCGATACCAACGGTCTCAACATCGCGTGCCATCGTTTCTGGGTCGTGGATATCTTCGGGGCGGATGCCCATCACAACTTCTTGGTCTTTATGATCACTAAGCTGCTCGTTGTAACTGGCAGGAAGAGCAATTTGAATATTACCCTCGTCGAATACCAGACTATCCCCATGCGCAACCAACTTACCGTTGATAAAGTTCATTGATGGACTACCTATAAAACCAGCAACAAACTGATTGACCGGATCGTTATACAGGCTCAATGGCGCATCAATTTGCTGTATCCTACCGTCTTTCATGACGACGATACGATCGCCCATCGTCATAGCTTCGGTCTGGTCATGGGTGACGTAAATCATCGTGGCTTCAAGTTTCGTGTGCAGTTTACTAATTTCAGCACGCATCTGCACGCGCAGCTTTGCGTCAAGGTTGGATAGCGGTTCGTCAAAAAGAAAGACCTTCGGCTTGCGAACGATAGCGCGACCAACGGCAACGCGTTGACGCTGTCCACCAGATAACGCCTTGGGTTTGCGCTCAAGCAAATCTTGGATCCCTAAAATATCAGCGGCCTCTTGAACGCGGGCGTCAATCTCATCTTTAGGATATTTCCTCAGCTTCAGACCAAAGGCCATGTTCTGATACACCGTCATATGCGGATAAAGCGCGTAGTTCTGAAAAACCATTGCAATATCGCGATCTTTAGGAGGTATATCATTAACCAACGTCCCGTCTATATAAATATCCCCACCGCTGATTTCCTCCAAACCGGCTATCATGCGCAGCGTTGTCGATTTTCCGCATCCCGAGGGTCCAACTAGGACGACAAACTCTTTATCTCGGATTTCGATATTCGCATCGTCTACCGCTACGACATCTTTATCGTATACTTTGCGCACGTTTTTGAGAATAACCTCAGCCATCGCGCCTCTCCCGCTTCCGTTAATATGGAATACCCATAACAATTGTGTAGAACAGCATAACAAATAAAGACATTGTTGACAATAATCCTACTCTAAACTAAGCATCAATTCAAGGCCATCCTCACGCGGATTGTCATAGTGATCTACTAAACGTCGATGCGAGACAAATCCCACCTTGGAGTATAGAGACAGTGCCCGCTCGTTACCGGCTCGCACTTCCAAACGAGCCGAAGCACAACCACGCTCCACAGCCTGATTCAAGACGTGGCGCAGGAGAGATTCTCCAAAACCACGCCGACGCAATCTCGGCGCTACGGCAATGCTCGATAGATGGAAACACCGCTCATCTACAAAACCCAGAGCGTATGCCCCCAACTCGCCGTCTTCAAGGGAACCGACACACAGCACACTCGGAGCAGCCAACGCCGTGCGAAAGTATGAAGAGGACCACGCCTGCGAAAATGTGGCACATTCGACTCGACTTACAGCACTTATGTCTTCAAGCTGGATTTGGACAAAGTCGCGCACGGGTTAGCCATAAATCACTTTATAGCTGGGCCAGATTTGATACTAACTTTAGCATCTGGCGCACGCAGATAGTCCGGCTCCACCGTAGATAGATCCGCTATATTACCCCTGTCAAACTCAAACCAGGCAAGCGCACCAACGGCTGCTGCATGCAGACTGTTCGCATGGAAAGGAACGCGTTGTGATCCTGGCGTTTCATCGATCAATGTAGCGTAGGCTTCTGCACCGCTACCCACAAAGACCGTACTCTTTCCGGATCGCTCTTCTACTAGAGCTTGCGGCTCGATCGCGCGTGCAGGGCTAATTTCAAGAGGGCTTCCTCCGGACACATCGTACAAGCCAGCATATACCTGTTTTTTGCGTGCATCAAGTAATGCACAAACTGGATGCGATATGCAGGGGACTCCAGCAGCTAGTGCAGCTAACGTAGAAACAGCTATGAGCGGCTTGTCATCTATTAAACACAGTCCTTTAGCTGCGGCAAGACCAATACGAACCCCCGTGAACGATCCTGGACCAACCGTAACTCCAATCGCTGTAAAGTCGGCCACCGTACAGTTGACCAACTGGCACAGCTGTTCAATTTCGGTAAATAAACGCTTGGAATGCTGCATACCAATATCGAAGTAGCGGCTGGCAATGACGCGCTCTCTATCTACAATTGCGACACTACCGACCTGCGTCGATGTATCCATTGCCAATATCATAAGAGGTCTAGCTGCGAGTCGGCAGCAGGTCGGGGCATCTCAATGCCGAGGTGCTGATAGGAGCGGGGCATAACAACGCGCCCTCGCGGCGTTCTCTTAACAAAGCCTTCTTTGATTAAATAGGGTTCAACCACTTCTTCGAGCGTCTCTTCTTCTTCCCCAACTACTGCAGCTAAATTACTCAAACCGACCGGTCCTCCGTTAAACTTCTCTATTATGGCACGCAGCAGACTCAGATCCATCTCGTCTAAGCCAACCTGATCCACATTATGTACGCTCAGCGCCTCTTCTACGACTGCAGCATCAACAATCCCCGTACCCTCAACCTGAGCGTAATCGCGGGCCCGGCGCAGCCAACGTTTGGCGATCCGAGCCGTACCGCGCGAACGGCGCGCAACTTCTAAAGCACCCTCTTCTTCTAAGGGAAAACCGAATAAACGTGCATCTCGACTAACTATCTGCGCAAGCTCTTCGACCGCATAATAGTCTAGATGAGCTGAGATTCCGAAGCGCGCACGCATGGGAGAAGTGAGTAAACCCTGTCGCGTTGTTGCACCGATTAAGGTGAAGGGCTCAAGCGGCACGCTAACAGATCGAGCAGCGGGTCCCTGATCAATCATGATGTCGATCTTGTAGTCCTCCATAGCCGAGTACAGATATTCTTCCACGATGCGGTTAACGCGGTGTACCTCATCTATGAAGAGCACGTCTCTCGGGCCGAGGGCAGTCAGTATACCTGCTAAGTCCGTCGGGCGATCGAGTAACGGTCCTGACGTTTCGTGGATATCCACATCGAGTTCACGAGCAACGACGTGAGCAAGCGTCGTTTTACCCAGACCGGGCGGACCGTGCAGTAATACGTGATCCATCGCCTCAGAACGCTGCTTCGCTGCTTCTATAGCTATTCTTAACTGCTTCTTGGTCTTTTCCTGACCCAACATCTCCTGTAGAGAAGTGGGACGGAGCGTCGTGTCAAATTCCCGATCTTCATCATCAGATCCGGGATCAATAGGGCGATCTACCATGGGCTTGTACGCTTCTAACGCTCCTTAAGAGCAAATTTGATCAGTTGCTGGACGGTCAGATCGCTGCCGTTGCGCTCTATCGCTTTACGAACAGCTTGACGCGCATCGGGCGGTGTCATACCCAGAGCGACCAGCGCCATAGCGGCTTCTTCGCTGATAGCCGAGCCCGCTTCATCCTGCGTCTCACCTTCGGAAGCGGGCGTTCCTAAGCTAATCTTGTCTCTCAAATCAAGCACCAAACGCTCTGCCGTCCGTTTGCCAATGCCTTTTATGCCCGTCAGTTCGCTGACGCGCTCGTAAGCGATAGCCTCTTGTAGATCGCGCAGAGACATACCGGACAAAATCGTTAGGGCTAAACTTGGACCAATGCCTGAAACACCTATCAGCATTTCAAAGACTGCGCGTTCATCTTCATCAGCAAAAGCAAATAGTTCCATGCGATCTTCACGCACATGCATATGCGTGAAAAGCCGAACTTCTTCACCCAACGTGGCAAGTTGGTCATACGTGACCAAAGAAATTGACACGCCATAACCGACACCACCAACATCGATAACCGCCTGCGTAGGTGCCTTATAAGCAATTTTTCCGCGTAGATAAGAGATCATATTTTAAGAAGTATTAGCTATGATTATGCTAGCGACGGACAACGCGTTTTAATAATGCTTCGACATCGGGACGGCGCTGTTTTTGCATACCCAATAGGGCAATTTCGGGCCTGCGCAAATGACAAAGGGCGATAGCCAAGGCGTCAGAAGCATCGAGCGGTGTCGGTAAGTCTTTTAAACCCAAGAGTCGAGCCACCATAAACTGAACGCGCTCTTTAGTCGCCCTACCATTACCCGCCACAGATTTCTTTACTGAAGCTGGCGTATAGTGCTCAATCGGCAAATCAGACTGCCTTAATGCCAGCAATAGAACGCCACGAGCCTGTCCTAATTTTGCCGCCGCATCGGCATCTTTGCCAAAGAAAGTGCTTTCGATTGCAGCTTCGTCTGGTTTTACTTCACACAAAATATCGCGCATTTTATCATAGATAAAAACCAAGCGATCTTCGAAAGAGAGGCCTTTCCGAGGACGAATGCAACCACAGTCTATGTATCGACACTGGCGCTTGCCGTATTCTATGATACCATATCCCGTGCTGGTGCTGCTCGGATCAACGCCTATTACAACCAAAATGCGTACCCAGTCACGTGATCGTGCCTAAGATTCCTGAGCCATTAGTTGCTCTAATGCATCCTCATGGAGATCAAAATTAGAATATACTTTCTGCACGTCATCCAAGTCTTCTAAGGCCTCGAGTAGACGAATTATCTTATCCGCTTGATCTTCCTGCACTTCGAGCATGTTTTCACTTTTTGGCATCCAAGCCAATGCAGCTTGACCAAATTTAATTCCGCAATCTTCCAGGGCTTTCTTTACCGCTTCAAAATCACCCACTGGTGACACCACTTCATGTACTTCGTCGCCATCCTGAATATCCTCGGCGCCGGCATCCATTACGGCAATCATAAGATCATCTTCGGGAATGTTTTCTTTTGTCACTTCAAGCACGCCCTTCTGCTCAAACATCCAAGCAACCGAACCGCTCTCGCCAAGATTTCCATTCATTTTGGTAAAAGCATGCCGCACCTCTGAAACCGTGCGGTTCCTATTATCTGTTAGCGTCTCTACAATGATCGCGACACCTCCCGGGCCATATCCTTCATAGAGACCCTCTTCGTAAACTGCTCCTTCTTCTTCGCCAGTACCACGCTTGATTGCTCGTTCTATTGTGGACAGAGGCATATTAGCCGCTTTAGCATTTTGCACTGCCGAACGCAAACGCACATTCGCGCTTTCATCTCCTCCCCCATCTCGTGCTGCTACCGTTATTTCGCGAATAATCTTTGTAAAAATCTTTCCGCGCTTGGCATCATTCGCGCCTTTCTTACGCTTGATGGTACTCCATTTGGAGTGACCCGACATAGGAAGCTCCTCACACAATTAAACGGTTATTTGCCCACAAATTCTCAACCAAAGAAAAGTCAAACCAGAAGAAAAATCAAATAGCAACAAGATTTGTACTCGCATCGTACCGCACAGTTGAACTGAACGTGTTTCCATACGATTAAAACTGGGAAAAACCCACAGATGTTTAACAAAAAAACCGCCTATCCAAAAGATTGGATAGGCGGTCAAAAAATAATCCGGCGACGTCCTACTCTCCCACCGGGTGACCCCAGCAGTACCATCGGCGCAGGAGGGCTTAACGGCTCTGTTCGGAATGGGAAGAGGTGTGACCCCTCCGCTATGGTCACCGGAAAAATTCTGTAAAGTTCTTCAACAACCGAATACAATTCACACCAAGTGACACGCTAACTCGAGAATTGAAATGCAATAAAATGGTCAAGCCTCACGGCCAATTAGTACTGCTCGGCTTCACGCGTTGCCGCGCTTCCACCTGCAGCCTATCAACCTCGTAGTCTACGAGGGGCCTTTAGGTAGGTTAACCCTACGGGATATCTAGTCTTGAAGTGGGCTTGACGCTTAGATGCTTTCAGCGTTTATCCCTGCCGAACGTAGCTACCCAGCGATGCTCCTGGCGGAACAACTGGTAGACCAGAGGTTCGTCCAACCCGGTCCTCTCGTACTAGGGTCAGATCTCCTCAAATATCCTACACCCACGGCGGATAGGGACCGAACTGTCTCACGACGTTCTGAACCCAGCTCGCGTAGCGCTTTAATTGGCGAACAGCCAAACCCTTGGGACCTTCTCCAGCCCCAGGATGCGCTGAGCCGACATCGAGGTGCCAAACTGCCCCGTCGCTATGAGCGCTTGGGGGCAATAAGCCTGTTATCCCCGGAGTACCTTTTATCCGTTGAGCTTCGGCGCTTCCACATGCAACCGTCGGATCACTAAGCCCTGCTTTCGCACCTGCTCGACTTGTAAGTCTCGCAGTCAAGCTCCCTGTATGCCTTTACACTCTACGCGCGATTACCGACCGCGCTGAGGGAACCATTGGGCGCCTCCGTTACTTTTTAGGAGGCAACCGCCCCAGTTAAACTACCCACCTGGCACTGTCTCCGATCCCGATCAAGGGACCAAGGTTAGAATTTTAACAAGGCAAGGGTGGTATTTCAAGGTCGGCTCCACGAGAACTGGCGCTCCCGCTTCATAGCCTCCCACCTATCCTACACATACAGTGTCAAAATCCAATACCAAGCTATAGTAAAGGTTCACGGGGTCTTTCTGTCCTGCCGCGGGTATCCGGCATCTTCACCGGAACTACAATTTCACCGAGTCCCTCGTTGAGACAGCGGCCAAGTCGTTACACGATTCGTGCAGGTCGGTTTTTAGCCGACGAGGAATTTCGCTACCTTAGGACCGTTATAGTTACGGCCGCCGTTTACTGGAGCTTCGATTCAAAGCTTCGTCCGAAGACTAACTCATCCTCTTAACTTACCAGCACCGGGCACGTGTCAGTCCCTATACATTGCCTTACGGCTTAGCAGAGACCTGTGTTTTTGGTAAACAGTCGCCCAGCCCGTTTCTCTGCGGCCCCTTTGGGCTCCACCCGCAAGGGGTTTCACCTACTAAGGGCATCCCATCTTCCGAAGTTACGGGATCATTTTGCCGAATTCCTTAACGAGGGTTTTCTCGCGCACCTTTGGATACTCTCCTCATCTACCTGTGTCGGTTTACGGTACGGGCACCTACAGAACTCACATAGAGGTTTTTCTAGGCAGCATGATTAGGGTCAGTTTATGCCGCTAAGCGGCTCCCCATCGCCTCTCGGAGTAGTGACTGTCCGGATTTGCCTAGACAGTCCTCCTACGGGCTTAGACCAGCATTTCCAGTCGCTGGCTGACCTTTCACTTCTGCGTCACCCCATAGCTCAAACGCGC
>Ga0255776_10000513_pt1:0-12500 | contig 44513 bp, 32 predicted proteins | sample 071ome_19_FD_179974 | JGI IMG/M metagenome (GOLD analysis project Ga0255776, IMG submission 179974) | Coastal salt marsh microbial communities from the Groves Creek Marsh, Skidaway Island, Georgia - 071413AT metaG (version 2) | ecosystem: Environmental > Aquatic > Marine > Intertidal... | reverse complement strand
CTACGGCACTGAGGGGGTCAATGTCCCCCAACACCTAGTACCCATCGTTTACGGCTGAGACTACCAGGGTATCTAATCCTGTTCGCTCCCTCAGCTTTCGCACCTCAGCGTCAGTGCCATCCCAGAAATCCGCCTTCGCCACTGGTGTTCTCTTAGATATCTACGCATTTCACCGCTACACCTAAGATTCCGATTTCCTCTGATGGACTCAAGGCATGCAGTTTCGATTGCAGTTCTCTGGTTGAGCCAGAGGATTTCACAAACGACTTGCATGCCCGCCTACGTGCTCTTTACGCCCAGTAAATCCGAACAACGCTCGCTCCCTACGTATTACCGCGGCTGCTGGCACGTAGTTAGCCGGAGCTTCCTCTGATGGTACCGTCAAGCAACAAGTGGTATTAACACTCGCGCCTTCTTCCCAACTGACAGGAGTTTACACCCCGAAGGGCTTCATCCTCCACGTGGTGTCGCTGCATCCGCCTTTCGACGATTGTGCAAATTTCTAGACTGCTGGCTCCCGTAGGAGACTGGACCTTGTCTCAGTTCCAGTGTGGCCGTTCACCCTCTCAGGCCGGCTACGCATCGTTGCCTTGGTAGGCCATTACCCCACCAACAAGCTAATACGACGCGGGCTCATCCTCAGGCGGCAGCTTACAAGTAGAGGCCACCTTTAAAAACCGATCCTGCAATCGGCCTTGTTATTCGGTATTAGCACCTCGTTAGAAGTGTTGTTCCCAACCTAAGGGCAGATTACCCACGTGTTACTCACCCGTTCGCCACTGTACTCGCTCTCCGAAGAGAACTTTCTCGTTCGACTTGCATGACTAAGACACACCACAAGCGTTAGTTCTGAGCCAGGATCAAACTCTCCGTGTGAAAAGTTCGATTTGTTTCTTTTATCCAAACTCTATTGGTCACTAGGACCCTATGCACGTTATTTGATTTTCAAAGAGCAAAGCGCCAGAAGTTGGGCGCAATTGTTAAAACTAAGTTACTTCTTCACATCTGTCAACAGCTGAGGCAACATTTCTTTTTAACTCATGTCATCCCCAACAGCCTTATAACATAGGTGCTTTCCTTTGAAAGCGCAATAGCAAATTTCTTTTTATTCGAAATCTTTCGCTAATGCGTGTCCCATCACTTCCGTTGCTCTGATTCGAACACCCGAATCTCTATCTTCAAGAGCTGAGCTCAAGACCGTTATCGCCTGAGGAAGTTGTAGGAAACCCAGCGATTCGACAGCGCGAATGCGGACAGCGGGATCTTTGTCTTTCAATACGTTAGCCAGTATACCGACGGCCCTCGAATCTTTTACCCCCACTTTGCCCAGATGGGATGCTGCGGCCGCTCGGACGGCCGCGCTCTTATCATCAACGGCAACCTTACCCAAGACAGGCACTCCGCGGCGATGACCGATTTTCCTTAGCATAAGCGCTGCATGCAGTCGAACACTCTCGCTTTTATCGCCAAACGCTTTTTGTAGAATCGGTATGCTGTTAACCGTGCCTGCATCCTTTAACGCTTCGACCGCACGAATCCGCACCTCGGGATTATTGTCTTTGAGTGATTCAGACAATACGGTCATTGCAAGCCCACCTCCTATGAACCCAAGCGCCTCGACAATCGCAATGCGCACACTAGTCTTTCTATCTATGAGCCCCTGTCGAAGAATGATAACGGCCTGGCGTCCCCCAACTCTTCCTAATCCCTCAGCTGCTTTTACGCGTATCTCCGGATCTCTGTCAAGCAACATCGTGCGCAACACGGACGCATCGGGACGCTGTGCATGTAAATTCGCAAAAGGAAAAAGAAGTCCTAATACAAGACCCCAAATGGCAAGCTGCATGCTCAACCCCAGCTCGCGGCGCCTTCTAACTCCCCTTGGCGCTCGGCGGCAATACGCTCGAAATAACCGCTACTACGGTATGCTCCCAGAGGGTCGATCTCTGCCCCTTGTTCAAGGCGAACCTGCGCTAGCAGCGGACGCACATCTGTATCATAGGCCGCACGTAAAATCTCTTCGCAATGAACCGTATCATCTTCTTGCTGAGCGACCGCTAGTGCATCGCGATCGACCAACAGGGCACGCGCCAGCGCAGTCTGTATGTTTAGAATAGACTGAATCATCGCTTCTACTTTCGGTTTAATAATATGACTCTGATCAATCATATAAGCGATATCTGGAACATTTCCACGATGCACCGCATTAAGAATTTCATGATAAATGAGAAAAACTTCATACAGGTTTACTGAACCTGTCGTCAGATCGTCGTCGGCATATTTGCGGTTGTTGAAATGAAACCCGCCCAGCTTTCCCTCATCAATCAGCAAGGCTACAATATGCTCAATATTAGTACACAGAGGGTGATGTCCCAGATCGACTAACACCTCAGCTTTGGGACCTGTCTTATTGGCAAATAGAAGCGCAAGTCCCCAATCGGGTACGTCAGTGTGATAGAATGCTGGTTCGAAGAACTTGTATTCTATGAGCATGCGACTATCATCTGGCAGCGCATCATGCGTAGCTTTTAAACACGCCTCAAAATCATGTTTCCGCCTAATTAAATCGTCTTGCCCCGGATAATTTGTCCCATCGGCAAACCACAGGCTCAACACCTTTGAATTCGTGCGCTGCATAATATCGATGCACTCGTACATATGGTCTAACGCTTTCTGTCGCACATTCGCATCGCGATGGCCGAAGCTTCCTAGCTTGTAATCAGCATCTTGAAAAACATTCGGGTTTATAGCGCCAATACGAACGCCTAAGTCGTCCGCTTCTTGCTGTAGAGCATCGTAATCGTCCACTTTATCCCATGGAATGTGCAGCGCAACACCGGGGCAAGCACCCGTCATTTTATGTACTTGCGCAGCATCTGATAACCGTTCGTGGACATCGCGCGCAGCACCCGGCTGTTTGAATACGCCGAATCGCGTTCCCGAATTACCGTATCCCCACGAAGGCGTCTCTAGCTCCTGCGCTTTTATGCGCCCCTTAATCCCATCGATGTCTATTCCCTGCTGTGCCAGATCCTCTGCGAGCACGGCATATCGAGCAGCTATATTTTTTTCGTTTATAGACATTTTCTTCTCCCATAATCTTTCCGATGTATCGACCAGACACAGTTTTGCCTGCAGTTAAAAAATAAGTACACTGACGTAAACACAACTATCGCGGATGCAATCCGCCTCAAACATGCTGTAAAATCTGTAACTGAAGTGCCAGACTTCGAGCTCCGATCTCTCCCGGGACGAGTGGAGCAGACTCGGGGTTCTTTATACAAGACATAAACTGCTCTATGTGAAGCGACATAAAATCTTCGCCCATGTCCTCTATGGTCCCGGAAGATAGCACGCAGCGATACGCACCCATTTCGTCCACTTTCCCCTCGCATTCGACAATAAAATCGTTGATACCGAACCGTCGGGCCGGCCTTCCATCCTGGACGTCTCGCACGACTATCTCACATCGGCAGGGTGGTAACTGATCATGTATCCGAAAGTCAAAATACGCATGCGCTTCTCGCTCAACGAGAGACACCTTTAACGTCTCAACGCATATGGTTCCGTTGGGCATCCATGCCAGAAGTAAACTCAGCGGATGAGGGCCCATATCAACCCATATATCTTCCGGGCTGCGATCGCGACCACGGGCAAGCGTTTCCATTTCGACGTAAAAAGACGTGGGTGGCGCAACGGGGCCATGGCAGCGTTCGTGCAGACGTTCGTAGTGAGGCAGGGCCGCTGCGTATTGACTACACATGCCCAACCGCAGATCTTGGTCATGCGCCAGATCGACCAACTCGCGAGCATTGCGTACAATTTGCTCGGGGTCAGCATCTTCTACCCAAATCAGCGGCTTCTCACACAGCACGTGGCTACCGTGCTCTAAAGCTTTCTTTGCATAGGCAAAATGCAGTTCGTTAGGCAGGCAAATATCGACAATATCTGGTCTCTCGTGCTCTAGTAAAGCGTCAAAATCGCTATAAGATCGGCCATCAAAGGGGAAAATTGCACGCAGCGCCTCAGCACCCGTCTCACATGAGCTTCTGCTGCTACCAAAGAATGCAACTACTTCTGCACCCGCTAAGTGATACCATTTAGCGTGGTGTTTTCCGATACCATTAACTCCGGCGATCGCTACGCGCATTGGTATTACTCCCACAAATCCTTAACGCAAAAGAGAGCCGGCAGCACACTGCCAACTCTCTTCCACAATATTATTACTGTCAGTATTAGTACGGCAGTAGGTCCTAATTGGCCCGCTTACGCGGTGCCATCTTGGCCTCTTTAATACGCTGTTTTAGCTGTTCCTTACGGCGTTTGCGACGCTGTCGCAATTCTTTTTCCCGCGATCTACCTTTACTGGAACCCATGCACGACTTCTCCAATTCTCTTTAACTTCGTTAGGGAAGGCACAATATATCCAATCGCCAATAGAGAGTCAAGAATCGTCACGGAGCCAATAACATGCGCAGCAGAGCCATCCGCACGTAAAGCCCATTGTGCGCCTGACGAAAGTAGGCCGCACGGGGATCTCCATCTACGGCCGTGTCGATCTCATCTACTCTCGGAAGCGGGTGCATAACAATGGCCTCCTTACGCATGCAGTCGAGCACAGTCTGATCAATGATATATTTACCACGGGCCTGTTCATACTCATGCGGACGATCACCGAAGCGTTCGCGCTGGATTCGCGTCTGGTAGATCACATCGACCTCGCGAGCTACAGCATGCAGATCTTCCACTTCCTCAAAATCCGTATCGTGACGACGCAGATAGTCCTTTATGTCTTCTTTCATTCGGACTACTGGAGGCGCAACAAAGTAGATTTTGGGACTCTTATACTTAGCCAATAAGTAGCAGAGCGAGCGCACCGTACGACCATTCGCCAAATCACCGACTAGCGCAATTGAGATAGAATCAATCTGTCCCACCTCACGACGAATCGTGTACATGTCTAAAAGAGACTGCGTCGGATGTTGTCCTGCTCCGTCTCCGGCATTGATCACGGGAATGCCCGCTACTTCAGCTGCCCGCTGACTTGCGCCGCTTTCAAAGTGGCGCAAAACAATCACATCCGCATATCCAGCCACGACCCGGATCGTATCCTCTAACGTCTCACCTTTGGCAGCGGAGGAGAACTCCTGAGCACTCTCCGTAGTCAGCACAGCCCCTCCCAGACGCGCCATAGCCGATTCAAACGACAATCGAGTGCGCGTACTCGGCTCATAAAAGAGCGTCGCCATAACTCGCCTGTTGAGGATATTTGAACCGTAATGCTGAACGACCTGCTCCATTTCCCGCGCCGTGGTGAAAATAGCCTCCAAGGACTCCACATCAAACTGCTGAGCCTCAATAACGTGGCGCAGTGCCTTCATTCTATCCCCTCGCTTAGAAATGCCCGTTCAAACGCAAAAATGACCGTCTCGAGATTGCTATTTTGTTTTCCGCCGGTAAATGTACCGCCTCTATGGGACGGAGCAAGTAAAAAGTCTCGTAATTTGATCCACGTCACAAACGGACATTGGGCATTTTGTTATATTACACCACATACACCAAGATCGGATTGACCGAGATCTTTTACAGCGTGCCAAACACATACTCTAAGAGGACAAACATGGGAACAGTCCGTCGCTATTTATTCGCCTCTATCCTGCTCGCAGTGGGCGCATCTCCTCTATGGGCTGGCAGTAACGCAGGTTTCAAGGTTAATTTGAATCCACGCGAAATACGCGACCCCGTAGTGGGGCAGCGCGTCAGCGCAGCCCTTGGCGTCGAACAAATTGTAGCCGGCAAGCAGAGCCAGATACAAATCGCTTATGATCCACGCCATATAGGCAACGTCCAAATCGCACCTGGCCCGTTTATCCCCGTTCGACTCCCTTTGCCCGCTGCTCCCGATACATTGTCCAACGGCCTTGTAACAACCGGATATGGACTGTCCGGCTCTACAACGGTGTCTGGAGCGGGCGTCCTGTATACGATCAACTTCGAGATCATAGGTCCCATTCCCGACGAAGGGACAATGCTGTCCATCACCAAAGTCCGCGTTGGTGCAGATGCAAGCGATTTTGATGAGAAAAACGCCGGTCCCAATCAGTTCGGCATTAAGCTCGTTAAGTCTTTTTCAAACGCCATTTTTGATTTAGAGACAGTCAGAGGACGCGATAATGTCGCGCTTACTTGGCGCACGCAGCGACCCGGTATCACAGATACCGTCCTCGTGCGCGCCAAGGGTGAGTCCATCTGGCAAACATTTACCAACCCGCTTGCCAAGCGCGTAACGCCGCGCATGTTTGAGGCGATCAGAACGCTGCTCGAAAAGGGTCTTGTTCCCAGAGAGATAAGCGACGAACAGTTTCGAACCGCTTTGCAGTCCCATCCATCGTTTGAAAACGTTGATATCACAGCCGAATTCATAAAGACCGTACGCGTACTCGATGAAGCCCTCGGCAACCGGCGCCATCTCGTAGAGATAAAGAACTTGACCCCGAATACGGAGTATGAGTTTGTAGCACGCTCTTACGACGTAGACGGAAAGCCGAGTCGACCGTTTACTGGTTTTTTCAACACGCGTTTGAGCGTTGACAAACGGCCCGTCTTTATAGAGCGATTTGATGTGCAATCATCTCCTTTCAGTGCCGTTATTCGCTGGTTTACCAATCGACCAGCAGATACCCGCTACTCTTTTAGAAGTGAATCTGACGCAGATGTCACAGAAGTGATTTCCAACGAAGACGGAACGCAAGTACACGTCGTAGAGATTCGTGACCTAGAGCCCAACAGGCGCTATGATTTCACTATTGGTTCGCGCCTGATCAACTGGGAGAGCCTCATCGAAGAGGGCATGAGTGAGCAGGAGGTGAAAAAATTCCAACCTAGGTACTTGTACACTCGTCCCATCGACCGTCGACTGCGCTTTCTCGGTCCCCCGTTTTACGTGGTGGGAGCAGATGGTGCACGCCTGCGTGTCCGTCTAAATCAGCCTGCTAATATGCGTCTCGAATATGGCGAATTAGAAGACGGTGTATCCCTACGCGAAATACCTATAGCCTACACCGACACAGTCTCTTCAGAAGAACTGTCGACGGAGCACGATATCGCGATCGGTGACCTGTCCTCAAACACGCGTTACCGTTTTCGCATCACGGCCTATAATGACATCGACACTTTGGACACCGACCCGCGCGGCGATAAGCTGTGGAATCGCGACTTCCACTTTCGCACGTCTTCTTCGAGCGACACCCTTGCACCAGTCATTGTTTCTGGCCCCCAGGTCATAGCTCGAGGCGAGGTGGCCATCGTGCGCTGGACAACCGACGTGCCCACTACGAGCAGCGTCTACGTCGGTGAATGGGAATCGGATCCCACTGGCATGGGAGGCAGTGGGACGCTCGGCACAAGCGACGAATTCGAGTTCTCCAGCCTCAACCCTAATGGTAGTGCACGCTTTGCACGCCATCACGTAATCACTCTGACGGGACTAAACTTGAGCACGCGATATGGCTATCGCGTAGAGGCGACGGGCCCCAACGGTAAAACCGTCGCATTCGATCCCAATAATTCATCCGCCATGAAGCGAGCTAAAGTGCTGCAGCCGCCCGGTGGATCCGGCCAATTTACAACAGATTCAACGGCAGATACACAGTTCCCCGTCATCTTATCGGGCCCTTATATCACTTCGCAAACGCATAGTTCAGCCGTCGTTGAGTGGACAACCGACGAACCGGCCAACAGCGAGGTCGAATTTGGAGACACAGGACTCGACAACAGCGAAGCATCTGGAGATAACCAGACTACGCATAAAGTCGTTCTAAGTGACCTGGAAGCTGGCACCACATACAATTACATCGTAGGGTCCACGGACGCTGCGGGTAATGGAGCCACTCAAAGCGCCATGGCAACCTTTACCACCAATCCGGACGTCGACATCACGGCGCCAGAGATTATTGAAGGACCTGAGATCGTCTATAAAAACGACGAGAGCGCAACCGTTCGCTGGACGACAGATGAAGAGTCAACGGGATCGGTTGATTTTGGACTTACGGAAGACTTAGGCACGGTGCGCACGCTATCTACATCCGCTACAAAACACGAGGTGACGCTCACCAACCTCAGCGCAAACGAAACGTATTACTACACAGTGGCTTCATCTGACCTGAGTAACAACGGACCCACCGTAAGCGATACGCAGTCGTTCACTACGGACGCTGAACCCGACCTGAGTTCGCCGGTTATAACCTCAGTGAATTACGTCGTATCTGACTCACTAGCTATTATCGGGTGGACAACCGACGAACTATCTGACAGCTTTGTCGAGTTTGGCATCGATAGCCTGGCCTTGGATTTTAACGTAGGTTCAACAGAAGGTACTACAGATCACTCTATTACGTTGACCAATCTAACGCCCGGTCAAACCTACTATTTTGTTGCAGGTTCGACTGACCGTGCTGGCAATCCCTCAAGCGAGAGCGATCGATTTGAGTTTACCACGCTCAGCTTCGCCGACACGACGGCACCCGCAGCACCCACTGACCTTAGTGCAACAGAGGGCTCTCGGCAGGTGGTCTTAGAGTGGGATGCTGAGATTGAACTCGATCTCAACGGATTCAACGTCTATCGCAGCGATCAGGGCGAAGCGTTCACTCTGCTCAGCTCTGGCGTGCAAAAAACCCGCTATACCGACCTTAACGTCGACAATGAGACGAGCTACGCGTACTATGTAACGTCCATAGACAAGCAGAACCCGCCGAATGAAAGCGCCTCATCTGATACGGTATCGGCCACGCCCACATCTTCTGCAGCACCGTCAACGCCGAGCGAATTGGGTCGGAGCGGCGATTATTTAAGACCTACGTTCTTCTTCACCAACGCAAACTCGTTCAACGTGGGCGGCACGTTAACCTATGAGATTCAAGTTTCATCGGAATCAGACTTTTCTTCTGTGACTGCTTCAATATCCAATTTAGCAGAGAACAGTGGAGATATAGGAACGGGACAAACCGGATGGACCCTTGACCGCGAGCTTACAGAGGGAGCGACATATTACTGGCGCGTCCGAGCCGTTGAAGGCGAACTTACCAGTGATTTTTCGGTGGCAGAAGAATTTGTCGTCGTAGACCCCTCGGCTCTAGCTGGGGACTTTAACGGAGACGGTAGCGTCACCTTTGACGACTTTTTTCTCTTTGTCGACTTTTTTGGCCAGAGCGCTACGGGCGACGCCGCATCGTACGACCTTGACGGAGGTGGCAGCGTAGACTTTAACGACTTCTTTATCTTTGTCGACAATTTCGGCAAAACCCTCAGCGGAAAGCGCTGGGCCGCTCCGCAGGCAAACGACGACAGTGCGATTTTCTCGTTAGAAGCTCACGGCGGTACGCGCACTGAACGCAACCAACTCACCGTATACCTTTCGGGTAATCAAATTGAAGACCTCGGCGCATACGGTGCGGTCTTAGAATACGACCCCAATATACTTCGGTTTGATAGAGCAACGCCGGGGCCGGGCCACCTCTTGGGAAGTCAGGGCGGACAGGCTCCCTTTTTCACCGTTTTCTGGCAGAGACCTGGCCAAGTTGTCGTAGGCAATGGGCTCATAGAGGGTGAGAGCATTTCGGGCAACGGTCTACTGGCAGAACTTCAGTTTACACGCATAGGAGACCCAAACAAGGCTGCAATTCATCTGCGTGAAGGCTATACGGCATCTCCAACTCTCGGCGTGCGATCTGTCGTAGCACTCCACTCAACCGCTTTGCGACCGGAAGACTACGCACTACAGGCCAACTTCCCCAATCCATTTAATCCGTCAACAAGTATTGAATATGCACTGCCCGAATCATCACCCGTTCAATTGATCGTGTATGACATCTTGGGACAGCAGGTACGCGAGCTCGTCTCTCGCTCTTCTCAAAACGCCGGATTTTATCGCGTCGAATGGGACGGGTTGGACGCACGTGGAAACGGAGTCGGTAGTGGAATCTACTTTTACCGACTCGAAACTCCTCGTTTCACGCATACGCGAAAAATGATGCTAATAAAATGACGGAAGTGATCACACAATAGAAAAGGCGTCCGACTGTGGTAAGATCGGACGCCTTTTCTATTGTTGAGCCCTGTATAAAATACTTATGACTGATTCTTTTTGTTTTCTAAAATCTCGTTAACGACTTCTACTAGCCGTTCGATATCGAATGGCTTAGTTAAATACTCTACAAAACCGGCCCTCAGTCCCCGCTCGCGACTTTCCCAATCAGCATGACCGGTCAATGCAACAATAGGCACCGCAGACAGCCGCTCTTCATTCTCTATTTCTCGAAGCACTTCGTAGCCGCTCATATCTGGCAAATCGATATCGAGTAACACTAAATCCATACGCGTAGAGCGCATGCATTCCAGGCCCTCTACCGCCGAATTCGCCGTCTGTATTTCGATAGAGAAGTAGCGCTGAAAAATATGCTCTACAATCTTAGCGTTGATGCGATTGTCTTCGACGTATAAAACACGAGTATCATTCTTTTTAGTTGCCTGTATCTCAATATTCTCAGAACGCATTTCCAATGGATACGTTGCCCCACTCTCTTTGGATACGGGAACATCAATCCAAAAAGTTGAACCTTTGTCCTTTACGCTCCGTACGCCTATCTCACCATCCATCAGTTCAACAAGCTGCTTGGCTATAACGAGTCCAAGGCCCGTTCCTTCCACGTCAGACCTTGTGGCCTCTAACCGTTCAAATCGCTCAAATAGACGTCCCTGTAACGTTTCGTCGATACCCCAACCCGTATCCTCTATCGAGATCCTCATCTGTTCTGCGTCAACTAAATCAACAGTTATATGTACGCTACCACCTGGGCGATTATACTTTATTGCGTTGGACAATAAATTGATCAACACCTGGCGAATACGCATCCTGTCAGCGAGAATCCAAGAACCCCGACAAGTCCCCTCAGTAATACGCACATCGCTTGCCTGCGCAACTGGCATCATCATCCGCACGACATCGTCAATTTGCTGGGTAATGTCGACCGGAGTTATATCTAGATCAATGCGCCCAGATTCTATACGAGCCAAGTCGAGCAGATCGTTGATCAACTGCAACAAGTGATCGCCCGAGTGCCGTATATCTTGCAGCAAAGACCGATGTCCTGGAGCTAGGTTTTCCACTTCTAAGAGCTGGCTAAAACTCATAATCGCGTTGAGAGGCGTGCGTAATTCATGGCTCATCTGCGCTAAGAAATCGGATTTTTCCCGGTTTGCTCGATCCGCTTCTTCTCTTGCTAGATGCAGCGCCTCTTCCATCTCTTTGCGCTCTGTTATATCTTCTGCTTGGCCATCGATGTACACCTTTCCACCCTGATCTACAAACATATATGCGACGACCTTTATCGTCCGTTGCCGACCGTCTGGATGGGTAAATTGCATATCCATCTGCTCACTCATGCCAGGCCGCATATTCGCCAATTTTTCTGAGGCTTCGGACATCGTTTCCGGTTGCCATTGGACTATACTAGCCCAAGGCTTACCAATAGCATCTTCGCAAGATATGCCAAAGATACGTTCAAACGATTCGCTAAGATCGATTAACGTGCCGTTGCTCACCTCGTGCCTGTAGAAGAAAATGTTGGTCTCGGGATCGTCGAACCAATTGGAGAAGCGCTCGGATACACTGTTCGGGAGCCGTTCGGCTTGGTTCCATACCAAGCGAGAGCTGGACGAACCTACGGCAAGCGTGCTAGTAACCCTGAACCGATTCTCCTGTCCACCACAGAAACTGCAATTAATCAACCGAACAACAGACCCTTCGCGCTCCAAATCATCCCCAAAGCCGTCCCCATTCATCTCCTCGGGACACCCAAGACCCGCTAGTTCATCTGAGGACAGAGCAAAGAAGTCTTCCCTACTGCAGTTAAGCAGCTTGAGCATCGATTCGTTGATATCGAGTATCTGTCGCGAATCGAAATCACACACCCACATTGGAAGCGGAGATTGAGTAAACAACGTGCGGACGTGAGGGTCTTCCATTACCGTCATTAGGATTTACCTCCAGGCAGGGTTGCTCGGGCCAAAATGCTTAGACACAAGAGCAGTACTCAAATAAAAGTGGATATAACAAAAGAAAAAACAGATACTACAAAAGTAGCGGAAATGTGTTAGAATCAGTCTCGTTCACCCACAACGGCAAGAATCTCTGCTTCTGCGGCTATTTCTTCCCCTACAAATGCTTTTGCCGCCATCTTACAAGAGATACCGCGCTGTCGCAAAACGTCTAATTCTAACCTCAACTGGTCACCGGGAACAACCGGGCGACGAAACCGGCAACCGTCAATACCCGCAAAGAATGGAACCTTGTTTGCCCGATCTTCCATACTGTGCAACATCATAACGCAGCCGGCCTGAGCAAGCGCCTCGACGATTAATACGCCAGGCATAACGGGATAGCCCGGGAAGTGCCCCTGAAAAAACGGTTCATTGGCGGTCACATTTTTTATCGCGACAAC
>Ga0255776_10000510_pt1 | contig 44559 bp, 51 predicted proteins | sample 071ome_19_FD_179974 | JGI IMG/M metagenome (GOLD analysis project Ga0255776, IMG submission 179974) | Coastal salt marsh microbial communities from the Groves Creek Marsh, Skidaway Island, Georgia - 071413AT metaG (version 2) | ecosystem: Environmental > Aquatic > Marine > Intertidal zone >... | reverse complement strand
TGGACGGTCATAGTAAGAGAAGAAGCTTTAGTTTCTTGCTCGAATTTTCGCCGGATTATTGAGCAGGGATTTTTCGCCGGTGGAAACCTTGATTTAGTAGCTATTGCAGTGAAAAACCTATATTTCAGACAAGTGGAATCCTCAGATTGCTCTGATTGATTCTTGTAGTGGATTACATGGACGGTCATAGTAAGAGAAGTGAGATTACATGGACGGTCATAGTAAGAGAAGAGGCTTCAGTTTATTTCTCTAATTTATGCCGGGTGATCGAGTAGGGCTTTTAAGCCAGTGAAAACCTCGATTTCGTAGCTATTGCCGTGAGAAAACCATATTTCAGACGAGCAGGGCCCTCAGATAACTCTGATCGGGAATTTTGGTAGGTAGAAGTCAGTTAAGAAAGGCGTAACTTGCAGGCCGCGATACCAGCAGCTCGCCTTCGTTCTCGTTGGCCGTCCCAGAACTGGCTGATTTTTGATTTTACTTCGTGGGCTGCGCCGACAATGCCTTTAAATTCTGACTCAAAGTTCTGGGTGATGTAGAGCCAATGTTCGGCGTCGATACCCAGGCGATCCATGATCGCTGGTTCGACCTCGGATATAGAGCCTCGTTTATTTTCTCGGATCTGTCGGCCAGTCCAGTCAACAAGGTCTAGGTAATCTGTCAGGCGCATCTGAATGCCTTCTGGCATGTCCTGGCGTGGGTTGCCTGCGAAAGGCAGTAAGCCGTAGGCTTGTTGTTGTGGATGGTTCGGTGAGTGCGCTTCTTTTGCTTTTTCGGTACGTTTTTTAACGGAGGTGTGCTCTGATTCTTCCGGAGTTTTGGCCATGGCGGCTCTAAGTGGGTTTAGATCGACATACGCCATGCATGCAGCGAGCGCTTTTTCGTCGAGTAGAGCTTGAGACTTGAATCTACCCTCCCAGAAATGCCCGGTACATTGGTCTTCTTCATTGGCAAGTCTTGCTACTGTTTCGTTCAGCCGTCGCATAAACCAGCTGATGCTCATTAAACGGTCTCGCCATTCCTCGATACGCTCATCAAGCACGGCTTGCTGGGAGGTTGATAGCGTTTCGCCGCGTTCGAATTTTTTCGATAACAAAGTGCCCTGATAAAGCTGATGCCAGCGCTGCACGACTTCAAGCGCAGTTAGGCCTCTGGCGCGTTGCTGACTGACATGCAGCACTACATGGAAGTGATTCGACATCACGGCATAAGCGGCAATATCAATACAGAAGACCTGTGCCTGATCGAGTATGAGTTTTTCGATCCAGCCACGACGATGTTCGAAAGAGCGCCCTTCGGAATCTGTACCACACAAGAATGCACGTCGAACGCAACGCGAGACGCAGTGGTAGTAGGGAGTAGCTTCGAGAGAGACTAGTTGCTTCCTTGGCTTTGGCATACATCCTCCTGACGTTGGCTATGACCCTACACGAATTGACCTGAAAGGAAAATCAGACTTTATTCTTAGACAGTTACAATGACTGTCCCGAATCAGAATCCGTCCCGAATCAGAATCCCGAATCAGAAGGTCCTTAGACAGTTACAATGACTGTCCCAAATCAGAAGGTCGTCCCGAATCAGAAGGTCCCGGTCCCGAATCAGAAGGTCCCGAATCAGAAGGTCCCGAATCAGAAGCAAGAAGCTAACTGAAAAGCTCAGTGAGATCTGGATTATCAGGTCGCGATTTGCCATTGGTTTGGCGTCGATGAGCAGATTAAAATGTAGGCAGAAGCTTTCTCTGGTAGAGTTAAGGCGTGGTTTGGTTTATCTGTTCGTAATAAGGATGTAGCGATGAAAAAACTCTTCTGTATTGCCCTGTGTGCAATCTCTATGGTTGGTTGTGCTAACTATGCCGGGATACTGAAAGACGGCACTTATTATCAACCCGGGCTTGATGAATCCTTGCAAGCCGAACATGCCAAGCTCGATATCGCTCGCATTGATGGAAAGTCTGGTATCGCTTTGCATTTTATAGCTCTGGATGCTGAGCTTGTTCAGTCAACACAGACGTTTTCTACCAAACTCCGAACTATCTATTTAAACCCTGGCAGACGGCAGGTTGAGTTTTTCTATGACGGCTTGAGCAAGGCGAAGGGCTGCTTTTCGGCAATGTTTCAGAGTGGTCACGAATACGTATTTAAGTATAAAAAAGATCACAAAGGGCTCCATTACAGGCTTGAAGATATGACCGACGAAAGGGTTGTATCAATGGGAGGCTGTAAACATATGAGGGGGTTCAAACTATGATGCGTAGTCCTGTGTATCTCTTCTTGGTGACTTTACTCTTAAGCAGCTGCGGTGGTGCTTCGGACTCTCCTGGTTCTGATGGAAATGTGCTAGATGATTCTTCTTCAGGGGTCGTGTCCGATGGTAAGCCGGTAAACGATGAGTTGCTGTCCAAATGTGCGGAGAGTACTAAGTTTTCTGATGCATCGGCTGGGGTGGCATATGTAGCAGAGGGTCGTTCTGAGGAAAATCCAGAAGAGTATTATGTTTTTTGTTTCCGGGCTGATGGATCTCCAACATTCTCCATGCACTATGTATACAGTACAAGCGATTATGCGAGGGATCGTAAATACTTGTATTGGTACGATCATACGGGGGTGCAGTCCGGATATGAACGTTGGCTGGTTGGGCTGACTGAGCCAAGGGAATATGAATACAACGACATTACTTATGATGAGCGTGATCGTCCGGTGTTTACTCAATACGAATTTTATGACGGTGAAAGTGAGCCTGTGATTCGTTCTTATTCGACAAGCTATGAAGAGCTTGAGGGAGGCGCCTATCGTAGGTTTAAGTCAGAAAATGGTAATACTTATGATATCAGATTTGATCGAAACGGAAGGGAGTATTACCGAAGAGAAAGCCGATCCTATGAGTCTTATTTGGGGTACGTCGATTATGACTACTTGAAAATTCATATGAATGGCGTCAAGCAAGAGTTTCTCTCCCGTGTTTATGCTGAAAATAGCCAGTATGACAGTATGACTGTCAAGCAAACCCGTGATGATGGCTTCCAATTAACCAGTGTCAGAGGAACTGGCCTGGAAATTCCTTGGAATGACGTACGTTTGTACTCACACGATGAGATTATGGAATTTTACACACTAAGTGCAGAATCGCTGATAAGAATAATAACGAACGATGAGGGCTTGTTAACGGAGTACTATGAATCCACTGGCTCAAGCCTAGACATTGATCGGTATCAATATAATTCCAATGGTCAGGTTACCTCTCGCGTGGTATCGAATGACTATGCTCTCGGAGATAGTATCAGGACGAAAATTCTTGAGCGAACAACTCTGGAATATGACGACGATCAGCGTTTGGTTAGTGAGATTACGGAGAGCAATGCTAACCCTGATCGTAATTCTGACCCGGTGTGGTTTATAAGCCACGAGAAGCGCCTGACTTATGAGGACGATGGTCGGCTTGTCAGAAGTGAATCTACTTCTTACAGAAATGCTGAGAGTTACCCTGATGCAGGTGATGAAACCTGTAAAGAATATCGGTACGACGAGGCGGGGCGACTGTTGCATAACGTGTATTGTGACGATAGCTATGTCGAGTATTACGAGTACGATGAAGCCGGAAGATTCACTCAGAAACTTTCGGGACGTATGAGTGATTACAATGCGGTATGGGTGTCTTATGATGAGCTGGGGCGGTTAGTTGATTACGGGGAGGGCACGTTGTACGCCGATGGGTATCGTGGCTACACTGACCGGGTGCGGGTAAAATACTCTGGCCCGACCCCCGCTGATTTTCAGTTGGACCCTGAACTTGCTACTTATTTGACCGCTCCTGCGGTTGACCGATGTATTTCTCCGCAGTGTCTCTACGATGCTGGGCGGTGATCTTGGGGGCGCTATGAGTAATCCAGAAAGTTCATCTGTTCTGACAGAACGTGAATACGTTCATCTTGCTGAGCACGCGTTGCGGATGGGGCAGTGGGACCGTGCTGAAACTCTGGCCCGCGAGGCATCAGTACATTATCCCAGTGGTGAGTTTTCGTATCTGTATGGCGCCGTTTGCGCTCATCAGAAGGAGTTTTCTCTGGCCGTTCAGTGGCTGGGGGATGCGCTCGAGCGCGGTACGATCTTTCGCCATGCTGCGGCATTTCAGCTAGGGTTGATTCATATTACGTCGGCTGACGTTGCGGCGGCAGAGCGTGCCTGGGAACATCTCGCTGATCTGGCTGAGGATCATTACTTCCGTTTGTTTAGTGCAGGTATGTCCGCATTGGTGGCGAACCAATTTGCAGAAGCCAAGTCGCTCATCAGTCAGGGCTTGATGGAAAACACAGAGCTTGAGTCAATTAATGACGATATGAGTTTTGTGCTAGAGCAATTATCCACGCTTGAGGGCTGACTGATTGGACATCAAAGGTATCCTTGGGTTGTCTCGCCTTGTTCAGGGATATGGCATCAGGTTGTCGTCGGGGGGTGGGGTACCAAAAAAGAAGCGTGAGGCGCTGGATGTTCCTCCATCGTCGGTGTCTTTGGAAGCGCTGCTGGCGGCGCGTTTGTCGCGTCTGGAGCGTTCTGGTGATGTGGATGATCGCCAAAAGATTGGCGCATTTGTTGAGTCGGTTCTTGTCTGGGAATTTGGCACTGATGTTGAAATGGATGTATCATACGCGCAGTTACGAGATAAACTGGCGGACGATGTCCATAAAACAGTGAGTCTCAAGGAACAGATACTTAAGCTCATTGGATCGATGCAGTAATGGATTCACAGGACAAGGAACTTCTTCGACAGGCTTCGTCGTTGATGAAACAGCAAGACTTTGCTGGTGCTATTTCCCTTCTAAAAAATACTTCCTCAGAGAATGAGCTGTTGCTCGGTCTTCTCTCTGCAGCGTACGCCGAAGTTGGCCTTGTCGCTGAAGCAGAGGCTACTCTTGATCGCCTCGTGCTGTTCCATCCCGAGAATCATCTGGCGCTATTTCAGTTGGGCATGTTCAAGTACCAGCGCGGTTTGAGTGATGAGGCGTTTGCTCTCTGGAAACCGCTCGCTAATCAACCGCTCGACCTGGCTGCGGCCTTTGCACTCGCTCAGGCGCACTACGAGCAAGGGTTGATTGAGGATGCTTACAATTACGTTCAATCTTTGAAGTCTCGTATGCCGGCTGACCACGCTGCGATGGGGCGTTTGCAGGCGCTGGAATCCAACGTGCTAGAGGTCGCAAGAGCGAATGGACTCGATATCTAAAATTCAGCGTTATGAGCAGTTTCTTGCTCAAGATCCTGAGAACTTTCATTTGCTGATCTCTTTGGGTGATCTGTACCACGAGTCAGGTCGTTTTGAAGATGCCCGTCGTTGTTTTATTCGGGCGGTAGATTTGCCCGATAGTAATCTGAATGTTGCCCGTTCCCGTATGGCGGCCGTCGCGATGTCTCAGGGGCGAACCGCGTTGGCCGCACAAGCCTTTGAGCAGCTGATTATGGACGGGGATCGTGATCCTGTATTGTTTTTGAATCTCGGGATCTGTTATTTCGCCAACAGTAATTTCGCTCAGTCGCGGGCGACCTTAGAGTCTTTGCTATCGGTGCCTCAGGTCTCCCGGGATGCCGAGTTCTATTTGGCATCAATAGATGATGTCGAAGATAACACTGAGCTGGCACTGCAGCGTATTGAAGCATTGTTAAAAAGTGGTGATGAGATTCACCTGCGAGCTTACAGAGCGACACTGATGTACTCGCTGGGCAATCACCTGGGGGCCATCGAGGAGGCGAATAAAATCCTCGCAGAGAACCCTAACAGTGTAGATGCCTGGTCAGTGCTTGGCGCCATGTGGGTAGAATCACTGGAGCTTGATCGTGCTAAAGATGCGTTCGAACGCATGGTGCGCCTTGCGCCGGGAGATGCCCGTGGTGTGCATGGCCTGGGTTTGGTTGAGATGCAGAACCTGGAATTGCCTGCGGCGATTGAGCACTTTACGTCGGCGGTTTCATTGCTCCCGGACAGCAGCATGATGTTGATGTCATTGGCGTGGGCTTATTTCTGTGACAAGCAATATGCTTCCGCAGAGGAGACTTTCCGCCAGGTACTCGAGGTGAACGCCTCGTCAGGTGAAGCCTGGGGTGGTGTTGCTTGTTCGCTGGTCGGTGCTGGAAACCTGCCAGCCGCTGAAGATGCTGCTAAGCGTGCTGCTCGCCTCGAGAAGGATGCATTCGCTACTTTGTTTGCCCGCTCTTTGATTCTGAAGTGCAAAGGGAAAGAAGAAATGGCGACCAAAGTACTCTCTTCTGTGTTCGAGCAGGAGGTTCGACCGGGTGGCGAGCGTTATATCGACCTGATTGAGAAAGACCTTCTGAAGAAGAATGTATCACTTAAGTCGTTAACCAAAAGCGCCGATCGTCATGACGGGTGAATTAGCACTAACGCTGACCAGCGACATGCTTTGGACGGCCATGAAAATAGCGGCCCCCGTGCTTGGTATTACTATGGCCGTTGGTCTGCTCATCAGCATGTTTCAGGTGGTGACGCAGCTGCAGGAAATGACGTTGACCTTTATTCCTAAGCTTCTGGTTGCCGGGTTGTGTCTTATCGGTTTTGGTGGGTGGATGCTTGCCACCCTGGTTGAGTACGCAAGAGTATTGTTCGAGCAAATACCAAGCTATCTGTAGTTTTGTGTAGTAGCCATGATTTCCGAGTTGTATCTAGGATGGATATTAGAATTGATGCTTGTGTTTTCTCGGGTCTCCGCGCTCTTTCTGATGACCCCTGTGCTTAATTTTACCCGTCTTCCTGTCATGGTGCGTGTGTTGCTGGCAATGGCATTAAGTATCTGGCTGGTACAGGTAACAGGCCTGGGGTCGGGTATGGCTTTGTCCCCGCGCGTTCTGGATGACTCGTTTCTGCTTTTAATCGTGGGTGAGGTGCTTAACGGCGCCGCCATGGCCTTTGGTCTTCTTTTTGCTTTCGCCGCGTTTCAGTTTGCTGGCCGTGTTATCGATTATCAGATCGGCTTGGCTGTCGCGAATCAGATTGATCCTGTGACTAATGCCCAAGCGCCCTTGGTTGGCACTGTGCTGGGCATGATGGGCGCTATCTATTTTATTGTTAGTGGTGGCTTTGGGATTGTACTCACCGCTCTGAAAGACAATCTTCTGGCTTACCCGCCCGGACAAATCGGCTTCTTTACTGCGGTCGAGCCGATGCTGGTGTCGTTTGGGATGATGTTCACTCTGGCGGTGTTGCTGATCGCCCCTATTATCGTCGTGCTCTTTCTGGTCGATATTACGATGGCGTTTTCCGCGCGCTTCATGCCGCAGATGAACGTGTTCATCTTAAGCATACCTTTAAAAGTGTTTATCGGTTTCGTCATGCTGGCATTGTCTGCGGTGTCTATTGCGCCTGTATTAACTCGGATTTTTCAAGAAATGATCCTCTACTGGCGGGAGTGGTTCTGATGGCTGAGCAGGATCAGGACAGAACTGAACAGGCGACGCCGTTTCGCCTGGAAGAGGCCCGCAAAAAAGGCAACGTTCCAAAGAGCATGGACTTCACATCGTGGACCGTGGTGACTACCGCTTATGTGGTATTGCTGTTTTTGGGTATTGGGATGATGACTCAACTTGCCCAGCTGTCATCCTTCTTTCTTTCTCAGGCGGGCAATGTTGATCTGAGCGTCACGAATGTGACCGCCTTGCTGCATGGCACCATTGACGCTGGGTTGGGGGCTGCGTGGCCCTTATGGTTGGCGCTGTTTGTGGGTGGCTTGGCCGCTATTCTCACCAATTCTGGTCTCGTTTTTAGTTTCTTTCCATTGAAGCCGGATATGAAGCGCCTGAACCCCGTTGAGGGATTTAAGCGGGTGTTTTCAATGAAGATGCTATTTGAAGCGGTAAAAACCTTCCTGAAACTCGCCATTGTCATCGCCGTTGTCGGTGTGCTGGTGTTTCAAGCCATAGAGGATCGCCTGGTATTTCATGGGATGCAGATCGAGCAGATCGTCTCTGGCCTTATTCAGGAGGGGGGATTTTTACTGCTGGTATTGATTCTGTCGTTTATTCCGGTGTTTTTATTCGACCTGATTTATTCGAGATACGACTACGCGAAAAAGATGCGTATGAGTCATCGGGATATTAAAGATGAAAACAAGCGCCGCGATGGTGATCCAGAAGTGAAAAGTAAGCGGCGCCAGCTCCAGCGTGAACTGGCAGCCCAGGTTTCTTCGTTATCTAATGTTTCCAGCGCAGATGTAGTGATTACTAACCCCACCCATATTGCCGTGGCGCTGAGGTACGACCGGGCGACTATGGTGGCGCCTATGGTTGTTGCTAAGGGGGCAGGTGCTCGGGCGGCGGTTATCCGTAGTATCGCGCGGCGCAATGGTGTACTCCTGATTGAAAATAAACCACTGGCACGCAGCCTGTTTCGTTCGATAAGCATTAACCATCCAATCGCTCCTGATCATTTTCCTGGGGTTGCTCAGGCCTATAACGAAGTTATGAAGTCCGGTGGGGTTACCTTATGAACTTTTTTAACCACTTCCGTGCGGGGTTAGGTGCTCATTCCGACCTGATTCTGGTGCTGGTTGTTGTCAGTATTCTGATGATTCTGTTTACGCCGATTCCGCCGGGCTTGTTAGATCTGTTGATTATCTCCAACCTGGCATTCGGTATGCTGGTGTTATTGCTGACCTTTTATGTTGATCGGCCTGTCGACTTTTCTACGTTCCCCTCTCTGTTACTCATTGCTACCTTGTTCCGGCTTGCTTTGAATATTGCTGCGACCCGTTTGATTCTGAGTGAGGGGGACGCAGGAGAGGTGATTGGCGCTATCGGGACGTATGTCGTGTCGGGTAATTACGTCATCGGTATGATCGTTTTTCTGGTGCTGATTGTTGTGCAATATGTGGTGGTCACTAACGGTGCTCAGCGTGTAGCAGAGGTTGCCGCTCGTTTTACACTCGACAGCATGCCGGGCAAACAGATGAGCATTGATGCCGACATGAATATTGGGGTCATCGATGAGAAAGAAGCTCAGCGCCGCCGTAAAGAAATTGAGAAGGAAGGGAACTTCTATGGTGCCATGGACGGTGCCAGTAAGTTTGTTAAGGGCGATGCGATTGCCGGCATCGTCATTATTCTGATTGATATCATTGGTGGATTGACGATTGGTCTGGCGCAGCTGGGTATGGATTGGGGAGAAGCCCTGGAAACCTACACCTTGCTCACGATCGGTGATGGCATTGTTACCCAGATTCCAGCACTGATCATTTCTACAGGCACCGGTATTATCGTAACGCGTGCTGTCTCCAGTCGTACGTTGAGCCAGGATGTCACCGATCAGGTTACCAGCCACCCTAAAACATTGCTGCTCATCGCCGCAGGCCTGGGGTTAATGCTGTTGTTGCCTGGAATTCCCGCTTTTCCCGTATTTGTTGTGATGTTGCTGGTGAGCGCTTTATTCTGGGTGTCTTATCGAAAATCAAAGCAGCCCGCAGTGGAAGATGATGATGCGGAGTCTGAAGAAGATGTTTCTATTTATGATGAGATTCGCGTTCCACCGATCGCCATTCAGTTAAGCGCCGCGCTGGCTGGGGATCTTCGTGAAGAGATCATGAACCGGGTTGCCGCCTTCCGTAAGGAACACGCTCTGAATACCGGATTGGTTGTACCAGCCATCAAAATAATGGAAGAGCGCTCGTTAGAAGACGGTGCCTATAAAATATTGATTCAGGGTGTTGAAAGCGGTTCGTATCAACTTCGCCTTGATCATGTGCTGGCTTTGGATGCGGGAGCCGTCAAAGAGGTGATCTCGGGTGATGCCACCGAAGATCCGTCTTTCCACTTGCCTGGGGTGTGGGTCGGTCTCTCGCAGAGAAATCAGGCTTCACTGGCTGGGTATACGGTAGTTGAGCCAGTGAATGTGCTTATGACGCATTTGACTGAGATTATTAAGAAATCTTCAGAAGATATTCTTACCCGTTCTGAAGTCGATAATCTTCTCAATTCCGTCCGCAAATATAATCCAGGCCTGGTCGATGAGCTGGTCCCTGGGATTGTCAGCGTTGGTCTTATTCGTAAGGTTTTGGCCGGGTTGTTGAGTGAGTCCGTGCCTATTCGGAACCTCGAGAAAATTCTTGAAGTCTTGTCCGAAGAGGGGCGGGGCGTGCAGTCCCCAGAACTATTAGTAGAGTTGACGCGCCGAGGCCTTAAAGCAACGATTTTCGAATCGCTGGCAGACTCCAGTAATGTACTCAAGGTGCTGATTCTCGACCCTGCGATTGAATCAACGATGAAGAATGGCATTAAAGATGATCGTTTGGTTCTTGAGCCAAGGTTCAGCGAGCAAGTGATGATCCGGGTTGCGGCTCAGGTTGAAAAGATGGTGCGTTCAGGAGTGACGCCTGCCATGGTATGTGCACCTGAGCTCAGACCTCACATCAGTAAAATATTTCAGAAAATATTGCCAACGTTGCGCGTTATATCAATGTCAGAGGTCCCAACTTATGGCACTGTTAAGTCATACGCGGTAGTCACAGTATGAGTTGTACCCAGCCAGTATCAGGGAGAGATGTATGAGTGCGTATGAGATCGTCGTCTCCGGCATGCAGTCGGATACTGCCCGCATTGAAATGGCATCGCGAAACATCGCGAATGCGAATACGGCGGCCTACAAAAAAGAGGTGAGTTTCAGTCAGTTCATTGAAACGCCTTCGTCTTCGCTTGCAGTCAAGCATAGCTCCCAACGCGATTTCTCCAGTAGTGTTTCTGAATTTACGTCACAGTCCATGGATCTGGCTCTGGCGGGGCCAGGCTTCTTTGTCCTCGATGAAGGTGGCAGCACGGTACTGAGCCGGTCCGGGAATTTTACTGTAGATGAACAAGGCTTTCTGTCTGCTAAGTCGGGCGGACGAGTTCAAGCAGAAAGCGGTGATGTTTTCATTGGTGATCAGAAGTTTCTGGTGACTCGTGATGGAACCATGATTATCGGTGGCGAGATCGATGGGCAGCTTAAGTTGGTATTACCAGATCACCCTGAAACTTTGGTTGCGCTGGGGGGAGGTCGTTATGCCCCAGCGACCGAGATAACCACGGATGTTCCTCATACGGATCGGGTCGTTTACCAGTATCGCCTGGAAACGTCGAACGTCGATTTAAAAACAGAGATGGTCGAAATGACCAAAACACTGAAGCACTTTGAAGCGCAGCAGCGTTTGTTAAAGGCATACGATTCTGTGCTCGATATGGGCATCAGTGAGCTTGGGAACTTTGATTAAGGAGTAGTCTAATGCTGGATTCAATGAGTATTGCTTCGGCAGCAATGGATGGCAATCAACGTGTCATTAATACGATTGCTAACAATCTCGCGAACATCAATACCACGGGTTACAAGAAAGGCCGGATTGAATTCTCGGAGTTGGTTCATGCCCCTGAGCTATCGGTCAATTCAACCGTCCGTCCGACTGGAGGGGTCGAATCTTCAGAGGTGTTAAGAGACTTTTCTCTTGGGGACCTTAAACAGACGGCAAACCCACTTCACGTTGCCATCAACGGTACTGGCTTCTTTGAGTTGGTGACAGAGGATGGCCGTGAGATATATAGCCGCCGCGGTGATTTTACGGTGGATAGCGAAGGGTATCTGGTGAGTCAGAGCGGTCACTACCTGAGCGATATGATTAAGGTGCCGGACCAGAGCGATGGCTTGTATATCGATTCAAATGGTGAGGTATTTGCTGCGCTTGATGGAGAGCAGGAGTTTTTGGGCAGTATCCGAGTGGTGAGCTTCACCAATGTGAATGGCCTGGAAGCGGTAGGTGATGGCGAATACATAGCCACTGACGCGACGGGTTACACCGAACTCGTTGATATGAGTAACAGCGATGATGCCTTAATTCAGGGTTACCTCGAAGTATCGAATGTGAAGATGGTTGATGAGCTGACAACGATGGTGTTGGCTCAGCAGGCGTATGGATTGAATTCTCGGGTGGTGAAAATCTCTGATGAGATTCTCTCCATGATTAATAACCTGACTGAGTAGATGTCGGGTGAAAGTGACGCGTCTTATTGTTGCTTTCTGTTGTGTGCTTAGCCTCAGTGTCACACATGGTGCTGAGGCTGATGACCTGCTGTCATTGCTTGAAAGTGAATTACAGGGGCGCGGAGACGCGATAACGCCCGGATTGATACTGAATATATTCGATGGGAATCAGAGCTTCGATGAAGCTTTCGATGACATCGAGATTGTAAAAATAAAACCAGGCGCACTTGCACGGGAAAATATGATGTGGGTGCGTTGGGTTGATGAAAACAGAATTCGCACGCGCAAGTTACGGTTTACTGCCCAGAAATGGATGATGTTTCCTTTTGCCCGGGTCGACCTTGAGGTTGGCGATCCCCTGACGGAGGAGACGGTAACGTTTCGGCGAGTGGACGGATTCAGGTTTTCTGGACCGCCTTGTCCGCTGACTCTGAAAGCTGATACCAGAATGGTCTCGACTCAGAGCCAGAGGAGTGGGAGCCCTATTTTGAAGAGCAGTTGTCGCTTGGAATGGGACATTGCAGAAGGGCAGCCAGTGCAGGTTCAGTTGGCCGTCGGTAACGTCACCGTAGTGACTCAAGGGGTCGCTCAAGCGAGTGGTCGTATCGGAGAAAGAATCCCGGTCAAAGTCACCTACGCAGGGGATGAGGTGTGGATGATGGAAATAACGCAAGACACCGGTGGAAATCTTTTAGGGGTTTTGAAGTGAAATATATGTGGGTGCTGCTTATGGCAGTGGGTTTCAGTCAAGGGGCGAGTGCCACTTCACTTTACAATGAGTCGAGTTATCGTTCATTGACAGGCAGTTCGGTCGCCTACGCTGCGGGCGATATGGTCACTGTATTGGTATCGGAATCTGCCAGTGCTTCTGCCAGCAGTAACTCTAATTCAGATACGGGCTCCAGTATTGGTATGACTGCCGCCGATGGCTCAAACCGTCTGGAAGGCAACCTTGGTATGCAGGCGGATTTCAATGGCGGTGGGGCAGTTAAGAGAAGCGGACGGATTATCGCTCAGGTCTCGGCCATGGTGATGCATGTCGAGCAAGGCCTGTTATCCATTCAAGGTGAGAAAAATATCGTTTTGAATGATGAGACTCAGACGATTCGGGTTGTCGGCTTGATCCGGCCGGATGATATTTCTGCGGATAACACGATTCATTCCAGTCGTATTGCGAATGCTTCTATCGAGTTTCTCGGTGAAGGTATTTTGTCAGCCAGTGAGCGACCGGGCTGGATTACCAGGTTCTTTCAATGGTTATTCTGATGCGTATTTTTACTCTTTTTTGCTTGCTTGGTTTGTCATGCGCTGTCACTGCACAGAATCTGACATTCCAGGATGTCAGCCGTTTCAAAGGTGTGCGGGCAAATGATGTCGTTGGCTACGGGATTGTGACCGGCCTTGCAGGTACGGGGGACTCGCCGCGAACGGTGGCTACCGTTGAATCGTTGAAAAATGCGTTGCAACGGTTTGGCGTTGTGGTCTCGGCAGAGGATGTTCGTAGTCGGAATGTGGCGGCGGTGATGCTGACTGCAAAATTACGGGAATACTCGCAGGAAGGAGATCAGATTGATGTCACCGTATCGTCTATCGGTGATGCTCGCAGTCTGGTTGGCGGTACTTTATTGCTGACAGAATTACAGGGCCCTGATGGTCGCCTGTACGCACTTGCCCAAGGACCTTTATTGGTTGGTGGTTATTACCATGAGGTAGCGGGTAATTCTGTACAGAAAAATCATCCAACCACTGCGACCATTCCGGGTGGTGCGGTAGTAGAAGTGGATATGGTATCTGATGTATTCGGTGATGATTCGACAGTGACTTATATCCTGGATGCGCCTGATATTAAAACCAGTGTGAAGATGGCTAATCTGATCAATCAGAATTTTTCCGATGTTTCTGCAATTGCTCAGAATGCCGCGAACGTCACGGTCGATTTTTCCGGTGTGGTCAGTACACAACGTTTGCAACGGGTGATGGAAATCTCCGATTTGCCAGTAGATCCCTTTACCAGTCCTACGGTTGTAGTGAATGAACGTACGGGGACGGTGGTCTATGGCGGTGATGTGAGCATCAGCAAGATCAGTATTACCCACGGTAGTCTTAAGGTTGTCATCGATTCGCAGGTAAGTGCGTATTCCCCAGACGTCGCTATCGGTAATCAGAGTCCTGGGTTACGGGTTACGAATAGCGACATCGATACGCAGGAAGAACCTGCAGCCTCTGGTGAGTTGGTCGGTACCAGCTCGGTCAGTGATCTGGTTTCTATCCTGAATAGAATGAACGCGACGTCCGGTGATGTGATCAGTATTTTGCAAGCGATTAAACGTGCAGGCGCGCTGCATGCAGACCTGGTTGTGCAATAAGGGAAATGGCTCATGGAAATACTTGAATCTGGTGCCGTATCGGCCGCTTATCGCGCATTAGATGCGTTGAAATATCAACAGTCTCTGCAATCCAAGAACATTGCGTATTCAGAGGTGAAAGGCTTCGAAGCTCAATTACTGGACCTCCAGTCGGTTCTGGCTGCGACAGAGGCTCAAGGTGGACGCAGTATCGATCCAGATACCCTGGCTCGCCATACCTCCAAGGTAGATACACCGGTAGAGGTTGACTCTGAGTTACTTCAGATGCAGGAGACGGTACTGCGTTATAAGGCCATTATCGACCTGATGAGCAGGCGCGGAGAATTAATGGGCAGCGTCATGGGGAGCAGTAAGTAAATGCCAGATTCCTTAGCGACTAGCGCCATTGGCATGACGATTCAGCGTGAAAAGTTGAATCAGGCGTCCATGAATATTGCGCTGATGGATACAGCGGTCAGGGGTGGCACTACGCCTCCCACGCAAACCATATCTTTTGAACAGCTGTTATCAAGCGTCGCCTCCGGTGATGCCAGTTCTATAAAAGATGTCCGCGAATACGTTCAGGCGCATATGGATACAACGACGACTGGAACTCGCCAGGTGTATGAACCTCATCATGCGCTTGCCGATGAAAATGGCATGGTGGAATACCCTGACGTGGATCACTTACGCGAGATGATTACGGTGGTCAATGCGAAACGTCTGTATGAAGCAAATATAAAAACCTTTAATGCAACCAAGTCGATGATGACAGAAGCACTGAGTATCGGAAAATAGAATGAGTATTGAATCTATTACAGCGATTGATCCCAATAGTGTTGGCGCTATGGGAGTCGATCAGGTGTCGTCGAGTGGGGCATCGTTTGAGTCGTGGATCAGCGATCAGCTGACCACGCTGAATACATCGGCTCAACGGGTGGATGAGATCGTTGTTTCTTCGACGACCGATTCATTGGATAACCTGCATCAAATGGTTTACGAAATCGAAAAAATCGCGAAGTCGTTTGAACTGGCGGTACTGGTTCGTGATAAAGCACTAGAAGCCTACCAAGAAGTATTGAGGATGCAGGTCTGATGTTGAATACGAAGAATTCCAGAACCTTCCTATTTTCGGTTCTGGCATCACTTATCATCCTTGCTGCAGTGGCTGCAGGTTATTTGGTCATGACAGCTAACAATGAGGTTCGGTTAGCCGGAGAAGACAGTAATCTCGACTTGTCTGCTCTGATGGCAGCGCTGGAGAAGGGGCAGATTGACTATCGCCTTGATCAGGAAAATGGATCCATTTATGTGCCGTCGGCTGACGGACGATCAGCGCGGATGTTAGTGGCTGACCTGCGGCGTCCGGATGGCCCGAATGTTGGCCTTGAAATTTTCGAGAAATCGGATTTCGGTATCACTGAATTTGCGCAGAAAGTGAACTACAAGCGAGCGATAGAGGGGGAACTAGCACGAACTTTCTCAGCGCTGTCGGGCGTGAATCATGCGCGTGTTCATCTCGCATTACCTGAGAAGTCATTTTTCAAGAATAAGGCGGCTGAAGGCAGTGCCTCGGTCACCTTGTTTTTGGCGGATGGTACTCGGTTCAATGAGGCAGACGTCACCAGCATTCAATCGCTGGTCTCTCATTCGGTGGCTGGTATTGAGGCTCAGAATGTCATCGTCATGGATCAGACTGGGCGGGCGTACAGTTCTCAGGGGGAACGTAACGGAAAGGGATCTGGCCTGAAAGAAGATCAAGAGTATTACTTAAAAGAAAAGGTGTCGGATTTTTTGCTGGGTACCTATCCGACAATACGCCATTCTGTGGGTGTTAACGTCGATGTTATCAGCACAGACAAGAAAGTCGTCGAACGTACGCTCGTACCTTTATCGGGCACCCGTGGTGCGATAAAAAGCAGCAAGGTGTCGCTGGAAGGCGGCAAAGAAAACGAAGCACGCGGTAAAGTCGTAGAGGAAAGTTACGAGTTTGGGAGCCGTGTTGAAGAAACACGCTTACCCGCGGGTGATGTGACGAAAGTCAGCGTGGCGGTCTATGTTGATGCTGCACTGGATGATGAGGAGCGTATTTTCTTGCAGGAAAGTATTGCAGCAATCGCAGGTATCGATACATCACGTGGTGATCTGGTTGTTGTTCGCGGTGCAGTGACTGCCTCTACTTCATCGGTAGATGCAGTGATTCAACATACGGCCGTCGCACCAGAACATGTACGAAATGACGTTTCAGAAATTGATGATACCAGTTTAATTCAAGCCAGTTGGGCACAGGACCTTTCGGTGGCGAACTACCAGTGGATTATTGTGGCCCTGGTGTTGGTCACGCTGATGCTAATCGCCATGTTTGCTTACTTCATGACGCGGGCCAATCTGACATTGTCGGAAGATCAGGAATTAGCATTACGCGAAACCCTTAAGGAACTGAAGGGTCGCTAATCATGGAGTTGAGGCATCTGATTGCGATTTTACAGGCGCTACCTGAAACAAAACGTCGGGAACTTATGAGTGACTGGAGTCAGTTAGATATAGATCGTCTCTTGAACCATGGCATCGTACCTGAGCGGGTCCAGCATTCGGACGATGAAGTCCCCGATCACTATCGGGTGCTGACTGAACAGGGTAGTTATTCTTCGGCATTCCTGGAGCTGCTACCTGTCATTGAGCAGGAGTTGATGAGTGATGTCTGAATCGATCAAAGCCCCTATTGCGCGACATCCGACACCGCCAGGAAACCCTGTAGATAATGCGGCGGTCAGTCGTGGGGCAGCGCTATCGCCGTCACTGGATGAAAATCCGAGCCGTAGTCATGGATCGTCTGAGTCATCTCAGATGGCGGCAGGTGAGGAGCAAGTTAAACGTATACACGAGTTGCAGTCCGAGGTCGCAGAGCTACGTCGTGCGCTTGCGGTCAGTCAGGACAGTTTGCAATCGGCGCGTCAGCAGCTGGCTGAGCAGCAAGAGCATGAGTCTCTTGGCGTGTTAATGAAGGAAATCTCGACCTCGCTGCAACAACGCGATGATAAGTTACATGGCTATGTTGCAGAGCTGGTATCGGCGGCAACGGCAAATGTACTGGGGAAAATGCTGACATCTCCAGAGTACGCGGTTGCGGCGATCACCAATGTGCTGGATAAATGCAATAGCGATGCTGTTGTCAGTATTAAGGTATCTGCGCGGGACTATCAGACGATGACGAAATATCGCAGTCAGTTTCCAGAGTTTCCTTTTGAGAGTCTGGAGGTATCTGGCGACATCGCCGTCGGCGGGTGTCAGGTATTTACCGCGACTGGGATGCTGGATGGCGCGCTGGAAAATCAATTGCTGGCGCTGCGACAGATCATGAGCGGTAAACGCTGAATGTTTGGTCTGATTTCTCCTCAACAAGTACGTACCTTGCCTCTGATTCAGAATCTGGGGAAGGTGACGCATGTCTATGGTGCAATTGTGGAGTCCTCAGGCCCAGACGTTTTTGTGGGGGAGCTGGTTGAGATTCAATCGCTCGGTCGTAATGAAAGTATCCGGGCTGAAGTCATTGGGATCCGGAACGACCGGGTCATTATGATGTTGTTCGACCATGCGAAGGGCATTCGGTTTGGTAGTGAGGTTCGGGGCACAGGGCGTACGATCGATACCCCTGTCGGCAATGCGCTCATTGGCCGGATACTGAACGGTGTCGGCGATGCGATCGATGGTCGCGAATTGTATTGTCATACCCGTGCTGAGTATGCCTCTTCTCCGATTAATCCTATCGATCGCTCCACTACGAAAGAACTGCTTTCAACCGGAGTTAAGGTCATCGATGGCATTGTTCCACTCGGGGTAGGACAGAGAGTTGGCTTATTTGCAGGGAGCGGTGTTGGCAAAAGTACTTTGTTATCGATGATGGCTCGGGGCATGGCCTCTGATATTAATGTGATTGCGTTGATTGGCGAACGCGGCCGTGAGGTCACAGAGTTTATTGAAGAGCATATGAGCGACGAAGTACTGAGTAAAAGTATTCTCGTGGTTGCGACATCAGACTCTTCGGCCTTGATGAGAAAACACGCTGCACAGACGGCAACGATCATCGCTGAGCATTTCAGAGAGCAGGGAAAAAAGGTTTCTTTGTTTTTTGATTCGTTGACTCGCTATGCCATGGCATTACGGGAGATTGGACTGTCATTGAGCGAGCCCCCTACTGCCCGGGGGTATACGCCTTCTGTATTTTCTACACTACCGGGTATTCTGGAGCGTGGGGGATGCCTGAAAAATGGTGGAGCTATTTCTGCCGTATATTCGGTATTGGTTGAGGGCGATGATGTGAATGATCCTATCGCCGATTACGTCCGTTCCATACTTGATGGCCATATCGTTCTCGATCGAAAAATGGCTGAAGCGGGTACCTACCCACCTGTCAGTGTTCTCAAAAGCGAAAGCCGACTCAAATCACGAGTGTGCTCTGACTCTCACAAAGCCTGTATCGCTGCTTTTCGTGGCCAGATGGCTGAGCTGGAAGACAACAAAGATATGTTGTCTTTGGGAGCGTATAAGCATGGCACAAACGAGGTGCTGGATCATGCGCTACGCAATCGGACTGGACTCCTGGACTTTATTCGTCAGCAAGAGAGTGACAGCGTGCCATTTGATGAGGTGATGAAGCGTTTGCATGCCTCTGTGGAGAACCGTCATGTTTGATCTTTTGAAAAAAGTAGAACACGGTCGGTTCCTGGAATTGCAGAAACAACACCTGGAAGTTGATCAAGAGTTTAAGTCAGCGTCTGAAGCTCGCCGCCGAGTAGCGTCTGAACTCGATGACTTATCACGGGAGTTTCGTCGTACGGCTTCGATACGTGTTATCGATCAGAACCAGGATTATTTTTTTGCTCAGTACAGAGGCTTATCGGAGGTTCTGAATGAGTTAGAAGAAAAACTTGCTGGCCTTCAGAAGCAATGCAGGGAATTGGAAGCAAGCATGCAATTAGTGTTTTCTCGTCAACAGGTTCTTGGGCAGCTTCATGATGAACGGAGTAAAGCGGTTGCGTTTGATGATAACCGCAAAGCCCAGAGAGAGTTAGACGAGTTGATTGCTATGAGGAGTCATCGTGGATATCTCTAATATTACTTCTGCTCCTATTGAACATCCACTGGGGAATGCGAGTAAGAAGCGCAGCGATGAGTGGGACTTGTATATGGCTCAGAATTTTTCTGCGATAGAGCAGAATAATAGTTCACGTGATGAGATAGCAGATGATGGACATCCTCCGGGGCAGCACTTTTCCGTTGTCAGTGAACTACCGGATACTGAAATCGAATCACTTGCCCCGAAGTCTAAAGTAATGGGTCACTCAGCTGTGGTTAATACCGAGGCGGCTTCGCGTTCGTCACGGCTTACGCCGATGCCTCAGCCGTTGGCCCCCAATATCGGCGTAGCAATGCCTGTGGTCACTGAGCTCAAGAGCAGTGATACAAAGACTGCACTGGCGATTTATTCGCGGTCGTCTGACTATCTGCCCCCCGAAGTACCAGGGCGTGGCTTGTGGGTTAGAAAGGGTAGTGAACTGAGCGTATTTTCTTCGTCGATGGAAGAAGACTCTATAGTGACTGAAATAAAGAACCTGGCTAGCCAGTTGAAGTTACGGCTGACTAAGTTAGTGGTTTCTGGGAAGAGGATTATCTGAGATGGATCTTAATAGTGTAGATTCAGTGCAGTCTGGCGCCAGCTCAATTAATCAGGACGATCTGTTTAAGATTCTACTGACTCAACTTCAGTATCAGGATCCGCTTGAGCCGATTGATAACCAAGACTTTATCGCTCAGTTGGCACAATTCACTAATCTTGAGCAGACGCGATCAATCAATGAGAAGCTTGATGATGTGTTATTAACCCAGAACTCTCATCAGAGTATTTCATTGCTTGAAAGAACGGTTCAGGTCGACCTCGAAGGCACCACAGAGGTTGGCCGTGTGATTGCAGTCTCGTTTGACGACGGCTCACCGAGATTTACGCTAATTACGGACGATGATCGGATTATCACCGATGTGCGTATTGCTCAGATTCAAACGGTAAATTGATATGTTAAATAGTATTTATTTAAGCTCTGCCGGCATGATGAACTTCGATAAAGGGCTGAGTAATATCAGTGGTAATGTCGGTAATCTGAATACCACAGGCTACAAGAAAACGGATCTTGCTTTTAGTGAGCTCATCTATGAAGGCACTGGTGGCAGCATCCCCGGTGGAATCTCTCAATCTCACGTTAACTATAGTCAGGGTGACGTGCAGGCTTCCGACGAGGATACTCATCTCGCGATTGAGGGTGAAGGATATTTCATTCTGGCTGGAGATGAAGTGAGCTACACCCGCTCAGGGCGTTTTGCCTTTAATGCGGACGGTGATCTTGTCAGCGAAGAAGATGAGAAGAAAGTCTCTGTTCTTGATGATGGTCGCTTAACGACCCTAAATATCCGGGATCATCGGGCAGTTGACGCTCAGCCAACAGAAGAAATCACCCTTACAGGTAATCTCTCTAACGGTGGGGTGACTCATGAAATTGAGTCCATCGATGTCATTGATGCTCGTGGAACAGAGAGGGAGTTGAGGTTCCGCTTTACTAATAATACCAATGCAACGGAAGGCAGCTGGCTAATCGATGTCTTTGATGAGGATGGCAATGAACTTGCGACGGACCTTGAAATCCGATTCGCTAGCAATGGCTCCCCTCAGGATGGCTTTAACCAAGTGGAATTCGAGCTTACCTCTGATGACGAGCGAACGTCGGTCATTCGAATTTTTATTGGTGATGTCGACCGCTTTGATCAGTTAACGAACTTCACCTCCGGAAGTACCTCCAGTGCCGAAATAGATGAAACTGACGGAGTGACAGCCGGTGTGCTCGCTGGCATCGAGATCAACGAAAATGGTCAGTTTGTTTTCAACTATACGAACGGAGATACGGAGACCGGCCCGGATGTTGCGCTCGCAGTATTCAGTGATCTGAGTCAGCTGAAGTCGGCCGGTGGAAGTCGATTTGTTCTGACAGCGAACGGCGATTCTCCTGATATTGTGTCTGCCAGAACGTCCGGAGTAGCGGATATTCAGTCTGGCAAGTTAGAGCAATCTAATGTCGACCTGACAGATGAATTTTCACAAATGATTATTGTTCAACGCGGATATCAGGCGTCTTCTCAGATTATGACGACGGCGAATGAGATGCTGCAGCAACTCCTCGAATCGACCAGTAAGTAACATGTATTTCGAAACAACAACGGTGTTAGCGCATCTTGAAGAGCATTTTCAGGATGTTATCGGTGACTGGTTCAGACATTGGGCATCCCCTGAGGTCAGGCTTGACCAGATCTCCTTTGAGAACATGCCGGCAGGTTCTCGTTTGGATGGCGAGGATGGCTATCAGCTGAATTGCGCGAACGAAGCCGTCGCTATGTTTTTTTCTGGAATGCCTACGGTCACTTCAGAACTATCAACGTACCTCGATAAGTCCGTCCGTCACGTATTGAAAGTGCTCTTTCTGAAGTTATCAGGTGGCAGAGAGATAGCCGAACGTTCTTTGACGAACCCACTTCAGCTTCGTCTGCAGTTTAACAATACTGAACTTGTGATGGCTTTTGATAAGCGCCTGCTTCCGGAATCGTTACTGGGAAAAATGCGAGACGTTCCTTTTACTCCGCCATTGGATCGCCAATACACCGGAGAGGTGAGTTGTCACCTGGGTATACCGGGTATCCGGTCGAGTCTCAATGAGGTAAGTCAGCTTCAGGTGGGCCAGATATTGTTATTGGATCATAAAATTTCTGAGCCACTAGTGATGAGTTTGTCCGGTGTGCCTGTCGCCCGGGGTTACGTTGGCGAATTCGAGAGTAAGAAAGCCATGGTGATTGAAGAGGTTATAAATGAAGAGCGTTGAATTTCAGAATCTGAGCGGATTAGAGATGAATAATGGCCAGCCAGTGACAATTTCTCCTGATGTATTTCGCGATGTCCCTGTGCAGATGGAGGTGCTTGTTGGGAGTACTCAACTTTCTGTAAAAGACGCCGAAGGCCTGTCTGTGGGACAGATCATTACCCTTCAGGAATCACTATCTGAACCCATTAAGTTAGTGCTGAACGGGCAGGTTATCGCACTCGGTGAACTCGTTGCCGAAGGTGATCATTATGGCATTAAGATTACGCAATTAGGTTGATAGCTCAGTATGACCTGGGAGTATGTTGGTCAGTTGGTTTATGTGTTGTCCATGGCGCTTGCGCTATTAGCAGGTCTGGCCGGCTTACTGTGGCTCTATCGGAAATTCGGGGGCCAGGTAGCAAGTGGTAGTACAGCCGATGATTCCATCGAGGTTCTGTCTACCCGCTATCTGTCAACCAAATCCAAAGTTCATGTTGTTAAATACGGTGATGAATGTTTCATGATCGTCGATAACGGCAACTCGTGTGCTATCACCGGATTAAAGAGTTAAGTTTTTGAAGTACTTACTATTATTCCTCGTTTTCTTGTCGACGAGTGCTACGGCTCAGGAAGGTGTGCTCCCATCAGTATTGGGGCTCGATCTGTCGGGAGATAGCACCGGCAGCGAAGCTACTGCGGTGGTGAAAGTCTTCATTCTATTAACCGTACTGAGCCTTGCGCCCTCTATTCTTATTGTGATGACTCCTTTTACGAGGATTCTGATTGTCTTCTCAATGTTGAGGCATGCTCTCGGTATGCCTCAATCGCCGCCTAATACGGTTCTGATCAGTCTGGCGCTGTTTCTAACTCTCTTTATTATCCGGCCAGTATTAATCGAGTCGTATGACGAGGGCTATGTGCCTTTAGCGGACGGTACCATTACCCTCGAAGAAGGTATTCAGCGTATGGGCCAGCCGTTTAAACGTTTTATGCTCCACCATACAAGAGCGGATGATCTGGATCTGATGGCCGATTTGTCCGGGATCGAATTAAATGAACCCGAAGAGGTTCCGCTATCTGTGCTGGTGCCCGCCTTTATGATCAGCGAATTAATCCTGGCTTTTAAGATTGGCTTTATGATCTTTCTGCCATTCTTGCTCATCGATATCGTCGTTGCGAGCCTGCTGATGTCAATGGGGATGCTGATGGTTCCACCGATGATGATGTCCTTGCCCATAAAAATACTACTCTTCGTTCTGATCGATGGGTGGAACCTCATCGTCAAAGCGCTTATGGGTACTTTCTAGGTCAGGATGTCGGATGGATATGGAGACAGAGGAGGGACTCTGGCTTGATGTTCGCGCAGGCTGTGAAGATGCAAAGCTTGAATTGTATCTAAGGTACTCATCATTCATGCGGTCCGTCGTTTACAGACGCTTTCAGCGGACAGGGATGGACTCTTGCCATCTGGATGATTGTTATCAAGAGGGTGCTGAAGCCTTACTGAAAGCGATCGGTTCTTTTGACCGCAATCGCGGAGCGTCATTCAAGACTTACTGTGCGATTCGCATTGATGGTGCGGTTCTGAACGTTATTCCGCGTCTCTCCGATAGGTCAAATGCATATGCTGTCGCAAAGAAGCAGCAAGACGAGGCTATTTCCTCCCTTGTTGATGCTCGTGATGGCGCGACATTACATGAGCTGGCTGATTTGATTGTTGCCATGGCCTACTCTCACATCCTGGAACTGGATGACGGTGAGGAAAGTGATGCGCCCTATCAATCCGCGGTACTTCAAGACGTTAAGAAAACCTTAAAGATTTATATTTCGCAATTATCACCACAAGAACGGTTTGTTGTTGAGGCATATTATTTTGGTGAGTTGAACTTTACCGGAATTGCAGAGTTACTTGATATCACCAAAGGGCGCGTCTCTCAGCTCCACCGGAGCGCGCTGGAAAAAGCACGGATCATGTTTCGGCGAGGGACGCTTGAAGCCTGACGGGCCTTGAAGGGTTGCAGTATTGAACAACTCACAAGACCCGAGTGTGGACGAATATATGCTATCCGACCTAATGCTGAAGGTGTTTAAAGAAACAACGTTCTCTATTCGTGTCCTGACTTTTGAGTTGATAGCTTTTTGATCGTTTGAAACCTGACGTTAAAGGTTTATCTGCGCAGAACCATATCCAAAACGTTTGGATTGTTTTGCTTTGTTACATAACCTCACGATTCGTAATAACAAATATCTACCACGTTGACGTCTTTCAAACTCTTGCCGCTCAGCCCTCAGTGATACCGTCGTAAGCCTTCAAAAACAATGATAATACGAGGCTGATATGGGGCTTTATTCACTTGGGTATCCAACAACACTAACGAAGGTCAGTCTGCTGCTTTCGGCAATGCTGTTAGCGTCCTGCGGTGCTGATTCTGGCTCTGGTGCCAACACCGAGACCAATAACGGGGCCAACACTGGTAACAGTTCGATCAGTGATGGTAACGACCAAACCAGCGGCAGCTCGGACAATGCCCCCGCCATCGTCGACTTTGATCAGGACGGCGTCGCTAATGATGTCGATCAATGCCAGGGCACTGCGGCAGGTGATGAGGTTAATGCGGACGGGTGTGCACTTTCACAAATCCCTGTGGCCCCTTGTCGGGAAGCGGCTGAGACGGTCGTCGGCAATACGTATCAGGTGACGTTAGAAACCTACGACGGATTACCCCTAAGCTTTTACGTGCTGGAGCCAACCAGTGGTGTCGAGTGCTCGCGAGCTGCATTGGGTAAACATCCTCTTATGCTTCACGGTCCCGGTTACAGTGGTTCCGCCGCAACGAGCGGCTTTGATGATTATCGTGCCGACGGTTATACCGTCATTTCCTGGGACCCACGTGGCTTCGGAGATACGGGCGGTACTGTACGTGTGATGGACCCAGAGTTTGAAGGTCAGTATTTAGTGCAGATTCTCGATTGGGCGGAAAGCAATTTGGAGTATCTGTCGTGGCACAACAGCGATGGCGACTTTATCGGCCGCCCCGTGAACGGTGAGAGTGTCGCTGGTGGCGATAATCTGTTGGTGGGTGCCATGGGCAGCTCTTACGGCGGCGGTTATCAGTTATTGACTCTGGTCTCGGACGATAAAAAACGCCTCGATGCCATCGCCCCCGACATTACGTGGCACGATTTACGGAACTCGTTAAATCCGGGCGATACGGTGAAAACCCTGTGGGACCTGGCGCTGGTGGGCCTTGGTACCAGCTCAGGCTATCAGAGCCTGCTTGATAATCCCGCCTTGCCTACCGAAGACGGGCAGGACCCCTTCATTCAGGAAACCGTTACGCGCGGTGTGACTGTGAATGAATTTCCGCGAACAGCGCTGGATTGGTTTGCCTATAAAGGTGGTTTTGGCGCTTGGTGTAAAGCGTCTGGTTTGCCGTCTTTGCCTTACGTTGAGTACACGACGGATCAGATTCCGATGGTGAGTGCAGAAACGAATTATGGAAACACACCGGCATTCGATAGCGAGAAAACCTTCACTTATGGCGATGAGCTGATTAATGGTCGTGCTTTCTTGCAAGTGCCCGAGGATGCCAGCCGCTATTTTGAGGGCGTGAAGGTACTGCTGACGCAAGGCATGATCGATACCTTGTTCAACTTTAATGAGGCTTGGTGGAATAAGCAGTGCTTGGAAGCATCCGGTGCGGACGTCACGCTTTATACCCATAACACTGGGCACGCATTGCCGCCCGCTCAGGCTCCGGATGAAATCCCCAAAGATGTTGGAACCTGTCCGCTAGGTGTCTCGGCGTTGACCGGGGAAGCCGATCAGAAAGCCTGGTTTGATGATGTTCTGAAGGCACAAGACGCATTTTTAACCAGAGACGTGTGCTTTGCCTTGGGCGCCGAAGACGATCTTCTATATATGAATACGAATGAAGTCATTGCCCCGGGCGCAAACGAGTTTGGATACTCAACCTACCCTATTATGCCTGAGATCCTCGTACCCAATGGTACGACGGGCGTCGCCAACGTCAGTGGTAACCTCGGCGTAGTCGCCCCTTTGTTCAGTGCGACCGAGGAAATGATTCTGGCGGGCATTCCACAAGTTGATCTGACGATCGCCAGCCCGACTGGCGCCAACGAGCAATTCTGTGATTCGCTGGGCGATAACTCTCCCGGCTGTGACAGCATTACGTTCGTGGGCGTCGGTGTGCAGGTAGAGGGGGCGCCGAATTATTCTTTGGTGGATGATCAGATATTGCCTTTGCGTGGCTTGGGCCAGCATTCGGTTGATCTGGTCGGTATTGCAGAGCGCTTACAGGCCGGAGATCAGGTGGCGCTACTGTTCTTTGCTACTCATCCTCAGTTCTTTGGTTCGGTATCGAGAGACTTGTCTTTACCTGCGGTAAACATCAGCGGCACGGTCAGGCTGCCGCTCTACCGCGAAGTTGGCTTCGGGGTCACTCCCGTGGCGTTTGGTAAGTAGTACGGCGTACTTTGATTCTGATCTGGCCGCAGGGATGCGGCCAGGACGATACCTCTAATACTCTTTGTTATGTAAAGACAATCGGGAAGTCATAATCTTTTTTTAACCTCATTGCCGTCCGGCAACACTCCTTTTAGCAACGCCACGACCGTGGTTGTCTCGATAAGCGGCGTCATCGACTGTCGCTTGGACCGGTAGACGTGTCTGAATCTGGTATGTGATCCTGCGAGGAACGCATCGTTCATCGCGGCGAAATCTCTACTTCTATGCCCAAAACCTCTCCGTTATCTACACTCGCATTGATGTATGTCAGTAGTAATCGCGCACTCTCTTTCGCTACGGTAGTCCGCAGAATTGTTTTTACACAGCTGGAGCGTATAATACGCGCACCCGTTTTATGCGGGCTCTGAGCCGTCCCTGTCAGTATTCTGAAATCTTCGTTCTGCGACGTTTGACTTACGCTGATCGGGTGCTTGTATAATGTTGTATAGCTTTTGATTGAGAGTGACTATTCGCACTGGCGTACGGGAGTTTGTCGCACCTGACTGACTAACCATTCAGCGTTTCGCCACTTATCTGAGGTCGAAGATGAAGAAAAAAGCCTTATATTCAGCCGTGATGCTGTTTTTCACCCTGCTACTCGGAGGGTGTGACTATGCTCTCTTCGATTCTGCTGGGGTTACCGGTCAGGAGATGGGTGACACCATCCTGTTGACCATGGGACTCATGCTTATCGTTGTGATTCCAACCGTGCTCCTGTCCATCTGGATGCCGTGGAAGTATCACACCACTAAGAAAGACTCCACCTATGATCCAGACTGGGACCACTCGACCAAGATTGAGTTCTACGCCTGGGGTATTCCATTCGTGATTGTCGCCGTACTGGCCGTGATCGCGTTCGAGACGTCTTACACTCTCGACCCGCGTGAGCCAATCGAGTCCGACAAAGAGCCGATGACCATTCAGGTTGTGGCGCTGGATTGGAAATGGTTGTTCATTTATCCAGAAGAGGAAATTGCGACGGTTAACGAAATCGCGTTTCCGGTAGATCAGCCAGTTGAATTCCTGGTGACGTCTGCAACCACGATGAACTCCTTCTTTATTCCACGTCTTGGCAGCCAGATTTACGCGATGGCAGGCATGGAAAACCGTGTGAACCTGATGGCGAAAGAGCAGGGTGAATTCCGCGGTATCTCCGCAAACTACAGCGGCTTTGGTTTTGCAGGCATGCGCTTCAACGCCAAAGTAACGACAGAAGAAGGCTACGCTGAATGGCTGGCTTCTGTTCGCAACTCTGCGCAGGTCCTCAGTGACGAGGAATATGCGCGCCTGATGGAAGACTCGCGTGACCACAAAGTCGAGTACTTCTCTTCCGTCAATCCGCTGCAGTTCAAGAATATTATTGAGTCGTTTACCGGAGTAGAAAGTAATGGCCGTTCAAACTGATCTGATTAAGGATCCCCATATCCTTACAGGGAAGCTGCACTGGGGCGTTATCCCATACACCGACCCTGTGGTTCTGCCAGTGATGATCGCCGCTGTATTGGGCGGTCTGGCATTGTTCGCCCTCATTACCTATAAAGGATGGTGGGGTTACTTATGGAAAGAGTGGATTACCTCTGTTGACCATAAGAAAATCGGCATAATGTATGTCATTGTTGCCCTGGTGATGCTATTCCGGGGTTTCTCCGACGCCGTTCTGATGAGAACGAACCAGGCGTTATCTGTTGCCGATGAATTCGGCGGTGGTTATCTCCCACCAGAGCACTACGACCAGATCTTCACCGCTCACGGTGTAATCATGATCTTCTTTGTTGCTACCCCACTGATGGTGGGCATCATGAACGTGGTGATGCCACTGCAGATTGGTGCGCGAGACGTTGCCTTCCCAGTACTGAACTCCCTGAGCTTCTGGTTGTTCTTCGTTGGCGCCATGCTGGTTAACATTTCACTCTTCATCGGTGAGTTCGCTGCAACAGGTTGGTTGGCTTACACGCCACTGTCGGGCATTGATTACAGTCCCGGGGTCGGGGTCGATTATTGGATATGGGCACTGCAGATATCCGGTATTGGTACGACCTTAACCGCACTGAACTTTGTAGCGACCATTCTGAAGATGCGTGCTCCAGGCATGAACCTGATGAAGATGCCAGTATTCACCTGGACTACCTTCATCGCTAACCTGATTGCACTGGTGATCTTCCCGATCCTGACCGTTGCGATCGGTATGCTGACGCTGGACCGTTACTTCGACTTTAACTTCTTCACCAATGACAACGGTGGTAACCAGATGATGTGGGTTAACCTCATCTGGGCATGGGGTCACCCAGAAGTTTACTTCCTGATTCTGCCAGCCTTCGGCATGATCACTGAAGTCGTAGCGACCTTCTCTCGTAAGCGTCTGTTCGGCTACGTATCACTGGTTTGGGCAACCGCCGTTATCGGTATCCTGTCCTTCCTGGTATGGCTGCACCACTTCTTCACCATGGGTTCCGGTGCGAGCGTGAATGCGTTCTTCGGCATCATGACGATGATTATTGGTATCCCGACCGGGGTGAAACTCTATAACTGGATTTTCACCATGTACAAAGGCCGCGTCGAACTGACAGCGAGCATGTGGTGGGTCATCGCGATGCTGATCACCTTCACCATCGGTGGTATGACAGGTGTGATGCTGGCAATTCCTGCGAACGACTTCATGTTGCATAACAGTATGTTCGTACCGGCTCACTTCCATAACGTGATCATTGGTGGTGCGGTATACGGTTACTTCGCTGGTATGACTTACTGGTTCCCGAAAGCGACCGGCTTCAAACTGAACGAGACTCTGGGCAAAGCGTCCTGTGCATTCTGGTTCTTCGGTTACTTCTTCGCATGGGTGCCAATGTACTTCACTGGTTTCGACGGTATGACTCGTCGTCTGCAGTATGTAGACAACCTGGACTGGATCACCAACATGAACATCTCACTGTTCGGTGTTGCTCTGATTGCTATCGGTATTGGTCTGAACCTGCTGTGTATCGCTTGGAGTATCTACAAGCGTAATGAGCCTGAGTACCGTGATGAGACAGGTGACCCATGGGATGCACCTACCCTCGAGTGGTACACCAGTTCTCCTCCGCAGTTCTACAACTTCGGCCACATTCCACACGTGGACGACCTGGAACCACTGCGTAAGATGAAGAAAGACGGCGTCGCTTATCAGCGTCCTGAAAAATACGAGCGTATCCACATGCCTAAGAACAGCTGGATGGGTCCGGTCGTAGGTCTCCTCACCTTGCCGATGGGCTTCGGTCTGGTATGGCACATCTGGTGGATGGTAGGCGCTTCGTTCCTGGCAATTATTGCTGCGTGGCTCCGTTTCAGCTTCGAGCGTGACAAAGACTACTACGTCGAAGTCGAAGAAGTTGAGAAGATCGAGGGCGAGTTCCTCGCGGCCAACCAAGGTCGTCGTTTCACGAATGGATTGGATCACTGATCAATCCAACGGAACAGTGCCGGGCATCCGTGGTGCCCGGCACATCTAGAGAGATTTAGGGCTAAATTATGACTACAACGTCTAACGCGGTGGATCATCACGACGATCACCACCACGAACACGAAGCACACATGGCCGAGATCGGTAACTTCGGTTTCTGGCTATACATTCTGAGTGACTGCCTGTTGTTCGCGACTCTGTTCGCTACCTTCGCGGTAATGAGCCAGAGCTTTGCGGGCGCCATCACTCCTGGTGAGTTGATTGATATCAACCTGCTTGCTGTACAGACTGCTGCGCTGCTGCTCAGTAGTTTCACATTCGGTGTTGCCATGTTGGCAGCGCACAAAAAGAACATGTTCCAACTGTGGCTGTGGCTGGTGATCACTGGATTGCTCGGTCTGGCGTTCCTGGCAATGGAAATCTACGAATTCCAACACTTTGCCCACGAAGGTGCGACCCCACAAGCCAGCGGCTACTGGAGCTCATTTTTTGCCTTAGTAGGTACTCACGGTCTTCACGTGACTGCGGGCCTGTTCTGGATGGTGGTACTTTTCTTCCACTTCCGTCGTGACGGTTTCAGCAGCAGCAACATGCAGCGCCTGTCTTACCTGAGCTTGTTCTGGCACTTCCTGGATATCATCTGGATTTGTGTATTTAGCTTCGTTTACCTGAGGGGGTTAATGTAATGAGTCATGATAATCACGGCCACGGTGGCGAAGCCCACGGCAGCCTGAAGGAATACATCATCGGTCTGATTCTGTCGATCGTATTGACTGTTATTCCTTTTTACATGGTAGCGACTGGCGCCTTCGGTGATACCGCAACCATCATTGCTATTATCGTAACGGCGGTAGCACAGGTATTAGTTCAGCTGGTGTTCTTCCTGCACATGAACGGTTCGTCTTCACAGACGTGGCTGACCATGTCAGGTATTTATGCAGTCTTCATCGTGGCATTCGTCATCTTGGGCAGCATGTGGATCTTTGAACACCTGAATCATAACCTCTTGATGGGTCACTGATCATCGAGGCTCCTATGTTCAAAGACCTGTTAGCCCTGACAAAGCCCGGAATTATCTTTGGTAATCTGATTGCCTCTGTCAGTGGCTTCCTGCTCGCGGCCCAGGGAAATGTTGATTTTTTCCTACTGGCGATGATGGTTATCGGTACCACCCTGGTGATTGCATCAGGGTGTATCTTCAATAACTACATCGACCGCGACATCGACCAGAAAATGGCACGGACACAAGACCGTGCCCTTGCTCAGGGCCGCGTAAGTGGCTCGCTGGCGTTGTCGTTGGGGACGATTACAGGCGCACTTGGTTTTTACACCTTGTATGCGGGCACCAATACCATGGCGCTGTTGTTCGGCGTCATTGGTTTTATTGTTTACGTTGGCTTCTACACCCTGCGTTACAAGCGTAGTTCAGTGTACGGCACCTTAGTCGGTAGTTTATCTGGCGCCTGCCCACCGGTTATCGGTTACGTCAGTGTTACGGGTAGCTTCGATTTGGGCGCAGCGATCTTGCTGGTGACCTTCTGCTTCTGGCAGATTCCGCACTCCTACGCGATCGCCATCTGTCGTTACAACGACTACAAAGCGGCCAACATTCCGGTACTGCCCGTTGAGCAAGGTCTCGATGCAGCGCGCTTCCATATGTACTTCTACATCATGGGCTTTGCGCTGGCTGCCCTACTGCTTGCTGAACGTGGTTACGCTGGCACCATTTATACATTGGTGATCAGCCTGATGAGCCTCTACTGGCTCTATTTAGTAAAAGCTGGCAACAAGTTTCAGGACGAAGTTGCCTGGGGACGTAAGCTGTTTGTCTTTTCGATCGTTACCATCACGGTGTTCAGTATTCTGATCTCGGTCGATTATGTCGTACAGCCTGCTGGCCAGACGGTGGTTCTCGCCGGCTTGTAATCCCCCTCCCACCCAGAGCGTAATATGAAAGATCGAAACTATACGAAGTATGTACTGGTCGCGTTTTTTCTACTGATGACAGGGCTGATAAGTTTATTTGCCCTGACAACCACAACGCCGATTGGCGTCACAGTGGAACCAATTTACGAACTGGGTGGGGATTTCACCGCCGTCGGCACTGACGGTGAATTCTCTCTTTCTGATTTGCGCGGCTCAGCCGTCGTCATGTACTTTGGCTTTCTCAGTTGTACGGAGGCCTGCCCGGAATCCATTGGCGTGTATCACGCCGCTCGCAAGAAGCTGACTGAGGACGAGCGAGACCAGGTAAAGTTTGTCTTTATCAGCGTCGACCCGGAACGGGACACCCCAGAGAAACTGAAGCAGTTTGAATCCTTCTTTAATGGTCGTCTGATTGTTGTCACTGACACCGAAGAAAATATTCAGACGCTGACCAAACAGTACGGTGTGTACTTCGATCTGGTGGATCTGGAAGGTTCTGCATTGCAGTACACCGTGGATCACTCCTCACGCTTTTACATGATTGACCCCCAGGGCGATCTGGTAACGGCCATGAGCCACAGCACGACCCCCAACGAGCTCGCTGCCAAAATTCGACAGCTTCTGAATGTCACTGAATAACCAGTGCTGAAAGCGTCACAAGGAACCCTCATGATCAAAGCAATTAGACTGATAGTACTGGCGGCACTCTCTCACTCTGCCTATGCAGAGACTTCCATGACGGCCGTACTGGATGAACACGGTATTGTGGGTTGTAAGCCTCAACTCGAAGCCCTTGCTGACAACGTGATTGGCGAAAACGAACACCGCCTCCATCTCTATCAGCCAAAGGGTAACGCCGACAAATATCCGTTCTCTGTGACGGGTATCATTTCCTACCGTGACCAGGAAGCTCAGATCGAATTCAACGCTAGTCCGATGATTGATGGCGGTTGTGAAGTTTCCTACGTTGAATCGTTCGCACTGCCAGAAACCTGCGTGAAAATTCGCGAAGAGGTGTTCAAAAAGTGGAAGTTTGTCGGGCGCCTGAGCGATAAAAGCTTTTTCCTACACCATAAGAAAGAGCTAGCACGTAATGCCACACTGACGGCCATTAACTCGGGTGCCGCTTGTTTAATTACCCGCCGTAATAGTGGTATTTGATTCGTTCACTGTAGGGTGATCCCTCGCCTCTTCGGGCGTAGCCGCATACCAAACTGCTCCCGGTAATTTGTCGAACCTGTAAGAGGTTGTTGCTCCTAGTTGACGTTGTACGTTACGCGATGCCCGGAGGATGACCGTTGTCGCAGGCTCCTGTTTTTGAGGAAAGGGTTCTCTCCAGTCGCAGGCTCCTTCCGAGTCGAACCTATCAGAGGTTGTTGCTCATAGCTGACGTTGTAGGTTATTCGACGCCCTGAGGATGACCGTCGTCGCAGGCTCCTCCGTTCTCTTCGTTCGCAGGCTCACTACGAGTCGAACCTATCAGAGGTTCTCGTCCTTCTCAGTCAGCCGGTTAAATAAAAAAGGCTCCTGAATCAGCACGCGTTGCATGCGGATTCAGGAGCCTTTTTTATTTAATGGCCCGCCCGAGAGGATTCGAACCTCTGACCTTCGCCTCCGGAGGGCGACGCTCTATCCAGCTGAGCTACGGGCGGTTTACGGTGAGCAGGTCGCCGTAAGTGCCCGCATTGTATATGGTTTTCAGATGCGGCTCTACTGTCCAGATGCAGCCCTGCGGTCAGCGCTGTCGTCCGGATGAAGGTGCCGTTCAGATCAGGGCGGCGGTTTTGATGTGTGCGTATACGCTTTGCCCCGGTTTAAGCCCAAGGTGTGTGGCGGATTGTTGGGTGATGCGGGTAATTAATGGCGTTGTCATACCAGAGTTCGCGTTGATGTTTCGCTTTGGTGTCAGCTGCGCAATGGCGAGTGCCGGGTTAGGGGCTGGGCGCAAGTCGCTGATGTCACACAGCAGGCTGTTACTGATGCTGTGGTCGCTGAGAGGGGCGTGACTGAGGCTGATGTCACTGGCGCGTATCCATAAGCGTACGTGTTCGCCCACTGTGAGTTGTCCTGCCGGAATGATGATAGGTGTGCGTGCGCCGATATCTATGGCAGCGAGGTGCCATTGTGGGTCGATATGTTCGACGGTGCCGGTCACAGAGGTTCCGGCTTCGCGACCGATGTCGGTGGGGAAGGACGGATCGCCCATGACATCATATAAGTCGCCTTGACTGACGATACGACCTTGTTCGAGTGCCACGATGTAATCGCCCAGTCGAGCCGCTTCGTAAGCCGAGTGGGTCACGTAGAGGATGGGTAGTTCGACGTCGTTTTTGAGCCGTTCCAGATACGGAAGTATCTCGTGTTTGCGGGTCTCATCAAGTGATGCCAGCGGCTCGTCCAAAAGCAGAATATCAGGGCGGCGCAATAACGCGCGGACGATTGCCGCACGCTGACGCTCTCCGCCGGACAACTGATTCGGTGTGCGCTTCAGGGTGTGGGGTATATCGAACAGGGCGACTAAGTCGTTGCGGTAGGAGGCTTCTGTATGACGCAACGAGTAGCGCGCGGCAAAGTCGAAATTCTGTTCCACGGTCATGTGCGGAAACAAGCTGGCTTCCTGAAACACGTAGGCGAGAGGACGCTTTTCAGTGCTGCGATAGCGCCCATTCCCCTGCCAGTAGTCGCCGTTAAACCAGATCTCACCGTCACACGGTTGCAGTCCGGCAATGGCTCGCAGCAGTGTGGTTTTGCCAGAGCCCGACGGGCCGACAATAACGCTCACACCTTTCGGCGGTAGGGTCAGGTCGACGTTTAATTCAAACGGTTCAAGGTCGACGCGGATCTTGGTGATTAGTTCACTTACAGCCATCCCTGGGCTCCCCGCTTCGCTTGTCGACCGTACACGGCCAGCAACACGATAAACGAAAATACGAGTAGCAGCGCTGATAAGGCGTGTGCCTGTGGATACGCCAGCGCCTCGACATGATCGTAGATCTGCACCGAGGCCACTCGGGTCTCTCCTGCAATATTGCCGCCAATCATCAGCACCACACCAAATTCACCGATGGTATGTGCAAATCCGAGTACGGCCGCGGTGATGACCCCGGGGCGCGCCAGTGGCAGGGTGATGTAGCGGAAGGTATCCCAGCGGCCGGCGCCAAGGGTGGCGGCGGCTTCGCGATGACGTTGGTCGATGCTTCGGAATGCATTCACTAAGGGCTGCACAACAAACGGCAGAGAGTAAATCATGGATGCCACGACTAAGCCGTTAAAACTGAACGCTAATGGCCCAAGCCCGAGTGCGCTACTGGTGTGTCCGAGAAAGCTATCGGGCCGGAAAGCGATCAGCAAATAGAACCCCAACACGGTAGGGGGTAGTACCAATGGCAGTGCCACGATGGCTTGCACGACGCTGGCGCAGCGTCGTTGAATCGTGCTCTGTTGGTGTTGGCTGAGCCATAACGCCAGTGGCATGCCAATGCACAGGAGTAAACCTGTGACGACGCTGGCGAGCTTAAGCGTCAGCCACAGGGCTTGCAGGTCGGCGCCGTCGAACGGAATGGTCCAGGCCGTCATAAGAACGAGGCACTTCCCAGCGCCAATATATGCAGTTGGAGGATGTTATTCATACGGAGAATCATACCCCTGTTGCGTGATTTGCGCGCTGGCGTTGCGCAAGAATTCCAGTAGAGCGTCACCCGCCTGCGGGTATCGGCATTGTGGCGTCAAAACCGCGGCTTGAATAATCGGCCCATGTAAGTTGGCTGGTACTAACCAAACCTCTTCATCCGGTATTTGTCCCAGTATTGCCTGAGACCAGGCTATAAAGCCGATCTGTACGTTACCGCTCTCGATAAAGCGATAGGCCTGGCCGATGTTCTCGCCAGTGATGAGCCGTTGTGGTGTTGCTTTCAGCGCTGTCAGCACTTCTTGCGTTGCGCGGCCATAAGGGGCGAGGCGCGGGTTAGCGACGGCTACTCCCGGCGCACTATTTAACCTCTGGGTGATGGCATCCAGCGTGTCGGGGCAAGCGGGGCGACACCAAAGCGCCAGCCGTCCGTAGGCATAGGCCTGAGGAGTACTATTGAATTCGCTGTTGAGTGGGCTATTGCGGCGTTGGCTTGCGATTAAGCGCTGTGGCAGTTCGGTGTCTGCCGACAAGAACACATCAAACGGTGCGCCGTTCTGAATCTGCGCGAACAGTTTGGCGGAGGAGGCAGCACTGATGTGCAACCGGTGTCCGCTCGCGGCTTCAAAGGCAGGCGCGAGCGCTTTTAAGGTTGGTGCAAAGTTCGAGGCAACGGCGACTCTTAATGCAACGCGCTCCTTTTGGTTTAGATCAGCCACTTGGTTACGCGCCGTCAGGTCAGAAACAACACTTGGGGCAGTACCCGTCATCTCAGCCAAGGCATCCGCGGTTGCCACCACCAGACCACAACAGATAAACAGCATGCGGGCAAACCAGCCATAACGGTCAGCGTGGCGTCGCCAGCGAGCAACAGGCCAGTGCGTTGGCTTCAGGTGCTCAATGATGGATGGCGCATGGGCCATTGGCATGGCAGGTCTCGAATCGTAGAGTCAGTCAGGCATAATAGCGGTTTCTGACACTGTGTTGATAACAAGATTGAGAGAGCTCTGATGCACTGGAATATTTATCTGTCTGGCGAGATTCATACTGACTGGCGTGAACAAATCATTAAAGGCTGCGAGGCACTCAACCTGCCGGTAAGCTTTTCATCTGCCAATACCGATCACGATTCCAGCGATGCCGCTGGTGATGTATTAGGCCCACAGTGTGAGGGCTTCTGGCGTGATCACAAGTCGGCCAAGATCAATGCCATCCGCATCAAAACCCTGATCGAGAACTGTGATCTGGCCATCATTCGCTTTGGTGATAAGTACAAGCAGTGGAATGCCGCCTTTGACGCTGGTTTCTGCGCGGCGCTGGGTAAGCCGTACGTTACTCTGCACAGCGAAGACATTATTCACCCGCTGAAAGAAGTCGATGGCTCCGCCATGGGCTGGGCCACCACCCCAGAGCAAGTGGTCGAAATCATTCGTTACACCGTTCAGGCCTGAGCCTGACTGCAAAGCGGACAAAGCCGGGTTTTATCCGGCTTTGACGTACGCCTTAGCGTCTAACTGTTATGTTTATATGACGCCCATCAACTGAACTGACTTATGCCCGGTAAATACATTCCTGCACTGGATATCGCCTTTGGTTTGTCGTCTTACGGCGTCGTGGCCGTGGCGGTACATGACGGTGAGCTGTTTTCTGTGCTGCTTGGTGATAACCGCACTGAGCTGCTGGATGAGCTGTTGCATCTGTTTCCTAACATCACACTGACCTCCGAGAAGTCGGCGGCGCATGTGTTGAATGATGTGCTGCAATCGATTGAATCGCCCAAGCGTGAGTTACGCACGCCTATTCACATGCTGGGGACTGAGTTTCAGTGTCGGGTGTGGCGCTACCTGTTGACCATCCCGGTCGGTGAAACCCGTACTTATGCGGAGGTGGCCGCAGGCGTTGGGCAACCTGAGGCGGTTCGCGCGGTCGCGAATGCCTGTGGTACCAACAAAATTGCTGTTCTGATTCCTTGTCATCGCGTCGTGCGCTCTGATGGTTCTTTGGGAGGTTACCGTTGGGGCACTGACCTGAAGACACGCCTACTGGCGCGTGAGTGTGAACTTACTTCTTCACTGATTCGTCAGGTGTGTGGATAAATCAAGTTATTTTTCTTATCGTTTGTCGTCTACGGACGTTGTTATTTTGGCGTATTGTCAAGAAATAAGCCTAACCTTATGAAAAATATAGGTTTTTCGTATTTTTTTGTTCGGCTTTTGAACAATTCTCAGTTGTGAATATTCCACATTATCTGTGGATAACTTTGGGGAAAGTTTGCGGGCAAACGGCCGTAGGCCGCATGACCACCGGGCTGTTTTTAATCTGTGCGGAATCTGTTCAACACTCAGGCCGCTATGGTGCAGTGATTAACTGCCTGTAAGGTGTGAGGATTGACTGCCTGTAAGGTGTGAGCATAAAAAAAGCGACTGAAGCTTGGCTTCCGTCGCTTTTTTGTGAGCACTGGTTATGTGCGCTAGTCGTCGCTCACGTTGTGCTTAGAGCACTTCCTTGAGCGGCTCATGCTGTTCTGCGTCGAGGCGTGGCCCAAATTGACTTACGACCTTGGCCGAGGCGGCGCTGGCCAATCGACCGGCGGCCGCAAAATCGTGGCCGTGGGTAATGGCGTACAGGAAGGCTCCAGCGAACATGTCGCCCGCACCATTACTGTCGACGGCCGTCACGGCGTTCGGGGCAATCTTGTGCAGAGTTTCACCGTCGTAGGCAAGGGCGCCTTGAGCACCTAAGGTGACGGCAAAGGTATTGGCCACTTTTTTCAGCGCCTCGATGGCGGCATCGAGATCATCGGTACCCGCAAACAGTTTGGCTTCCTGTTCATTACAGAACAGCAGGTCCACACCGTCACCAATCATTTCGGTCACACCGTCTTTAAAGAACTGCACCATGGCTGGGTCAGAGAAGGTCATCGCCACTTTAACGTTATGCTTGCGTGCTAGTTCGCGTACCTGAACGGCAGCCGCTCGGCTTGGATCGGAAGTGACCAGATACCCTTCGATGTATACGTATTCAGACTTCGCCAGAGCATCTTCGTTAATGTGATTGCTGTGCAACTCACTGGTGATGCCCAGGTAGGTGTTCATGGTGCGCTCAGCGTCCGGGGTTACCATGACCAGACACTTACCGGTGACGCCTTCGTCGCGGTCGTCGCCCAGGTTTGTATCGACGCCAGCGGCCTTCATATCCGCGATGTAAAAATCACCGGCTTCGTCGTTGGCGACATTGCAGGTATAGAAGGTATTTGCACCGAAGTAGCTGGCACCAATAATGGTATTGGCGGCACTGCCACCACAGGCACGTTTTTTCAGGCCATAGCGTTCGGTCAGGGTACTGAGCATGGACGCCAGTTGATCTTCTTCGATCAGGGTCATCATGCCTTTCTCGATGCCTGCGTCGGCAAAGAAAGCATCGTCAACTTCAAACTCTTTATCGACGAGGGCGTTGCCAATCCCGTAAATGTGGTAACTCATGCGTGTGATTTCCTGCTGTCAGATCAATATGGGAAGGCAGTGTAGCGGAAAGCGCCAGCCCTTGCCGAGTCTGCCGGAGGATCGCGTCTGTCAGTGCAAGTCGCTATGATGCAGCTATGAACAAACTTACGCGCTTTGTGCGTCATCAGAAACGCATTCGCCATGCGGTCTACATGACCGATCGCCACATCATGCGCAGTGTGCGTCGGACGGCCTTATTGCTGTCCGGCTTTGCCGCATTGCATGTGTTGGCCATGGCGCAGTTTGAAGGCTTGGGCTTGTGGGATGCCTGGTGGCTGACACTGACCACGCTGACGACGGTGGGCTACGGCGATTTATCGGCCGCTACCGTGCCCGGACGCATCGCCACCATGGTGTTGATGTACGGCCTGGGCATTACACTGATGACATTGCTGATCAGCGATTACGTCGATTACCGCATCGCACGACGCGAGCGTATCCGCAGCGGACACTGGGACTGGAACATGGCCGACCACATTATTATTGCGAATACCCCCAAATATAACCGCGAAGCCTACTTCACCCGGTTGGTGAGCCAGATTCGCGAAAGCGGTCCTTTTAACGAAACGCCCATCATGCTGCTGAACGAAGACTTTCGTGAGGGCTTGCCCGATGGTTTGCGCGAATTGGGGGTCGTGCACGTCACTGGTCTGGCATCCCGGCCCGAGGATCTGATACGCGCGAATGCTGAGCGCGCTCAATACATTGTGGTGTTGGCTCGGGATGAATATTCGGCGGACAGTGACAGCTACACCTTCGATGTGGTGCATCGGTTGTGGGAAATGTCGTTGGCGAATAAGTCGATTGTGGAGCTGGTGGATGACAACAATCGCTCGCGCATCCACAAGATGGATGTGCAGGCGATATTGCGTCCGATCCGCTCCTATCCCGAGTTGGTGGTGCGTGCCATGGTGGCGCCGGGGTCTGAAATTGTGATTGAAGACATGTTTACCCACGCCAATGATCATACCGTTCGTTATCCCATCTGGTTGGAAGGGGAGCGCTGGGCCGATGTGGTTAATGCCGTTATTCAGGCAAACATTGGTACGCCGCTGGCGTACATTACGAAAGACGGGCAGGTCGAGACGCACCCGGATGGCGATCATCGGGTGCATGCGCAGTCGTTGCTGGTGCTAGTGCATACCGAGCACGTGCCGTCGGATAAGGAGTTGCAGTCAGCGGTTGAGCGTCACTTCAATAAGTATCTGGATCAGGAGTAAGAGCCGGAGTCATTTCCTCGATGCTCTCGCGTTAGATCTCACTCTTAGTCTCACTCTTAATATCAGCAGCACGCTCAGTGACTGCGTCGTTGGATTCGTGCGTCGAACGAACCGGCTGCTGAAAAGCCCGGCGATACGACGGCTCAGCAGACTCGCCAGACGAATCGGGTGACTGAAATAACCACAAGGCTGGATCATCGACGGGCGTGTCGCTCGGCAGGTCCGGGTTATCTAATTCAAAGACTAACGCGTCCTGGTACTTCTCCAACGGAAAGACCGATTGTGTAGCCGGATGAGATTGCATGTAGGTGCGAAGCTGACCGCTGCGAGCGTATTGCGTCAGGCGGCCCTCCAGGATATCGCCCAGTCCCGGGTTGTTGCGTGACACGAAGAAATACATGGGGAAAGGATACGACAATAAGATACGCTCATAGGCCATCAGTTCATCGTCACCACGGTTACGCAGTTCGCCAAAAATCTCTGTAATCGAACGCGGAAAATAATCACAACGACCGGCTTTGAGCATCATGAACATCTGGTCGTACTTAGTAATGCGTTCGACTTTATAGCCGTTGGCTTCGAGAATGTCGGAGTCGGGCCATTGATCGCCCTGGCAGGCAACCAGCTGTTGGAATTCGGCCTTAGTTGTAATGGAATCAAAACGGGCTTGCTGGTCTTTGCGGATGATGCCCATGCGAACACCGAGCAAGCCGCCGAATAAAGGCACGCGTATGGCGCGGAAGCGTTGTTCGCGAGTACTGTTGGTACCGCACCAGGCGACGCTCATTGAACCTGTGTCCAGTAGTTGCAGACTGCGCTCCTGCGTAACGGCGCGTGGCACTGTGCGCAACGGCATGGCGGCGGGCAGCATACTGTCGAGCAGATCCTGATAATAAATCTGAGTGGCGTCAGTGGTAGAACGTGGTGGTTGGATATAGACGGGATCCAGTGCGGATGCCGATACGCCGGTAAGGGATAAGCTGAACAGAGTTGCTGTGTTCAGTATGTAAGCTAACCATCGAAAACGCATAGAAACTCTCCGGCTTCTTTCTTTCATCATAGTCTGTACCGATCTGCCCTCGGGGCGTTGTTAGGTTAGTCAGCCGATTTCGTCCTCTGATATAGTCGTGCCATCCATGGGAGATCATACATGCTAAAGCAATTATTGGCCCATTTGGCAGACGGTCAGTTTCATTCCGGCGAAGAGTTGGGTGAGGCGATGGGCGTCAGCCGGGCAGCGGTCTGGAAACAGCTCAAGAAACTCGATGAGTTAGAAGTACCGTTTTCTTCGGTGAAGGGCAAAGGTTATCGGTTGCATGACCCCATTGAATTACTTGAAGAGCCGGATATTCGGGAACACCTGACGCAAAAGCTGGATCGTCTGGAATTGCTGTTGGATGTGAACTCCACCAACACTTATCTGTTTGAACGGGCTTCTGATCACATGGGAAAGCGTTATGCGGTATTTGCTGAAAAGCAGACCTCAGGGCGTGGGCGTCGTGGTCGTCAGTGGGTGAGTCCATTTGGGCGAAACCTATATATGTCGCTTTTGGTCTCATTCTCAGGGGGCATGTCTGCTTTGGAAGGATTGAGTCTAACCGTGGGGGTTGCCGTAGAGCGCGCCCTGAGCCGCCTCGGCATCGCGGGTGTCGGCTTAAAGTGGCCGAACGACATCTATGCCGATGGCCGCAAGTTGGCCGGTATCCTGTTAGAAGTGACAGGCGAGTACAACAGCCATTGTCAGGTGGTGATTGGCATTGGCATGAATCTGTCGATGAGCGATGAAGAGGCCAAGGCCATTGATCAGCCGTGGGTCGACTTACGGTCATTGAACCCGGAGTTATCGCGCAACCAAGTCGCTGGGGTTCTGTTGGATGAGCTGCTGCAGTGCGTCGATGGTTTCCAGAAAGAAGGCTTCGCGCCCTGGCAGAGTTATTGGTCGGAGCGCGATATCTACCACGACACGCAAGTGACGGTGAGTTCGCCGTCGCATCAGATTACGGGCATCGTTAAAGGCGTCAACCGCAAAGGCGAACTCATGCTGCGCACGGAACGCGGTATGGAAGTCATCAGTGCAGGAGAGATCAGTGTCCGTCCTGCTGATTGACGGTGGTAACAGCCGTACGAAATGGGCCTTGTTTGATACCGGGCGCATTACTGAGCAAGGCGTGGTGAGCAATCACCAGCGTCTGGACTATGAGTGGCCAACGCCAACGACGGGAACACTGTTCGCCAGTGTACGCCACGACGAGGCGCTGGTGGAGGTACTGCAACAGCAAAGCGACCGACCGCTGCATCGACTGAATGCACCTCAGCCGGAATTGGGTGACTTCACTCACTGCTACGTCGACCCCACTCGCCTGGGCGTTGATCGCTGGTTAGCCATGCTAGGTGCTCAGGCACATACTCAGGAGGCTGCGCTGGTGGTGGATGCCGGAACGGCGCTGACGCTCGATCTGCTGGATGCAAACCGCGCTCACCTTGGTGGGTACATCGTCCCCGGGTTAACCATGGCCCGGCAGGCCTTGTTTCAGGGTACCGATAAAGTCATTGCGTTCGATGATGAGCGTGAGCAGGACTCTTTGGCGCCGGGGCAATCGACCTTGGCGTGCGTCGCATCCGGTACATTGCGACAAATGGCGGCGTTTGTCGGGGCGGTCGCAGAGGACCATCCGGGCCATCGGTTGATGATCACCGGCGGTGATGGCTCTGCACTGGCCGAAGCGCTCGGTGCCAGATATTATCCTGACTTAATCTTCGACGGCATGGGCACCTTATGCGCTGGATTGTTTACAGCCTGATCATTATCAACATCGCGATACCTGCGTACTTCCTGTTGCAACCTGATGTGCAAGAAGCTGCACTTGTAACGACGACGGCGGTGGCCGATGCAAATAAGGGCGATACATTACAGCTGCGCCGTGAGCGTGACAGTGGTGCCGCGCCGGCTCCCCAGCGACCATTACGGGACGTGACGGGTAAAAAGCTTTGCTATGCCCTCGGCCCCTACACGGATGACATCAGTGCCCGTGTTGCACAAGCGCGTGCCATGGAACTGTCGCTTACCGGCTTGATCAATGAGCTGCAGGTGCCGAACATGCGCGACGCGGAATATTGGGTGCATATGCCGCCGCTGGCGAATCGCCGTGAAGCACTGGATACCCTGAAAGAACTGCAGCGTCGTGGCATTGATAGCTACGTCATTACTCAGGGAGATCTGGTCGATGGCATCTCGCTTGGCTTGTTCCGCAGTGAAGCGTCGGCCAATACCCTGACAGCAAAAGTTCGCGGGCTGGGCTTTGCGAACGTCGGTATTCGGGAGATGGGTGCGACGGACACCGAGTACTGGGTCGAGATCCGTGAAATTTCAAAATTGGATGATCGCGCTCGTCGCCGGGTAAAAGCGGACGACGGCGATGTTGATTGGCAAATGGTCGCGTGTCGTCATCAAGGCAGTGAGTGATTCTGATCAGATACTGACCAGAAACCCTAAGTTGATAATAAATAAGAAAAAAGTTGTTGACAGCCTGGCGGATCATCAAGATAATACGCGCCACTTTGGTGGGGTTCCCGAGCGGCCAAAGGGATCAGACTGTAAATCTGACGCGAAAGCTTCGCTGGTTCGAATCCAGCCCCCACCACCATTTTTCAGATGATCAGGGTGATCATCGAATCAGCCTGGAAAGCTGGACTGACCGGGCTGTTCAGCGGGTATAGTTCAATGGTAGAACCTTAGCCTTCCAAGCTAATGATGCGGGTTCGATTCCCGCTACCCGCTCCAATTATTCGCTGATATAGCTCAGTCGGTAGAGCGCATCCTTGGTAAGGATGAGGTCGGCAGTTCGAATCTGCCTATCAGCACCAATATTCAAAAAGGTAGACCTTGTGTCTGCCTTTTTGTGTATATGACGAAAAAACTTGTACCCACAGAAACGAGAGAGACAAGGTTATGGCTAAGGAAACGTTTGAACGTTCCAAACCCCACGTAAACGTGGGTACTATCGGTCACGTTGACCACGGTAAAACTACTCTGACTGCGGCTCTGACCCGCGTATGTGCTGAAGTATGGGGCGGT
>Ga0255776_10000505_pt1 | contig 45063 bp, 33 predicted proteins | sample 071ome_19_FD_179974 | JGI IMG/M metagenome (GOLD analysis project Ga0255776, IMG submission 179974) | Coastal salt marsh microbial communities from the Groves Creek Marsh, Skidaway Island, Georgia - 071413AT metaG (version 2) | ecosystem: Environmental > Aquatic > Marine > Intertidal zone >... | reverse complement strand
AAGCTCGACGCGTGCGCCCTCGGGGCCTGGCCGGAAAACCGACGCCCCTTCCAGTACGACATCGACGACACGATCGTCGGATCCGGTCCGGGTGCGGCGCGGACGGCCCCCCGGCGCCATGGCACGATGGGCCAGGATGCCCGCACCGACTCCGCCGAATCCGAAGTGGCGCAGTGCCTCTCTGCGGTCCATCGCCTTGGCTCAGCTGGTCTGAGCCACGCCTACCTGTGCCAGCACGATCAGCATCACCCTCTGCACTCCGAGGGCTCCGTTCTCGTTCCGGAACCATTCGTCGAGGGAGTGCGCGCCGAAGCCCTGTCCGCCACCGCCGATCGTCATCGCGGGGATCCCCAGGGAGATCGGAATGTTCGAGTCCGTCGACGAGCGGCTGAAGGTCGGCTCGATCCCCAGAGCGCGCGTCACAGCCGCCGCCTGCTGGATGTACGGATGGTCCTCGGCGATCACGCCCGACGGCCGATCGCCGATCATGTCTACGTCGACCGTGAGGGGCTCGCCCCTGGTGCGGCGTGCATTCTCTTCGGCCAGTGCGCGCTGCACCGCACCCTGAAGGATCGCGTCGACCGCGTCGAGCGTGGCATCACCCTCGGAGCGCATATCGATTTCCATCCACGCCTCGAACGGGACGGAGTTCACGGACGTGCCGCCTCCCATCCGTCCCACATTGTAACTGGTGCGGAACGGCGCGGTTGCCGTGTACGGTGCGGCCCCATCCTGGAAGTAACCGATCGCCTGCCCCATGGCGTGCGCCGGGTTGGCGAGGCCGAAGGCTCCCCACGAGTGCCCACCGGGACCCTTGAACGTCACCCGGTACCGGTGCGACCCGAGCCCCATGTGCGTGATGCCGGTCGGACTCGTCCCGTCAACGGAGATGAAGTGGTCGATACGCGGACCTCCGTCGCGGAAGAGGTGCTTCACACCGCGGAGATCTCCGAGTCCCTCCTCACCCACGTTGCCGATGAAGAGGACGTCGGCTTCGGTGCGGATGTCGGCCTCGTTCATGGCACGGAGGACGGCCAGCACGGTCGCCAGACCGCGTGTGTCATCCGCGATCCCAGGAGCGAAGAGCGTGTCACCGCTCACGCGGATCGTGACGTCGGTCTCCGGAGGAAAGACGGTGTCGAGGTGACCCGCGATCGCGAGGACCTCGCCCGTGCCCGAGCCACGGCGCAGGCCGATCGCGTTGCCCACCTCGTCCGTCCACGCGCTGTCGACGCCGAGATCGATCATCATCTGCAGGAATGCGGCGCCCCGCTCGTCCTCCATGAAGGGAGGTGCCGGGATCTCGGTGAGGGTCATCAGATCGTCCATCGTCTGGTCGTCCGTCTCGACGATGTGGTCGAGCGCAGAGCGAACAGCGGGGTGGTTCATCAGCTGCTCGATCTGCCGGTTGTAGTCGGCCGACGACTGAGCTACGAGCGGTGAGGTCGAAACGGCGGTGATCAGGACGGGCGCCAGGGCGCCGGTGAGAAGACGCTTCATCATGTTTGCTTCGCTTGTGGAGAACGGTCGTGAAGCGCTGAATCTAGGTGGTGGACGGCGGTCTCGGGGAGGTCAGGGTGGCTTCGCCCGGTCGCAGGTCACAGCTTGGATCGATCGCATGCCGAGTCCCCTCGTGAACTTGAGTAGATGATTCCGGACGGCTGGACCCGATACGAGATCGAGGATCTGATCGGTACCGCGGAGCCCGAGGAGCTCGCGGAGGTGCCGATCGTGGTCTCGTTGGACCCGCCGGACGCGAGCTGGGCCGAGGAGATCTGTCTGGATCTCACGGATCACGACGACCCCCTCGTCCGGGGCAACGCGGTCCTGGCGCTGGGCCACCTGGCCAGGACCACCGGGGACCTCGATGAAGAACGGGCGCGCACGGCGATCGCCGCGGGACTCGAGGATGAGGATGAATACGTCCGGGCTCAGGCCGAGGCCGCCGCGGACGACGTCGAGATGTTCCTGGAGTGGTCGATCGAGCGTTGAGCTTGCCGCGCGCGGCTCGCCTTGTACGGCTCCCGTCTGCCGCCTACCCTCATCGTCCCCCGAGTGAATCCGTTCTATCAGGAGTCCCGAAGTGAAGAAGATCGGCGCAGCGTTGATCGCTGCCGTGCTGCTCGCACAGCCTGTTCAGGCTCAGAGCGTGAAGGACCAGCTCGCCGCGTTCATCGACACCAACGCCGACCAGTATGCCGCGACGGCCCAGCACCTCTGGGACCTCGCGGAAGTCGGATACATGGAGACCGAATCGTCCGAGACGCTGCAGGGCGTTCTGCGTGACGCGGGCTTCGAGATCGCATCCGGCGTAGCCGGCATGCCGACCGCGTTCGTCGCCACGTACGGTGGTGGTGGTCCGATTATCGGGATCATGGGTGAGTACGACGCCCTTCCCGGCATCAACCAGAGCCGTTCCTCGGAGCGGGACCCGATTCCCGGCAAGATCGCCGGACACGCGTGCGGTCATCACCTCTTCGGTACCGGGTCCGTGGCGGCTGCACTCGCCATCCGCGACTGGCTCGCGGAGTCCGGTGCGCCGGGTACGATCCGCGTGTACGGGACGCCCGCCGAGGAGGGTGGAGCGGGCAAGGTCTACATGGTCCGTGAGGGACTCATGGACGACGTGGACGTGATGCTGCACTGGCATGCGAGCTCCACGAACAGCGCGAGCGCGTCGTCTTCTCTGGCGAACAAGTCGGGCATGTTCCGCTTCTACGGCCAGTCCTCCCATGCCGCGGGAGCGCCATGGCGCGGGCGCTCGGCGCTCGATGCGGTCGAAGCGTTCCACTACATGATCAACATGATGCGCGAGCACGTGACGCCTGCGGCACGGATTCACTACGTCATCACGTCCGGCGGGTCTGCGCCGAACGTCGTGCCGGACTTCGCCGAGTCCTACATCTACGTTCGGCATCCCGACCCGGAAGAGTCGCGTCGGATGTTCGACTGGGTGACGCGAATCGCCGAGGCGGCCGCCATGGGCACCGAGACGCGAATGGAGCACGAGGTCATCCACGGGATCTACAACGTCCTTCCCAACGAGGCCCTGGCGCGTGCCATGTATGAGAACCTCAATCTCGTCGGGGGCGTCGAGTACAACGCCGAAGAGCGCGCGTTCGCCGAGGCGATCCACAGCACGTTCCCGGAGGACGCACCGCCGATCGAACGGGCCGCGATGATCGAGCCTTTCGAGGTGATCGAGGTGGGTCAGGGTGGTTCGACGGATGTCGGGGACGTGTCGTGGACGGTTCCCACGGCCGGGCTCGGTACGGCCACCTGGGTCCCCGGTACGTCGGCGCATTCATGGCAGGCGGTTGCCGCCGGCGGGACGAGCATCGGGAACAAGGGCATGATCAATGCGGCCAAGACGCTCGCGTTCACCCTGTATGACCTCTTCACCACGCCGTCGTTGATCGACGCGGCATACGAAGAGTTCGACCGTCGTCGCGGCCCCGGCTACATCTACGAGCCGCTGCTCGGAGATCGGGATCCGCCGCTCGACTATCGGGCGAGTGTGGTCGGGGGTGCAAACAACCAGTGAGCGTCTGGTCGCGCGCGTCTAGCTCCTGATCAGGAGCGTTTCTCCGTGCCGCGGGATACGGAGCCGGTCTGGGTCCAGACCGGCTTCGGTCCACGCGGCACGCGTGCGTTCCGGGGGTTCGAGCGGATCCTCGAATGTGAGACGGAAGGTGCCCCAGTGGGTGGGAATGAAGTCGCCCGCCGAACCCAGGTCGACGTATGCCTGCACCGCTTCCTCCGGGTTCATGTGGGAAACCTTCATGAACCAGCGTGGCTCGTAGGCACCGATCGGCAGGAGTGAGGCGTCGAACGGTCCGAGACGGTCCGCCACCTCGGTGAAATGGGAGGCGTACGCCGTGTCTCCTCCGAAATAGATGCGGGGTGCGCGAACGCCTGTGCCGCCCGCCCCGGTTGGCGTACCGATGACCCAGGAGTTCCAGAGGCGTGTATTCGTTCCCCACGGGGTCCGTCGCGTCCAGTGGCGGGCGGGTGCGGCGGTGATGGCGTGACCCGCGGGGCCCGGAGCGCTCTGCCACCAGTCCAGCTCGGTCACGTTCCGAATGCCTCGCCTTTGAAACCAGGAGCGATAGCCCGGTGGCGTAAACCACTCGAGGGCGTGGCCGAATCGGCGATGGAGCCGACGGACCGTTGGTGAGTCGAGGTGGTCGAAGTGATCGTGAGACAGGATTACACCGTGAATCTCAGGCAGCGCGTCGACACCTGGGGATGCCGGCACGAACCTCCGTGAACCGATCCACGGGACGGGCGAGACACGAGGCGACCAGACCGGGTCCGTGAGGAGGTTGGCCCCGGGCAGCTCCAGCAGGAACGAGGCGTGCCCGACCCAGGTGACGCGAGCCTGGTCCTGATCAACGGGTCTTCGGTCCGTTTCCCACGGCTCGATCGGAAGTTGATCCGGTGACGGGTCGGGTGGATGGTCGCCCGCGAGCCACTCCCTGGCGACCTCGCCAATCCTGCCGCGTATCGAGTCGTCCAACGACGCCTCTGGCCACGGACTCCGGTAACGGCCGTCCGGTCCGTGATGGGCGGGACGGGGACTGGGTTTAGTCACATGAGGACGAGCTGCCGGCGTGGACGGACTTCCCATCTTCCAACCCAGAAATGCCGATGAAGGTCCGGCGGGACCCGACGAATTGGACACCGGCGAGCGCGTCCAAGGACCGTCGGTACCGACCCTAATTGCCGAGCATGCGTGTCAGCAGATTCCGGGTCATTTGCTGAACCCTGGCGTCCGTTGCAGGTCGGTCGGGGTTGAAGCCGTCATTGTCGAGGAACCACGACCAGTAGTTTGTGCCGGCGGCAAAGACGATCGCGCCACTCGCGGACCTCGTGTGAATCGCCGCATGGTGGACGTCGGGAAGGGAATTGCGATCGAGGACGGGGGATTCGGCCAGCAACACGAGGTCGACCGTGGGCGGTGACACGCCGTTGTCCCAGACTCTGTCGTACTCATAGCCCACAAGTCCGGGGATCTCGTCCCCGTCGACGACTCCAGTTCCGTCGTAAATCCAGTGTGCTGAGTTCTTCACCACCCAGGGGAAGGAGTCGCCAAACGTGTAGTCGGAGCTGTACATGATGCCGAGGATGCCGTTCTCCGGCTCGTTGACCTCCGCGTCTCGCCATCGGACGGTCGTTTCACCCGGGGGTGCACCCACGTCCAGCGCGGCCTCCTTGAAGCCGACCATCACCCGGTTCGGCGCGGACGAGGACGACGCCTCGAAGCGGACCTGCCAGTACAGGTTGTTCGCATCGAAGAACGCGGCATGCGTACCCGCGTCGAGGGCACCCACGAGCACGTCGCGCATTCCTCGTGACCAGTACTCGTCGTGGAAGTTCGAGACGAAGACGCGCACGCCCGACAGGAGGGAAGGGTCTCTCTCCAGGTCGATGCTCGTGACGTAGGAGGCGTCGTACCCCTCCCGCTCCAGCCAGCGGATGAGGTTGTAGTCCCCCGAGAATACGTCTCCCGCCCCCGACCCGTTCGCGTACGGTCGGTCGAAGGAGACCTTGTACGCTCTCCCTCCCTCCGAGTTGTACTCATACAGGCTCTTGCCACCCCAGTTGTTGTACGCCTGGTAGGTGGTCACCGGGATCTGTACGACCATGTCCCCGGGCGCGGCATCGTCACGGATCACGAACATGATCCGGCCCAGAGGGGCGCCGGTTGACGTCAGGTCGACCAGGTAGACGCCACTCGTCCAGGTCGCGTCCGTCTGCAGCGTGTACGTCGAACTCCACGCCGCCTCGATCAGTCCGGTTCCGACCTCTGCCACCGGTTGAGCTTGCTCGAGACCGGCGACCGAGTCGACGCGCAGAATCACACTCTTGCCGACTCCTCCGTACCAGCCCAGTCGTGAGACCTCGAGGGTATGCTCCGAACCATCGGTCGAGATGTGAAAAGAGATGGCGTCCCCCCGATCGATGCTCACGTCTCCGGCGTACCCCTCGATGAAGGTGGCCTCCTTGAGGACCTTGAGAGACTGGACCGCCTGCGCGACCTGACCGTCTCCGCTACGTACCTCGATCGTGAAGGAACGGGCCTCAACGAGTGTCGGTGTGCCGGACATCCGTCCCGAGACGTCGAGGACCAGCCCATCCGGGATGGCTCCGCTGACGAGCGTGACCTCGTAGCTCCCATCCCCACCCGCTGCACCGATCGTGTCCGAGTACGACATACCCACTCGGGCCTCCGTTAGCGCGATCGTGTCGACGGACAGGGGCTCGTAGACGATCAGTTCCACGCTCAGTGAGTCGACCTGCCCATCGCCGGACGTGACGATCGCAAGCACCTGATTCACGCCCGTCATCGCAGGAGTGCCCTCGATGAGTCCGTCCGGTGAGAGCGTTAAGCCCTCGGGCAGACCCTCGCTTCCCGCGGACCACAGGTACTCGCCGTCTCCCCCCGTGGCCTGCAGCGTCCCCGTGTACGGCACGCCCACGACGCCGGAACTCAGCATGGGATTGGATGCCAGCAAGGGTTCGTAGACGCGGACGGTCACCGTATCAGACACCGCTCCGGCCGATGCGACGAGGCTGACTACGCCCGCGGACTTCGCTGTCACGAGCCCCAGTGAGTCGACCGAGGCGACGCTCGAGTCTACGGACGCCCACACGGCACGTTGCCCGACGACGGCGACCCCAAGTGCGTCTGTAAGTGCGGCCACGATGGTTAGCGTATCCTCGCGGACCATCGACGCAGGAGCCCCCGGATCGATCGTGATGTTCGCGACGATCTGGGTGACGGCTACGCTGGCGGTGACGATCGCCGCTCCACTCGTCGCCGTGATCGTCGCGGTGCCGTTCGCCCTGGAGGTTACGACTCCGAAGGCGTCGACCACTGAGACCACGGTGTCCGATGCGGTCCACAGGACGGCGGCGCCGGCCATCGGCTGCCCCAAGGCATCCAGAACCGTCGCCGTGACCGTCGCCGTGTCACCGAGCGACGTAAAGCTGAGCGTGTCGGTATCGAGTTCGATCGACGCAGCCAGCTGACTCACGGTCGCGGATGTGCTCGCACTCGACGCGTCGGCCGTTGCGGTAATCGTGGCGGTCCCATTGGCCCGGGAGACGACCAGTCCTCCAGCATCTACCGCCACGACGGTGGAGTCCGATGTCGTCCACGTCACGTCTGCGCCCTCCACGGGGGCGTCATTCGCATCCAGCGCGGACACGCTCAACCGGGCCGTATCGCCCAACGAGACGAAGGTGAGCGTGTCCGTGCTCAGCCCGATCCACACGACCACTTGATCCACGGTCACCTGCGCGGCCGCGCTTGCCACTCCGCTCGTTGCGGTAATCGTCGCCGAGCCGTTCCGGACCGCTGTCACGACGCCGTTGCCGGCGACCGCGGCGACGTCCAGGTCCGAGGAGGTCCAGGTCACAGTCTGGCCCGGCATCACGGAACCGTTCTGGTCCCTCACCGTCGCCGTCAGTGTCGTCGTTTCGCCCAGAGAGCCGAGCGTTACCGCACTTGTCGACAGCTCGATACTCGTGGCGGTGGGGGTCGGTGGTTCGGTCGGCGTCGGGCTGTCGGAGGTGCACGAGACCACGGCCAGTGCGGAGAGCCCGACGAGCAACCTGTGCACCCGGCGTGCAGCTCTCCGGCGATGGAGACGGTTGGTCTCGTCGCCGCGCCGGTACTCGAGCGTCATGGCTACGACCGCACGATCACGGAGGCCCACCCCGCCGCGAACACAACCGACCGTGGGGACGGGCTCTCTGAGGTCAGCGTCCGTGGCCACGCTCTTGGGATCCGATACAAGGCACCGCTCACGGCCTGGCCCCGTCTTCCTCCCGTGTGAACTGCAGCGCAGCAGTGATCCCACCCAGGTCGACCACGAACGCGTGTAGTCCGGGGACCTCGCGAGCGGCTCGGATCAGGGGGGGATCCCCGCGAAGGGCCTTCAGCTGGCTGACGAAGGCGGTCTCCCACCCACCGATGGCTACGAGCGCCTCATCGCGATCCGAGATGCCCAGCTCGGGAAACGAACGATTGGAGGACTCCAGAAACCTTCCGATGTGCAGCGCGAATCTTCCGTCTGCCCTGTGCACGCTGGCCGAACCCTCCTCCGCTGGAGCGCTGAAGTCCCAATAACGGCTGACCAGAACGCGGCGTTGACCCCATTGAAAGTGGAACGCAGAGCCGTCTGCGGAGACGGTCGCTGTTTCCCGCTCGCGGGCCCAAAGAGGCAACAGCAGATAAAAGGCCTGCTCGGGGACCACCACGAGTTCCGGTCGTGCATCCGAACTCAGTAACGGCATCACCTGGGCCAGGCTCGCGCGTCTGAGGAATAGGTCGTCCGGAGCCCATGGAGTTCTCTGGATACCGATTGCGCTGCCCAGCGGCCCTCCGAACAGGGTCGAGAGGATCAGGGCCAGGACTCCGAGCGTGCCCCGTGCACCCCTCGGTACATCCAGCAAGGAGGCGCAGAACCATCCGATCAACGGAAGGGTGAAGGTCATCAACCACACGGAGTGCCGGGTCGCCCCCATGGGGTACAGCTGCAGTGTCGCAGCGATCACCCCGATGGCAATCGCCGTTCCCCCCGCCACGAGGAGGCGCCACTCCCGCCTCGCACCTGCATAGACCAGCGCACCCAACAGAGCGATCGCTGCAGGCCCCCGAAACCAGGTCGGCGCTGCGAGCCTCTGAAAACCGAGCAGGCTGCTCCAGACTCCGCCCGGGCTCGTGATCATGTATCCACCCAGCCATCCATCCAGGGCTTCCGTTGCGAGCCCGCTCCCCGAGACAGCCCGCAGATGGAAGACCCAGAGCAGTGTGATCAGCACCCCGGGAACGAGGTGCGCAAGAGCCAGACGTCGCCACGCCGGGCGGGCAAGACCATGCGCGACACCCTCGTGGAGCAGAAGTGCGCCAAAGACGCCGATCGCGAAGATCGCCGAGTAATGCGTGAGGAGTGCGAGACACACCAGCACCACATACGTGGTCAGTCCGCGTGAGCCACCCGCACCGTCCCCTACCTGGGCATCGTCGGAACAGCCACGCGTCGCGTCGAGTTCCTTCAAGAGGAAGTAGAACGCCCAGGCGAGGAAGGCGAAGAGCATCATGTAGGGTCGCATCACCCGGGACAGCTCGACCGCTCCGCTCGAGAAGGTGACGAGCAGCCCGGAGCAGAGGGCGGCAACCAGGCCGCGTGCACCTCCGCCCGACAGCCGGTTTGTGGCTGCCCACACGCCAGCGACCGCTACGACGCCGCATGCGACTGAAAAGCCCCTGAGCCAGACGAAGTCCCAGGTCAGGATCCGGAGGCCGCGGAGCAGAAGATAGTAAAGGGGCGGATGCGCGTTCTCAGCCACCTCCGCGACGAAGTCACTCAACTGGAGGCGTGTGAGGATCGAGTAGTAGATGCCTTCGTCGGGATTGAGCCACCATTCGCCGAGGCCGGGCACGCGAAGCGCCAGGGCCACGACCAGAATGGCGATCAGCGTCCCGTGGCGGGCCACAGAATGCAGAATCGATGAAGGCTCGGTGCTCACGGTCGCGAAAGTAGAAGCGGAGTCCGCCGGGCGTCTACCTTCCTGGTACATCGCCCTGCGAGAGGTCTTGCCTTGGCGGTGTTCTTAGTTGCTCGCAACTTAGCCAATGATCCACACTCCCATGGATGATACCTCTGCGCCCTCGCCGGACGAGTTCGCGGCGGCCCTAGAGGTCGTGCGCTCTCAGCGTGTCGCAGTCTTCGTGGTCGCATTCAACGCTGAGAGCCTCATCAGAGACACCCTTCGGCGCATTCCCGAAGCTCTGCGTGAGTGCTTGACCAGTATCTACGTCATCGACGACTCGAGCCGGGACGAGACCGTCGACGTGGCTCGCACGTTGCAAGCCGAGATCCCCAACCTCGACGTGTTCCAGACCCCCTACAACCAGGGATATGGCGGGAATCAGAAACTCGGGTATCAGTACGCATCTCGTCGCGAGTTCGATATCGTCGTCCTTCTCCATGGCGATGGTCAGTATGCCCCCGAGTTCTTGCCCCGGATGCTCGCTCCGTTCCGCGACTCAGAGACGGCAGCGGTATTCGGTAGCCGCATGATGGTGTCGGGGGCCGCCCGGCGCGGCGGCATGCCGCTGTATAAATGGATCGGCAACAAGGTGCTGACAGCCGCGGAGAACCGGATTCTCGACGCCGATCTCTCCGAGTTTCACTCGGGGTACCGCGCGTACCGGGTGTCGGCGCTGGAGCAGGTGCCCTTTCAGTACAATACGAATGATTTCCACTTCGATACCGAGATCATCATTCAGCTTCTCGCAAGGGAGCTTCGGATCGTGGAGGTACCCATCCCGACGTTTTACGGCGACGAAATCTGCCACGTGGAAGGGATCCCCTACGCACTCCACTGTTTAGGAACGGCGATTCGCTCCAGAGCGAACCGGTACCACCTCGTCCATCATCCCAAATTCGACGTCTTCGATTCGGACGCGTACGTCTTCAAGATCTCTCCGAACACGGTCCACCAGCATGTCGTGAACCGAGTGGTCATGTCCGGAGAGCGCGTACTCGAGCTCGGCGCAGGTCATGGCCAGGTCGCCCTTACGCTCCACGAGCGAGGTGCGAATGTGGTCGCAGTCGATCTCACGAGACCTGACGTCGATGTTCCGTTCCCCTACCTCGCGGTGGACCTTGATGGCGCCTTCTCCGAGGAGGTCTTGTCAGAATGCGGGGGTGCAGTCGATACGGTAGTGGCGCTGGACGTGATCGAGCACCTGCTTCGACCCGAGCGGAGCCTGCGGGAAATACGTCGCACCATGAGATCCGGTGCGAAGCTGGTTGCGAGTACAGGCAACGTGGCCTTCCTCCCGGTCCGCTTCATGCTTCTTCTGGGGCAGTTCAACTACGGCAAGAAGGGGATTCTGGATCTGACGCACACCCGACTCTTCACCGTCCGCTCCTTCTGCCGAATGCTCGAGGGTGAGGGTTTTCGTGTCGATTCGGTCAGCGGCTTCGGGCCGCCCATTCGAGATATGGTGGGCGCCTCGCCCCTACTTCGCTTCCTCGATAAGGCCGCAGGCGTGATTGCCCGGCTCTGGCCCGGGCTTTTTGCTTACCAGATCCTCGTTGAGGCGACGCGAGTCGATGATGTCGAGACGCTCTTGGACCGTACGATTGCGGAGCAGGAGACGTGAAACCGCGGCGCTCGCCGCGTCTGCTCGGGCGGATCGGACGCGGCCACTTGATGCGCGGTCACCGGTGCGGTCGTGCTCGCCATCTCATCCGTCGCCGTGATAGTCGCCTGACACGAACTGCGGGGTAGCAGCAGGAGCTGGATCCAACCATTCAGACGGACATGCAGATGAAGCTCCTCCTTGTGGGTGCCACCGGGACTGTGGGCACGGCGATCGCGACTGCGTTCGAAGCCGAGGGCGACGAGGTCGTTCGGGTCGGATATGCGTCGGGTGATCAGACCGTGGACCTTGCCGATCCAACGTCCGTCCGTGCCCTCGTGGATGCCGCGGGCCCCATTGACGGGATCGTCTGCTCGGCTGGTGTCGCCCAGTTCGGGCCGGTTGAGGAGCTCGACGATCAAGCCTACCAGTCAAGCATCGCAAACAAGCTGATGGGGCAGGTCAATCTCGTGCGTTTCGGGCTCGAGTCGCTACGCGAAGGGGCGTCCTTCACGCTGACCACCGGCACACTGAGTGTCCGTCCGACACCCGGCACCGCGGCCGTTGCCATGGTCGGCGGTGCGCTCGAGGCCTTCGTGCGTGCCGCAGCCCTGGACCTGGATGGGCGGTATCGAGTGAATGCGGTAAGCCCGGGCTGGGTAGCGGAGTCGCGGCAGGCGATGGGGCTCGAGCCGATGCCGGGGATCTGGGCCGACGATCTCGCCCAGTATTACGTCATGGCGGTGCACGGCGACGCGAACGGAGAGGTCTTCGAGGCCGAGAAGCCGCTCGAGGTTGCCCTCGGTTAGACCCTTCGCGGGCCGGTCACGCGAGTGAGGCCTGGCTCGACGGTCAGGGGCGCCACGGGTAGTCAGGCCGCCTGAGATGCCAGTCGGTCTCCGACTGAAAGGACATACCGAAGTCGAGGGCGGCCTGATCATCGAACGGGGATGCCACGATCTGCAGGCAGAGGGGCATTCCGTCGAGATCAAATCCGCAGGGGATGTTGAGGCCCGGGTGGCCGACCAGATTCGCGATGTAGTTGAGTCGAGGGGTCGCGGCGTCGAAGTCTGCGGGCGGCTCCCACTCGTTGCGGGCCGGTATCGGCCACCCGTCGCTCACTTCACGCAGTCCGGCCCCATTCGGCCACGTAGGTGCCACGACCGCGTCGTACCGTGAGAGAATCTCGTCGGCCTCACGCGTCAGCTGGCTGCGGATCCGCTGCGCGGTCAGATAGTCGGCCGCCGGCATCATGCGCCCCGCCATCCATCCCGCCGCTCGGTCTTCGTTGAAGGAGAACATTCCGCCGGCCCGTCCGTCGGCGAATAGCGGCTCGAAAATCGTGCCGCTTTCGACGGTCACGATCGTGCTGAACAGGGCACCGGTCGGGTAGAGCGGGAGATCGATGTCCTCCACGATGACACCCATCGATTCCCAGGTGTCGAGCGCCTCCTCGAAGACCTGTCGGTTGTGATCCGACTGCGTGAGGAGGAACTCGCGGCGGTGCACGCCGAGCCGTCGGCCGCGCATCCTCCCCGGGCTGGGCCGGAAAGAAAAGGGGCGATCCACCGACGAGTTATCGCGTGGATCGAAGCCGTTGATCTGTTCGAGGATGTACCCACAGTCCTCCGCGGACCTCCCGACAGGCCCGATCTTGTCGAGGCTCCACGACAGGGGCATGCAGCCGAATCGGCTCACTCGGCTGAAGGTGGGGCGCAGGCCGGAGGCACCGACGGACGAGCCGGGGAAGACGATCGATCCCCCCGTCTCCGTTCCGATCCCGAACCCGATCAGGCCGGCTACGGCAGCCGAGACCGTGCCGCTGGACGACCCGAAGCTGGTACGATCCAGCTTCCACGGGTTCAACGCGGAGCTGGTGTTGCCACCGGCGAATTCACCGAGCGACATCTTCGCCATCAAGATGGCTCCGGCGTCCGCGAGACGATCGATGACGGCGGCGTTACGAGTCGGAATTCGATCGCGGAAGATCCCGGATCCCCACGTGGTCCGGATACCGTCCGTGTCGAGCAGGTCCTTCACACCGTACGGGATGCCGTGCAGTATGCTGCGCCGCCGACCCGCCCGCAGTTCTTGGTCGGCAAGTTCGGCCGCCGCGAGCGCTTGATCGCGGGCGATCGTGACCATCGTCGAGAGCATGCCGTCATGGTCGGAGCGCGGCTCACTTGGCAGCTCGAACGGGGGTGGGTCGAGTTGCTCGGCGCGCTCGAGGAAGAGACGCGTCAGTTCGACCGAGGTGATCTCTCCGGAGGCGAGGAGGTCGGCCTGCTCGCGTACGGTCATGAAGTGGACTGGGGTCGACTGCATCTCAACCCCTCCGGAAGATCGTGAGGGGCTGCTCGTCCTCGTTCAAGGGAAACGCCCGGAGCTCGTTGGAGATGCGCGCGCTGTTCGCGACCGCTCGACGAAGGCGCTCGAATTGGTCGGGGTCCTCGTAGATGCCAGGGGCTCCCTGAGTGTCGAGCAGTGCCCGAACCATCTCCGCCGAGACGTCTCCCGAGTCGGCGACCTGTGCGCACGCCTGCTGCCATGCCAATGTCAGAGCTGCCGCGCCGGCGCCGGCCACTTTCGTGAACGTTCTACGGTCGATCGACATCACGCCCCCTTGAAGTCTGGAAGCTCGGGTCTAGTATGCCGGCCTCCGATGGACCCTCATGAGGCGTGGTTCGCAAATGGATGACAAGGGAAGCCTGCTGATCCGGGGGGGCACGGTCGTGACCGCGACCGGTCGCTCTCAGGCTGACGTACTGGTGCGGAACGGGCGGATTGACGCGGTTGGCCCCGATCTCGACGTCGCGGATGCCGATGTGGACCGTGTCATCGATGCGGCCGGGCACTGGGTGATGCCCGGCGGAATCGACACGCATACGCATCTGGCCCATCCGATCGGTCGACTCGGGGTCACGACTGCGGACGACTTCTACACTGGTACCGTGGCCGGGGCATTCGGAGGCGTCACGACGATCATCGACTTCGGACTGCAGGAGCAGGGCGGGACGCTGAGGGATGCCCGTGATCACCGCCTCGGCGTCATCGATCCGGATGCGGTGATCGACTTCGGCTTCCACCTGATCGTGACCGACGTGAACGATGGCGTTCTGGCGGAGATGGGTGATCTGATCCGCTCAGGCTTTCCGTCCTTCAAGGTGTACATGACCTACGGAGACAAGAAGATCGGGGACGATGATCTGATTCTTCTCCTCGAGGTCGCGGGTGAGCACGGTGGACTCATCTATGCGCACTGCGAGAATGACTGTGCGGTCACGCATCTCATCGAGCGTCACCTCGCGGAAGGAAAGACCGGGCCGGCATACCACGCCACGAGTCGCCCGCCGGCCGTCGAAGCCGAGGCGACGAATCGAGCGATCATGCTGGCCGAGCTGGCGGGTGCACCCATCTGCATTGCGCACGTGACGTCGTCGGGGGCCGCTCAGCATGTTGCGGATGCGCGTGCGAGGGGAGTGGCTGTCGCCGCCGAGACGTGCCCGCAGTACCTGGTGCTCGACGCCTCCGTCTACGACCCCGGGGCCGGGTGCGAAGTGGCGAAATTCGTCTGCAGTCCGCCGATGCGTGAACACAGCCATGTCGACGCCCTGTGGGATGCGCTTGCTGACGGCTCCATCCAACAGGTCTCGTCGGACCATGCTCCGTTCCGGTATGAAGGGCAGAAGACCGGGGGGTGCGACAACTTCACGCAGATCCCGAATGGGCTACCCGGCATCGAGACGCGGCTTCCCATCGTGTTCACCGAAGGTGTCGCCGCGGGGCGACTCACGCCCGAGCGGTTCGTCGAACTCACCGCCACTGCGCCGGCGCGCATCTTCGGACTGACGGGCAAGGGCCGGATCGAGCCGGGAGCCGACGCCGACCTGATCGTGGTGGACCCCGAGCGTGAAGTCGTCATCTCGGCCGACGTCCTGCACTCGGACGTCGACTACAGCCCCTACGAAGGCATGCGGCTGAAGGGGTTCCCTACATGGACTGTCGCCCGAGGCGATGTCATCGTCGATGACGGGCACCTGACCGCCGAGCGAGGGCGCGGACGGCGGGTGGACCGGATTCCGATCGAGCCCGCGAATCTGCCGTAGGCGCCTGCTCGCGCGGGTCGGGCAGGTCTACGGAATCAGATCTGAGCGCACCTCGTCGATGATTCCGTAGAAGCAGCACCATTCGCCCTCCAGGACCGAGGGCCGCGACCGGAGCCCGAAGACCACGCCATCCTCGGGTGCCACGACCTCGGCGGTCACACGGCCATACAGGTCGTAGACCTTGCCGAGGGGGGTCCCGGCAGGCATGGCGGTCTCGAAGACCATGTTCGGGTCGCCCACCCACATCCCGGAGGCTGGAGCGAGGAGTGCCTCCTGGTGCCCCATGCGCCACTCGGGTGCATACGTCGCGTCACCGGGCACCATCCCATAGTGACGCATCACATTCAGGTATCCCGCGGCCAGGTCGTCGGCGATGCTGTGGAAGTCACTGGTGAGGGTCCGACAGTTCCCGCCGAGCTCCACCGTGATACCGGCCTTTCCGAGTTCGGCCATCTTCGATGACGGGTTGGCGCCACCGACACCCGAGCGGAACACCAGATCCCACGGCTCTCCCATGGCGGCGGCGAGCTCGAGACTCTGGGGGTTGTCCGAGGCGAAGATCATGTGGGCGAGGTAGCTGTGCTCGCCGCCCGAGTGCACGGCGATCTGCAGATCGCATGAGTCCTTCATCGCGACCCAATGGGCCCAAGCTGCCCGTTCGCTCGGGTAGCCGTCTGCGCGGCCGGGATACATGCGGTTCATGTCGTACGTGAACGAGTCGAGCGGATCACCCCGCTTGCCCGCCTCGAACGCCGGGACGTTCATCGCCGCGACGCCGACCACTGTGCCCGATACTTCGGCGGGGTTCAGCCGATCGAAGAGTCGGAAGATCGAGAAGGCACCCTCCGGCTCATCCCCGTGCGTCGCGCCGTTGATCCAGAGGATCGGTCCGTCGTTCGCACCGTGGCAGACGAGAACCGGAATCTCTCTGGGTCGTCCGTCGGCTTCCGAGCCGACGGGCAGAGCGGCATGTCCGATGCTGCCGGCGTCTATCTCTCCGTTTCCGATCTGAAGTGCGTCTCTCATGCGTGTCTCGGTCGATGTCTGTCGGGGCTGGCGGCCGGGAAGGTACGGCGGGGACAGACGACTGTCACCGGGACTTGAACACTCTTGCCCGCTGACGGGTCTTTCTTGTACAATTGTTCAATCAATAGCTGAACAACAGCTGAACATCATAGAAATCATGCTCACATCACCTCTGCTCCTCGCGGCGCTGGTCCAGCTTTCGCCGGTCCAAGGCGACTTCGGTCCCGACCCTGTTTCTGCCCGTTCCTCCGACGGTCGTCCGACCTCGTCAGCGGTGGAATACAGCGGGGTCGCGCGCGAACTCGACGTCGCGGCTCCGGTGCTCGCATCCCCCGACATCTCCATCGACGGTCGCCTGGATGAAGTGGCGTGGGAGCGTGCGGCGCTCCTCACCGGCTTCTCCCAGTACGAACCCGTAGAGGGAACCCCGGCGTCCGAGGAGACGACCGTTCGCATGATTGTGACCCAGGACGCGCTCTACTTCGCCATCCGGGCTGAGGATTCGAGCGGCGGGGTGCGCGCCACACTGACGCAGCGCGACGGGTATGGCCGCTCGGATGACTATGTCCGCGTCATTCTCGACACGTTCAACGATCAGCGGCGCGCGTACGTGTTCATGGTTAACCCGTACGGCGTTCAGGGCGATGGACTCTGGGTCGAAGGGGGAAGCGGTCGATTCGGTGATCCGATCGACTGGAATCCTGACTTCCTCTGGGAGTCGAATGGACGCGTCGACGATGCGGGCTACTCAGCTGAGATCAAGATTCCGCTCAAGACGCTGCGGTTCCCGGAAGCCGATGTTCAGGACTGGGGACTCCAGGTTCAGCGGACGATCCGCCGGACGGGCTACCAGTCGTCGTGGGCGCCCATTACCCAGGAGCGAGCGAACAAGTTGGAGCAGGCTGGCTCGCTGACAGGGCTCAGGGGTCTGGACGCGGGTCTGTTCATGGAGATCAACCCGACGCTGGTCGGTTCACGCACCGGCCAGGCCGCGACCGATGGCACGGGCCTCGTGGGCGACGGAGGCCAGGGCGAGATGGGGTTGAACCTCACCTACGGCCTGACGTCGAATCTCACGCTCGACGGAACCTTCAATCCCGACTTCAGTCAGGTTGAAGCCGACGCGGGCCAGATCGCCGTGAACGAGCGCTTCGCACTCTTCCTGCCCGAGCAGCGTCCGTTCTTCCTCGAGGGGACGGACGTCTTCAACATGCCGAAGCGGCTCGTGTATACCCGATCGATCGTGAACCCGGTCGGAGCCGCCAAGATTTCCGGAAAGATCGGCGGGCTTCAGGTCGCCTACCTCGGAGCTGTCGACGAGGTCAACTCCGGGGCGTCAAACCCGATGGTCAATGTCATGCGGGTGCGCGGTGACATCGGCCAGTCGTCGAGCATCGGAGCGGTCTACACCGACCGCACCGAGCCGGGCGTCGACTTCAACCGCGTGATGGGTGCGGACGCCCGGTTTGTTCTCGGCGGTCGCTACACCCTGGAGATGCTCGCGGCCGGAAGCGCAGATGGTGCCAGTGGGACCGACACCGACTGGGGTTCGATGTTCTCGCTGAGCGCTCGCCGCTCCAGCCGAACCCTCTCGATGAACGCCTCGTTCGAGGACTCGTCGGAGGAATTCCGGGCGGGCAGCGGGTTCATCCGCCGGGTGGGCGTGACCCAGCTCGATGGACGGACGAGCTACACGTTCCGCGGCAAGCGCGGGGCGCTGGTGGAGAGCTGGGGCCCCTCGATCGACGCCGATATGACGTGGCTTCGCGAGGACTTCTGGTCTGGTGGTGCGCCGCAGGAGACCCAGCTCGGTGCGGGACTCAGCGCCTCCTTCCGGGGGAACATCGGTGGCTTCCTGAACTTCCGACGTCGCGGCTTCAGCTTCGATTCTGCTCTGTACGATGGGCTCTTCTCGGGGCCGTCGGAGTCGACGGTGGTTCCGGTGAGCGAAGGGGCGGACCTCTACTCCGGCTTGAACAGCGTAAGCCTTCGAAGCTGGATCAGCTCATTCGAGCGGGTCCGTATCTCACTGGGCGGTGGGTGGAGCGAGACGCCCATCTTCTCCAGTGGCCTTCCGCTCGACGTCGGAGAACAGTGGAGCGGTGATCTCGGATTCACCTTCTATCCCACTGGATCGATTCAGGCCGAGATCGGGGCGCGACACGTGACCATTCTTCGGAGCCTGGACGGGTCGACCTATTCTCAGGCGACCATTCCGCGTCTCCAGGCCCGGTACCAGGTCACGCGCGCGATGTACGTACGTGGCATCGGTGAGTACTCCAGTCAGAAGCGGGGCAACCTGCTCGACCCCGTGACCGGCGAGCAGGTGTACACGTGTTCCGACGATGGCTGCGCTGCACGGCGCGGTTCGGACCGCCACGACTTCCGGGTCGAGGGGCTGCTCGGGTACGAGCCGTCACCGGGCACCGTGCTCTTCTTCGGGTACACGCGTCAGTTCCGTGACACGTCCGCGTTCAGCTTCGATCAGGTTCAGGCCGTTCGGGATGGGCTCTTCCTCAAACTGAGCTATCGCTTCCGGATGTAGACGCGACGTCCGACGGCGACGCAACGAGGCCGGCTCCGCCCTGGGCGGAGCCGGCCTCTTCGCGTACGTGCTCTATCGGGGACCCGCTACTGCCGGGGGGGGCACGTTAACGGTTGCAGTTCCGGTAGTTGCAGACGGGCGTCAGGTTCGCGCCGGTCAGACCCTGTGGCTCCGGCTCTGCTACCGCCGGCAGGGTCAGTGTGCCGATCCCGTCGATCGAGGCCGATACAACCTCGCCGGCCTGCAGGTAACCCCGGTCGGACCCGGCGTTCGTCCCTCCGGACGTACCATTGTTGATCACGTCGCCCGGATAGAGAGTGATGATCGAGGAGCCATACTCGATCAGCTCCCACAGGGAGTGGATCATGTCACCGGCGGTGGCTTCCTGCAGCTGCTGGTCACCGATCGAGAGCGTCTGACGGAGGATCTCCATCGGGTTGCCGTAGAACTCCTTCGGGACGATCCACGGCCCCTGCGGCGCGAAGGTGTCGTGTCCCTTCCCGACGAACCAGTCGGACGTCATCGGGTTGCCGCCCGGCGGGCGACCGCCACGGTCGGAGACGTCGATGGTGACCATGTACCCGAACACGTGCGCCTCGGCGTCGTCCGCGGAGATGTACTTGCCCGCTCGACCGATCACGGCGCCCAGCTCGACTTCCCAGTCGATACGGTCGCGACCCCACGGAAGAACGATCTCGTGACCGTTACCGATGACCGCACCGCGGCTCGGCTTCAGAAAGAGGTACGGAACGCCGCGGTTCTCACGACGCTGACGACGGGCTTCCGCCTGCTGCTCGGGGCTCCCGGCCTCGTTCACATGACTGTAGAAGTTGACGGCCGCGTTCAGGATCTTGCCGGGATACATGATCGGGGGCAGCGTCCCGACCTCGTCGAGGTCGTAGACGTAGTCCGGCCGTGCGCCCGTAATCATGTCGTTTTCCACGACATGGTTTACGAGCTCGTAGAGACGGGCCTTCATGCCGTACTCGTAGCGCGCGATCAGGTCGAGCATGTCAGCGGGCTCCGGGATCGCAGGGTATGCCGGATCCCGCTCGAGAGCGGCGTTCGCCGGGTTCAGCGCGACGATGTACTGGTCGCGGAGGACCACGCCGACCTGCGGTGTTCCATCGATCTCGAAGGTGCCGACCTTGAACGGTTCGGCTACGTCCATTTGAGCCGTCGTCGGTGCCGGGACCGATACGGCTGCCGCCAGGGCGAAGGCAAAGACTGGAAGGGTCGTTCGGATGCGCATGGCCATGCCTCGTCGAACGGGTGGGGTGAGAGGCTGTCAGTCTGAGGTGCACCTGCGTGCGGGTCAATCGCCGGAGGTGCGACGCGGACGAAAAGCGGTATGATGGCCGTCCCTTCAACCAGTCAGGTTCGCCATGTCACAGTCTCCCTTCGCCGTCACATCGTCCGCAGGCGCTGCCCTCGTGGCTGCGGCTGCACTGTTACTCTCCGCGACCCCGATCCGGGCTCAGGATCCGGGAATCGATGCCGCGGTCGAGCGCTACGTCGCCGACATCATCGAGATGCGGCATCAGATTCACGAATTTCCGGAGTTGGGGAATCGTGAGTTCGAGACCTCGGCGCTCGTCGCGGCGCATCTCCGGGCGCTGAACTTCGATGAAGTCCAGACCGGGGTCGCACACACCGGCGTCGTCGGCCTCCTCGTCGGCGGGCTGCCGGGGGATACGGTGGCGGTCCGCGCGGACATGGATGCGCTGCCGGTCACGGAGAACACACCGTACGAGTTCGCGTCCCGCGTGCGAACGGAATATCTGGGGCAAGAGGTCGGTGTCATGCACGCCTGCGGTCACGACGTTCACACGGCGGTACAGCTTGGCGTCGCCTCGGTCCTGGCCTCGATGCGCGACGAGATCCCCGGTGTGGTGAAGTTCATCTTCCAGCCGGCTGAAGAAGGGCCGCCCCCGGGTGAAGAGGGCGGTGCGGACCTCATGGTGCGGGAGGGCGTGCTTGGTTCCCCCAGGCCGTCGGCGATCTTCGGGCTGCACACGCTTGCGTCCATGCAGGTGGGCACGCTCGGCTATGCGACGGGCCCGATGCTCGCTGCGGTTGACGGGTTCAACATCCGAATCATCGGACAGCAGGCGCATGGGGCGTACCCGGAGCTCGGCATCGACCCCGTGGTGATGGCGTCCCAGGTGGTCATGGGGCTTCAGACCATCCGGTCTCGCAACCTTCCATCCCTTGAGCCAAGCGTGGTGACGGTCGGCCGAATCCAGGGTGGCACCCGGCGCAACATCATCCCGGAAGACGTGATCATGGAGGGGACGGTGCGGACGTATTCCCCGCAGGTCCGGGACGACGTCGAGCGGCGGATGCGCGAAATCGTCGACGGAATCGTCTCCGCCGGTGGCGGCAGCTACGAACTGGAGTACAACCGCGGCACGCCGGCCACCATCAACAGCACCGTGCTCTCGGCCCAGATGGCACCGACGCTCGAGCGCGTGGTGGGTGCGGACCGGGTCGAGGTGCTCGATCCCGTCATGGGCGGCGAGGACTTCGCGTACTTCGCCAACGAGGTGCCGGGGTTCTTCTTCCGACTCGGCATGGTTGCCCCCGGGGTGGTGTCCGGTGGGCACCACACGCCGGAGTTCCAGGCGGACGACTCGTCGATCGGAGTCGGAATGCGCGCGATGTCGAACCTGCTGATGGACTACCTGAAGACTCGGCCGCGGACCCAGTAGAGCGGTCAGGAGACCAGACGATGAACACGTTGTTGAAGACCTCGAGTGTGACCGCAGAGACGTTGCTCGCCATCGCAGGCGTGACCCTGACCATGGCACTGCCCGAGCCCGTGGATGGCCAGACGCGCTTTCTGCGGCAGCCCGCGGTGAGTGCCGAGGAGATCGCATTCGTCCACGCCAACGACATCTGGGTCGTCGGTCGTGACGGGGGTGATGCCCGGCGGCTCACCTCCGCGGACGGCGCCGAAACTGAACCTGCGTTCAGCCCGGATGGTCGATGGATCGCCTTCACGGGGGAGTACGGTGGCAATCAGGACGTCTACCTCGTGGAGGCGTCAGGGGGGCAGCCGAAGAGGCTCACGTGGCATCCGTCCTCGGACGTCGTGCAGGGTTGGACGCCCGACGGAGAGATTCTGTTTCGATCCGGGCGCGAGGCAGTGCCCACGCGTCTCTGGACCTTCTATACCGTCGGCACCGAGGGTGGACTCCCGGTGCGATCGCGGCTCCATCAGGCGTACCAGGGTGAGTTGAGCGACGACGGAGCCTACTACGCGTATCAGGAGATCCAGCTCTGGGATCCCGGATGGCGGAACTACCGGGGGGGGCAGGCGCAGCCAATCCGGATCGTCTCCACGGAATCACTCGACCTGGAGCACCCCTCGTGGGAGGGCGAGCGACATCTCGATCCGACGTGGATGGAGGGCACCGTCTACTACATGTCGGAGCGTGACTGGGCGAGCAACGTCTGGGCGTACGACCCCGCGACGGGGGTCGACCGGCAGCTGACGTTCCACGCCGACTTCGACGTGATGAGCCTCGATGCGGGTCACGGCGTCGTGGTCTACGAGCAGGCCGGCTACCTGCACGAACTCGATCCGGCCACAGGCACGACGCGGCAGCTCGAGATCCGGGCCGCGGGAGACCAGAACTGGGCCCGTGGACGGTGGGAAGACGTGCCGGCCACGCAGCTGACGAACCCGGGCCTGTCCCCGACCGGGCAACGCGCGGTGTTCGAGCACCGTGGTGACATCTTCACGGTACCTGTGGACGAGGGGAGCTGGCGGAATCTCACACGGACTCCAGGGGTCGCCGACCGCTCTCCGGTCTGGTCCCCGGACGGCTCGCAGGTGGCCTGGTTCAGCGACGCGTCCGGGGAATATCAACTGGTCATCGCCGATCAGCTCGGGCGGGATCAACGGACGATTCCGATTTCGGAGCCGTCTTTCTACTTCGAGGCGCGCTGGTCTCCGGACGGAAGCAAGCTGGCGTTCACGGACACCCATTACCGGGTCCTCGTCATGGACGTGGCGACCGGGCGTGTCCAGCACGTGGACACGGACCGGTATGCTCACCCCGAGCGCACCATGAATCCCGTGTGGTCTCCGGATTCTCGCTTCGTCGCCTACGCGCGCCGGCTCGATACCCAGCTCCGGGTGATCATCGCGTACGACACCGAAACGGGTGAGCGGCATCAACTCACCGACGGAATGGCCGACGCGATCAGTCCGGTCTGGGACGAGTCGGGTGACTACCTGTATTTCCTGGCCTCGACCAACTACGGGCTCAACACCGGCTGGCTCGACATGACGTCGTATGACCGCCCCGTGACCCGAGCACTGTACGTGGCCGTCCTCGACGCCGACGGGACGTCGCCCTTCCTGCCGGTCAGCGACGAGGAAACCGATGACGCGGCGGATGACGAAGGGGACGGGGAGGTCAGCGTCACGATCGACATGGCGGGTATCGCCGGCCGGATCGTCCCGGCGCCGAGTCTGCCGCTGCGAGACTACACCGGACTCCTCCCCGCTCCGGGTGGTCACGTCTTCGTGCTGGAGTCCGTGCCGAACGAGTCCGGGGTGACGGTCCACCGGTACAGCCTCGCGGATCGCGAGCCGACCGAGTACGCAACCGGCGTAGCCACGGCTACGGTCTCGGACGATCGGAGCACGATCCTTCATCGATCCGGGTCCACATGGCGTGCCACTGCGACAGCTGGATCGCCGCCTTCCAGTTCGGATGGCCGACTCTCGCTGGGTGACGTACGCGTCCGGGTCGAGCCGACCGAGGAGTGGGCCCAGATGCTGCGGGACGGGTGGCGCTTCATGCGTGATTTCCTGTACGTCGACAATCAGCACGGCGCGCCATGGGATGACGTGTGGGATTGGTATTCCGCATGGCTTCCGGACGTGGAGCATCGCTCGGACTTCAACCACCTTCTCGACATGCTGTCGGGTGAGATCGCGGTGGGTCACTCGTATGTCCGCGGGGGCGACTACCCGGAGCTCACGAACCCCCGTACGGGCCTCCTCGGTGCCGACCTCTCCATGGTGGGCAGCGCCTATCGGATCGACCGCATCTACTCCGGCGAAAGCTGGAATCCGGGCCTCCAGGGGCCGCTCGCGCATCCGGGGCTGGCCGTGTCCGAAGGCGACTACATCGTCGCCATCGACGGACGTGAACTTCGCGCGCCGACGAACCCCTTCGCACTCCTCGAGGGCACGGCTGGCCGCCCTGTAACACTCACCGTCAGCGATGCGCCAGCCGGTTCGGCGACTCGGGACGTCGTGATCGAGCCGGTCGGCAGCGAAGGGCAGCTGCGTAGCTGGGCGTGGATCGAAGGCAATCGGCAGAAGGTGCACGAGATGAGCGATGGGCGGTTGGCCTACGTCTACCTGCCGAATACCGGTCAGGGTGGGTACACGTATTTCAATCGCATGTACTTCGCCCAGCAGGATCGACAGGGCGCGGTGATCGACGAACGGAACAACGGGGGCGGGTCGGCCGCGGACTACATCGTGGACGTGATGGCGCGAGAGTTGACCGGCTACTTCAACTCACGTGCTGGGGATCGAAAGCCCTGGACTCAGCCGATGGCCGGTCTCTTCGGGCCCAAGGTCATGATCATCAACGAGCGTGCCGGGTCGGGCGGAGACCTCATGCCCTACCTGTTCCGCTTCCGGGAGGTCGGGCCGCTCGTAGGTACCACCACATGGGGCGGTCTGGTCGGGACGTGGGACACGCCTCCCCTGATCGACGGCGGACGCTTCGTTGCCCCGAGGGGTGGGTTCTTCGATGTCGATGGCGAGTGGGCCGTCGAAGCCGATGGCGTCGCCCCGGACATCGAGGTGATGAACGCGCCGAGGGAGGTCGCGGCCGGTCGTGATCCTCAGCTCGAGGCGGCCGTGGCCGAGGCGTTGCGCCTGCTCGAGAACGGTACGGTCGAATTCATGCCGGAACCGGCGCCGCCGGTCCGGTATCGTAGACCGGGAGGGCGCTGACACTCGTTCTGCCGGTGTATCGCGAGGGCCTCGCTTGACATCGGTTTAGGTTCACCTAATTATTGAATTTAGGCACACCTAAATCCTGTCCGGTCGTCCCCCGTTTGGAATGAAGTCATCGTCACGAGTCGCATGGCGGGCCAGCGCGCCCTGCGCGCTTTGTGCCCTGCTGTTCGCACTGTCGCCGGGGACTGTGTCTGCGCAAAGCCTCGATCGGGTGCAGGGACAGGTGGTGCGTCAGTCGGGTGAACCGGTGCCGTACGCCAGCATATCGGTCATGGGTAGTCAGCGGGGTGTCGTCGCGGATGGCGACGGACGGTTTCGCCTGGTCGGCATGCCTCCCGGGGAGCATACCCTGATCGCCTCGGCGCAGGGCTTCGGTGCGGTCGAGATACGGGTCGTGGCCGGCGCGGGGGAGACGGTCACGATCGTACTCGAGCCGGATCCCGTCGCGCTCGAAGCACTCACGGTGACCGGGACGATGAAGAGTGCGACCGTGGCGGAATCTCCGGTGAAGGTGAACGTCGTCCCGCGGGCCGTCCTTCAGCGCAATGCCACGAACAACCTGGTCGATGCCATCCAGTTCGTGAACGGCATCTACAACCAGGTCGACTGTGGCGTCTGCTACACGAACAACCTGCGCATCAATGGGATGGAGGGGCCGTACACGGCCGTGCTGATCGATGGCATGCCGCTGATGAGCTCGCTTGCGTCCGTGTACGGACTGAACGGAATCAACCCCACGCTCATCGAGCAGATCGAGATCATCAAGGGACCGTCTTCGACCCTGTACGGGTCCGAGGCGATGGCCGGGGTGATCAACGTGATCACCAAAGATCCTCGATTCGCTCCGCGTGTCGCAGTCGACGCGTGGGGGACATCCGACGCCGAGGGGAATATCGACTTCGCGGCCTCGACCAACCCTGGCGACGTGAGTGGCTTTCTGAGTGGGAACGTCGCCTACAACAGTCGTTTCGTGGACGGAAACGGAGACGGTTTCACCGACTTCCCGCTGAACAGGCGGGGCGTCGTCTTCGGCAAGATGGACGTCTCCCCCGGGGGTGAGCGGCGGGCAAGCGTCACGGCGAAGTACCTCTACGAGGATCGCTTCGGGGGGGTCGAAGGGTGGACGCGTGACCACCGCGGGAGCGATCAGATCTACGGTGAGTCGATCTACACGAATCGTGTGGAGATGCTCGGCTCGTATCTGCCGGGCTGGTCGGACGAGATCCGGCTCGAGGGGTCATACAGCTGGCACGACCAGGACTCGTGGTATGGAGACAGTCCGTACGCGGCGTCTCAGCACATCGTATTCGGGAACGCGCTCTGGGGGCCGATGGTTGGACGCCACGATCTGCTCGTGGGCGCGAGTGTTCGCTACCAGACGTACGACGACAACACCACGGCGACGATCGAAGTCGACCGCCGCCTCATTCCCGGTGTGTTCACCCAGGACGAGGTGCGTTTCGACAACGGGATGACCGTCCTCGGGGGGCTCCGAGCGGACCACCACCAGGAGCACGGCGTGATCGCCTCTCCTCGTGTCGCGTTCAAGTGGGACGCCCTCGAGCACACCTCCTTCCGAATCAATGCGGGGACCGGCTTTCGGGTGGTGAACCTCTTTACGGAAGACCACGCCGCGCTCACCGGTGCACGGGACGTGGTGATCACCTCGCAGCTGGAGCCAGAGCGTTCGCGCTCGATCACACTGAATGTGAATCAGGTGGTCGAGTTCGGGCCCAATCCGATGATGATCGACCTGGACCTCTTTCACACGCGATTTTCGAACAAGATCGTCCCCGATTACGACGTCGATCCGAACCAGATCGTGTACGGCAACCTCGAGGGGCACGCGGTCAGCCGAGGGGTCGGGCTCACGCTGAACCAGAACGTCGACTTCGATCGCTTTCTCTACAGCGTCGGCGTCACGGTGCAGGACGTGTACACGGTCGAGGCCGACCAGCCGGCCGACGAATTCTTCGCGCCGAACCTGCGTGGCGTGCTGAGCGCGACGTACAATGCCCGAAGCCTTCCTCTGCGCTTCGACTACACGGGCAGCATCACCGGTCCCATGCGTCTTCCGGCGTACGACGCTCCCTTCACGCGCGCCGAGCGGTCGCCGACGTATTCGATCCACAACGTGCAGGGCTCGTGGCGGATCGAAGGCGGCGCGGAGCTCTACCTCTCGGTGAAGAACCTTTCCGACCATGTGCAGCCGAGTGCGTTGGTCGATCCTGCGAACCCGTTCGGGGACGACTTCGACACGGCGTACGTGTATGGGCCGTTGCGAGGCCGGCATTTGATGCTCGGCCTGCGCTACGGGGTGGGGCGGTAGAGGAGATGTGGCGCACCGGTCTACCCAGTCTCGTGGCGGGACTGCTCATCGCCACCGCCGTGCCCCTGGGCGCTCAGGGCAAAGTCGACGACAGCCATCGTCTCGAGGTCTATGGAGAGGCCGACTACGACTGGACCATTCGGCGACTCGATGGCGGAGAGCTCGAGCTCGAGTCGTTCCGGGGTCGGGTCCTGTTCATCAATCTGTGGGCCTCGTGGTGTACGCCGTGCATCCGTGAGATGGAGACGATTGAGAGGCTGAAGCATCGGCTTGCCGATACCGATACCGAATTCCTTATCGTGGCCGCGGAGGGCGAGCGCCCGGTTCGCCGACATTTGCGCAGGTACCCGTACGATCTCCCCATCTACCTGGAGATCGATCGCATGCCATCGTCCTTCGGCCTACGAGGATTGCCGACCAGCTGGGTCGTGGATCGCGCAGGGCGCATCGTGCTCGTGCGTCACGGAGAGGCGATCTGGGACACGGATGAGGTCGAACAGTTCGTCCGGTCCCTGGCCGAGCCGGGGTAAACGTGACATGGGGGGGCGCCCTTCCGGGCGCCCCCCCATGTACTCGCGTGCTTCGATGTACGGCACGCGGCAACAGTCTCTACGCTTCCTGTTGCCGTGACCTGGCTGCCCGCGGCGTCCAAATAGGCCCTTCGAAGGTCTGATAGACCAGCACGGCCATCGTGATGGACGTGAAGCCATTCCCGAGCGCGAGGGGGAATCGCCCGATGCCATCGATGATGCCGGGGAACAGCACTCGATCCACGCCCATGGTGCCAACAGTCAGGATCGCCAGAATCGTGACGGCCACGGCTACCACGTGCCGGGGAATCAGCGACGACCTGGCATAGGCGATACTGACCGCCGCTCCGACCCCGATGAAGGCGACGAGGTGCACGAGCGAGTAGAGTGCCATGGCGTCGAGTCGAACGGTGGAGACGTCCGCGGGAGCCATCCCGAACAGAACAACCTGACCCATGAAGGACGGCGTGAAGAGAATGTCTCCTCTCAGCGCGTCGACGATCAGGAAGAAGAGTGCGATCGCCGAGCTGCCGTACGCTCCGGACATCAGCGACGAGAACTGGATATCGCCGGGCTTTGTCGAAACGGCCATGAGAGCCTCGCTGTTGAGTTGGTGTTGATAAAAAATGTAGCAAAACTTGTACAAAGAGCAATCATTCGTATTCTTCAGGCGTGAAACTTTAACAAGAGCTATACACGGATGCGCCGTCTCTCGGGATCGAGAGCGGGCGCTCGCTCGCCCCTGGTGTGAAGAGGTCGACTCCACGTCCTGGGCTTCAGCGATATGGTCGAAGCCGTAGCGATGGATGCGGGGGAGTTCGCGCGGACCACCCCGGTCGCGGCCTGACGTCTTACAGACGACCGCCTAGGGTGCCTGGCCCAGGATCCATCCCTCCACGTATCGAACGTCGGCGTCGTCGGGCGCGCCCTCGGGCCGATGGCCCCGCACGACGTCGAGCATGGAGAAGAGGGCGACGACCGAATCGAACCGATCTTCTCCGTCGGGTCGATCACTGAAGCCATCGTCGATGGATGCCGCGAGCGCCGGATCGAGACCGACCCCTCGCGAGATGCTCCACTGATGCAGCGGAGCGGCGTGCATCGCACGATCAGGCTGAGAGCGCTTGCTCCATCCGTGTCCCGGGGCACCGAGTCCCAACTGCACGCACGCTTCCGCTGGATATACTTCGGCGAGTGTGACCTGGTGGTCGCGCAGAAGCTCGATGAGCGGGCCGTCGAAGGGCCAGACGCCGACGTCGAAAGCCGCCGTTGAAACGGCTGGAGCCAGGACGTCTCGCCACGCCGTGATGGCAGCCTTGCCCACCTGACGCGCGCCCATCGTCCAGAAAACGGGGGCCGCTGCTGCCCGGTGCTCGGTCGCACGGTCGGCACGGCGGAGCAGGGCGTCCATATCGTGAACGTCGAGCGCCTGGACGAGATGCTGCTGGCGCGCTCCTCCGGGGCGCATCGGATAGAAGGGACGATGATGGGAGATCTCTTCCGGTCGCTCGGCGACGTCGTACAGGTTTGCCCACGCTCCGTGCCCGAATCGTGGGAGAGCTCGCAGGAAGGAGTCGATGCCCGCCCCGACCGCGTACGCGGTCGGTAGGCCGATGGGCACATCGATCCCCAGGAGCACACGGATCTCGTTACCCGTCTGCCGAGCCCGGTCCGACAGGCGAGCCAGCAGGGACCCGGACGGGCCGACGGGCTCAGGTGCCGAGACCGTGTACCGTCGATCGTCACGGGACTCGGCCACACACATCCATCGCCGTTCCGGGCGCAGGCTCCAGTCCGCGTGGACGACGAGGGTCGGCAGGATCACACGACCGCCGAGTCCCTCATGTGAGCTGGGATGCGGGGATCCATGACTCTGCGCCACACGGATGGGACGACGGCGAGCCAGAGGCAGCCGTAGTACCCCGTCGGGAGCGTCGGAGCGTCCGGGTAGGGGCGGAGCTCCCAGAACGGGACGCTCGCCTTGAGGTGATGGGCCGGATGCCGAGTCAATTCGAGCAGCGTCCATCGTGACCACCGTTCCTCGGACTGCCACGAATGCATCTCGGTCTGGCGTTCTCCGACGTCCCGGCGAAGACCGTAGTGCCGGATGTAGTTGATGTACTCGAGGAGGAGAACGGCGAAGGCGGCCTGGGTCACGAACGCCGCCGTGCACCATGGGCCGAGCACGGCATACATGGCCACGACGAACGCCACCTGAACCAGGGCGCCCCGCACGACCGGGTTGCGCAGCCCGGAGTGGCCCTTGCTCGTGTGCACACGGAGAGCGTCGGCGAACTGCCCGGGGATCGTCCGAACGACGAACGCCCACAGCGACTCACCTCTGCGGGCGGACGCCGGGTCGGCGCTCGTCGAGACGTGGCGATGATGCGTGTGGTTGTGCTCGGTGGTGAAGTGCAGATAGAGCACCGATAGCAGGTTGAATCGACCGATCCACCACGCGAGAGAGCGTGGACGACGGTGTCCGAGTTCATGCGCGACGATGATTCCCGAAACGCCCGAGCTCACACCGGTACTGAGCGCCGCGCCCCACATCGTCCACGCACTCTGCTCGATGCCCGCCCGATAGAGGAGGGTCCCGAGAGCCGCGAACTGCAGAGCCGCATGCACGTACAGCAGGACTTCGAAGGGTCGACCCGAGGCGCGGGGTGGCCGTGGGCGGGTGGCCCGGCCGAATGCGAGGTCCAGGATGGGGCCGATCGCGAGGATGTAGATGATGCCGCCCAGGACCCAGGGGCCACCGGCCAGATTTCCGGCGATGACCATGGAAACGGGTGCGAGACCGAGGAGGTGCACGCCCCAGGGTTCGGGCTTCAGTTCATGTTCGTGAGGCATGAAAAGGCGTACGCCCCAGTTCGTTCTTTGCTCCCGTCCCGGGGATCATCGTGGAACGGGAGACCCGCCTGCCGCTCCTCGGACGTACCTACACTTCCTCCGACCCGTCGACCTCGACTTCGGCTTCGACGACGACTGGATCCGATGCCACGCTGTCGCCCTCGTCGGGCTCGTCATCGTTCTCGTCGGTACGTTCGACCTCGATGGTGCAGTTCGTCACCATTGCGGCGATCGCGCCGACAGCGGCCCACACGGGTAGCAGGAGTGCTCCCGCGAGGCCGATCGTGACCGGGAACTCGATCAGTACCTTGCCGTCATCGTTCTTGATGACGATGTGCCGCACGTTCCCTTCGTGCAGCAACTCCTTGAGCTTCGTGACGACCTGGTCGCCCTTGACCCTGAACTCCTCGCGCATCGACGCGCCTCCGTAGCCTGATCCCGTACTCGAGTTCGATCGCATGGAGCTCGCGAGTTCGGCCTCACGAGTCCGTGCTTCTGTCATACCAGACGCGTTCGGCGCCCAACCTGTTTCGTTTTTCGATCCGAGCGCGCGGCTGACCGCGTGACGAGCGCAGGCGACCGGATCAGCTGATCGGCCTGTTGACCGGTCCTCTGAGCCACCGACCCGGCTTTTCGCCGGTGATGCCACCGTTACGGATGACGGGGACACCGTTCACCAGCAGATCCGTGATGCCGACACTGTATTGATGCGGGTCGGTGTACGTCGCCAGGTCACGAACCTCGTCGGGGTCGAAGACTGCGACGTCGGCACGCATCCCCTCGGCCAGCACGCCCATGTCGGTTCGGCCGAGCCAGCGGGCCGGCATGGAGGTCATCTTCCTGACGGCCTCCTCGAGCGTGAGGACCTGGAGCTCCCTTACGTACCGCGACAGGACTCGAGCGAAGGCGCCATAGCTTCGGGGGTGCGGATATCCAACGCCGTATCCGACAGCGTCGCCATCCGTTTCAATCATTGCGAGCGGGTGCTGCATGATCCGGATGACGTCCGCCTCGTCCATGGCGTGATAGATCGCGCTGAAGCCACCCCTCAACTGAAGGTCGATGGCGAGATCGATTCCGTTGTCGAGGTTCGCCTCGAGCCCGTGGTCGACGGCGTAGTCCGCGAGGGTGCGACCGTTGTAGCTCGGGTCCGATCCGAGCACACGAAACTGGATACGACTGATGTCGTTCCCGACCCGGTCGTTCCGAAAGATGTGCAGCATATCCTCTTCCAGGCGGGCGCGGATCTCCGGATCGGCCACCCGCTCTGCGAAGGCCTCCGTACCACCTGCCAGCGCCCATTGGGGAAAGAGGATCGAGGAGCCGGTGCTCGACGCGGTGTAGGGGTAGAGGTCGTGCGTCACCGTCAGTCCGGACGCGTTTGCGGAGTCGATCATGGCGAGCGTGCGCTCGCTCCAACCCCACTGCCCGGCGCCGACGGCCTTGTGGTGATTGATCTGGGCGGGAATGTCGGCCTCATCGGCGATCCGGATGACTTCGGCCACCGACTCGATCAATCCGCTGCCCTCATTACGCATGTGGCTCACGTAGATGCCGCCATGCGATGAGGCGACCTTCGCCAGTTCGATGATCTCTTCGGTCTCGGCAAAGTTGGCCGGCACGTAGAGAAGGCCAGTGGAGAGCCCGAGTGCTCCTTCTCGCATCGACTGGTCCACGAGCGCGCGCATCTCGTCGAGCTCGGTGTCGGTCGGGGCACGATCGTCCATCCCCATGACCTGCTTCCTCGTCCAGGAGTGGCCGGCGAAGAACCCGACGTTCGGAGCCGTCTCCAGCGATGAGGCGAATGCCTCGAGGGGCCACGGCTGATCGCCCGAATGGAGGGAGGCGACAAGTGTCGTAATGCCCTGACGGAGGAAGTTCTCCGCCAGCGGATACTCCGCGATGGACTGCTGGACGTGCGCGTGATTGTCGATGAATCCGGGAGTTACGACCTGGCCGTCCGCATCGATGACTGTGCGGCCCTCCGCTGGGTCGATGCCGTCCCGCGAGATCAGTGTGATCCGACCATCCGTGACCGCGATATCGGCTCGAAAGCGATCGGCGCCGGTACCGTCGACCACGGTGCCTCCGACGATCACCACGTCGTATGCCTGGCCTCGGGCGGATTGTGGCAGGCAGGCAATGATCAGGGTCAGCAGGCCGAGAACGAGGCTTCGCGGTTGCACGTCACACTCCTCGCAGTACGGGGTAACGACAGAGAACTCCAAACTTCAGCCGATGCCCGAGCTACGCTACCGCCTCCCTCTCTTTCCGCTGCCTGTGGTCCTTGTTCCGGGCGCGGTCATGCCGTTGCACATCTTCGAGCAGCGGTATCGCGACATGGTCTCGGACGTGCTGGAGCGGAACCGCACCTTCGGGCTGATCTACCACGACTGGGACGACCACGGGCCATTTCTGGCGGAGCACGGGCAGGTCGGCTGCGTCGCGCACATCCGGGAGCACGAGCGGCTGGAAGACGGCCGTTACATGCTGATCGTGGAGGGTCTCGAGCGATTCGTCATCGATGAGGGTCTGGAACAGCGGGCCCTGTATTTCGAGGCGATCGTCACGTCGTACTCGGACACTTCGGCCATGCATGGCGAGGAGATGGAGTTTCGGCGAACGGAATCGATCCGACTCTTCGAGCAGCTCGTCGCTCTCCTTCCCGAGCGTCCCGATCACCTGCCGGAGCTCGACGCGGGGGCCGAGGTTTCCTACGCACTCGCGCAGACGATTCAGATGGATCTGCCGTGGCATCAGCGCCTCCTCGAGATCCGGGACGAGGGGTCTCGTCTCGAGCGCATCGATCAGGTGCTGCGGGCCGTGATCCGACACGGGGGCGCCTGAAGGTCCGACGTCGGGGTGGCGAAGCGCCGTCCAGCGGCTATGATCCCGCGCTCTCGGCAGACACCATCATGTTGCCGGCGAACCAATCCATCATCACCCCATCATTCGGAGGCACACGTGGCGACTCCCCATGAGAGCGCGCAGTCCCTGATGCAGCTGTACGATCTTCGCCGTGAGGCCAAGATGCGGGAGGCCCGCCACTGGTATATCCGCTCCTTCAACCCCGCATCGCTGGACGATATCGCGGCCGCGATGCAGACGGAGGAGTACACCTATGTCCGGATGGTCGTCGGGTATTGGGACATGGCGGCTTCCTTTGTCGTTCATGGCGCCATCGATGCCGAGATGTTTCACGACGTGAGCGGGGAGATGCTCGCCGTCTACTGCAAAGTCGAGCACATGATCGATGAGCTCCGGGAGCGCTTCGGGCAGCCGACGCTCTTCAAGAACGTGGAGGCTGTGGCGCAGGACTGGCCGGGCGCCAGCGAGCGCATGGCAGCGATGCGTGAGTACTTCGCCAACATGGCGCAGAGCTAGGCCGGGAACGCGAGATGTCCAAGCAGAAGGTGGTTCTGGCGTACAGTGGAGGACTCGACACCGCGTGCATCCTGAAGGATCTGCAGCAGAGGGGGTACGAGGTCATCGCCTATGTCGCGGACGTAGGGCAGCAGGAGGATTTCGACGATGTCGCTGAGCGTGCAAAAGCGACGGGTGCGTCGAAGGTCTTCGTCGAGGATCTGAAGAAGGATTTCGTCTCGGAGTTCATCTTCCCGGCTATCGCCGGAAATGCCGTGTACGAGAACCGCTACCTGCTGGGCACGTCACTCGCCCGGCCCGTGATCGCGCGACGTCAGGTCGAGATCGCGCGGGCAGAGGGGGCCACCGCCGTCTCTCACGGTGCGACGGGGAAGGGAAACGATCAGGTCCGGTTCGAGTTGGCCTTCGCTGCGCTCGCACCGGACCTGGATATCATCGCACCGTGGAAGGACCCGGACTTCCTCGCGCGCTTTCAGGGGCGGAGCGATCTGCTGAAGTACGCGAAGCTCCACTCGATCCCCGTGGAGGCGACCGTCGACAAGCCGTACTCGAGCGACGAGAACCTCATGCACCGCTCGTACGAGGCGGGGATGCTGGAGGATCCGGAGGCCATCCCGCCCGAGGACATGTTCAAGCTCACACGGTCCATCGAGGATGCGCCGGATGCACCGACCGATCTGACCATTCACTACAGAGATGCGTTGCCGGTCCGGGTCGTGTGTGCGTCGGAGGGTGTGGATCTGAGCGAGCCCGTCGCGCTCTTCGACTACCTCAACGACAAGGGTGGCGAACACGGAATCGGTCGCATCGACATGGTCGAGAACCGTTTCGTAGGCATCAAGTCGCGTGGCGTATACGAGACGCCCGGGGGGACGATCCTGCACCACGCGATCCGGGACCTCGAGGGCATTGCCATGGACCGTGAGGTGCTGCGGCTGCGAGACATGCTCTCGCCGAGGTTCGCGGAGATCATCTACAACGGCTTTTGGTTCTCGCCCGAAATGGACTTCATCCAGGCGGCGTTCCGTCAGTCGGAGAAACTCATCGACGGCGAGGTCCACCTGCGGCTGCTGAAGGGCAACGTGATCTGCCGGGGCCGCAGCTCGACCAGCTCCCTGTACGACCAGGAGCTGTCGTCGATGGACGTGGCGGGTGGCTACGACCAGGAGGACGCGCGCGGCTTCATACGTCTCAACGCGCTCCGTCTGAGGGCGCACAAGGTGATCCTGGAGCAGACCGGGGAGGAGTAGGGGGTACGACTCTAGCCGGTCCGGTCGCGTGAAGGCTCCCGGCGTGCGAATGCCGTCTGAGTGACCAACGCGGCAAGGATGACCGCTATCGTGATCAGCGCGGCCATCGTGCCGTAACCGACCACGTCCGCGTGCCGGGCCATCTCCTCCTGTCGTTCCTCGAGACACGCCTTCATCCACGCCTCGAGGGAGTCCCCCCGCTCTGAGATCTCGACCGGCGTCGACTCTGCGCGCTCACGTGCGACGTCCATGCAGTCCGGCTGCCGAAACACGATCCGGCGGTCGAGTGACTCCATGTACAGTGGAAGGGCGAAGTACGCTCCAGCGGCGAGGCCGATGAGGAGGAGCCAGAGCAGGAGCAGTCTGCCCGGGGAGATTCCACGCCCCGGCGTCGGTCGAGTCACAGAGTCTGCAGCACCTCGATGCCCGCCGACTTGGTCATCCTGCGCTCACCCATCCTCAGCGACTCCCGACACGGTCCGCATCCGCGTTCGGCGGCTCAAGCCGCCACCACCACTGCGTCGGAAGTTCTCGCTGTCGGGGCCAGACCTCGTCGAGCGTCGCGGCTTCGTAGAGTCGACCATTCTTCATGACATAGTCGATGTCGACCGTGTTCTCGAGGTCATCGAGCGGGTTCGAACCAAGGACCTGCAGGTCCGCGAGCTTGCCCGGCTCGAGCGAACCGAGGTCGCCACCCAACCCGATCGCCTCCGCGCTCATGATCGTGGCCATTTCGAGTGCGGTGTGATTGTCCATCCCGCCGGATGCCATCATCCACAGCTCCCAGTGGGTGCCCAGGCCCTGGACCTCACCGTGCGAGCCGAGCCCCGCCTGCCCGCCCGCATCCATCCACTTCACGAGCTGTTCTGCGTGGAGGACGTGCGGGTATTGATCGGTCCGGTACCACTGCGTGCTCTTCCACTTGTCCATCTCGTCGTGCGGGGTAAAGCGCTGCAGGCGGTCGATCCCGTCCATGTCCGTGTTTGTCAGGTAATACTGACGTCCGGAGGGCCCTCCGTACGCGACGATCAGCGTCGGCGTATACACCATGCCGCTCTCTGCGCCGAGCCGGACCACGTCTTCGTAGAAGGGGCTGATCGGCAGCGAGTGCTCGAGCCCCGCATACCCGTCCTGAGCCAGCGTCAGGTTCATCGTGAAGTTCGAGCCGCCCTCGGTCGTGGGGGTGAGGCCGAGCTCACGGGCTGCCATGATGACCCACTGCCGGATCTTTCGGTCTCCAGCCAGATACTGCTTGATCGTCTGCGTGTTGTAGTGGTCCGCGTAGCGGCGGAGGACGTCCCGGGCTTCGTCCAGACTCGAAATCTGATCCGCGCCGAAAATACCTGGTCCCGTTGAGAAGAGGCGGGGCCCGATCAGGTCACCGGTCTCCATGAGGTCGGCGTACGTGACGATGTCTTCGCTGGACGTCTGCGGGTCGCGCTGCGTGGTCACCCCGTAGGCGAGCTGTGCGAGGAGCTGCGACACCTGACCCCGGTGCACACCCCAGGCGAACCAGGTATGCGCGTGGATGTCGACCAGGCCGGGGTAAATCGTCCGTCCGGACATGTCTCGCACGTCGGCGCCCGCGGGGATGTCGACCGAGCCGGAAGCTCCGACCGCGGCGATTCGATTGTCGCGGATGACGATGTCGCCCCGTTCGATGACCTCGTCGCCGTTCATTGTGATCAGCCGGGCCCCGGTCAGGGCGATCACGCCCTCGGGCCTGTCCTTCTGAGCGATGATCTCGACCTCGAAGCGAGCAGCCTCGTACGCGGGCGCCCCCTCGTCGTCGTCCGCCTGCTCCTCCTGCTCATCAGCGTCCTCTGCTTCGTCCTCTGCTTCGTCTTCGGTCGAGGCTTCCGCGCGGGCTGTCGCGACCGAGTCCGCGATCAGCGCGTCGGCCGTCTCGACGTCATACTCGAAATAGCTCCGGCCGATCGAGTAATGGGCTACGGAGGCATCGTGGCTCCATCCCACGAAGTCACCACCCACCTTCGTCAGCCGGCGTGTCGGGACGACGGAGGAGCTGGAGACGGAGACGGTGGGGACTTCGCCCCCCACGGGAGGAACGGTGATGAGGTAGACGTTCCTGTTGGCCCGCACGATGGCCCGGGAGCCGTCGGGCGAGAGCACGACCTCGTCAGGCGTCGGCGCACTGCCCGGACCCGGGCGCGCCGGTGCCGTCACCTTCACCTCGACACGGATGTCCGTGCCGTCCATGCGCATGGAAAGCAGCCCTTCGCGGCCGGCCCACACGTACATCCGCTCGGGGTCGGGTCCCACGTGTGGCGCGTTACGTCCCTGCTGGGTCTGGCCGCTGCCGACCCAGGTGATCCGCTCCGAGTCGCCGCCGTCCGCGGGGATCCACACGTACTCGAGCTCGGCCGTGGGACTGTGGCTCCCGAAGTCCTCGAGGGTTCGCATGCGGTGCATCCTCGAGCCGCGAACGGCCATGAGACGTGAGCCGTCCGACGTGTACGCGATCTTGTCGTAGAACGCCGATCGGGTGGTCAGTCGCTCCGGGTCGCCCCCATCCGCACGAACACGCCAGATGTCACCACCGACCGAGTCGTTCCATGTGACGTAGGCGATCCAGCGTCCGTCCGGAGACCAGACGGGAGCATGCTCCACGTCCGTCGACCCGGTCAGGCGTTCAGCGTCCCGCAGCACGGGGAAGCCTTCGGTCTGCGTTCCGGACGGCTCTGTGAGATCGGAGATCCACAGGCGGTCGAGGGCGGAAAAGACGACGCGCTCGCCGTCGGGGGACGGGCGGGCTCCCCTGATCTGCGCCACCCGCAGTGACTCGTCGTCGATCGGGTAGTCGAACAGGGCGAGCGGTCCCAGCTCCTGCTGGATGTGAGCCGTGAACGGGATTTCGGTTGCCTCACCCGAGGGCACGTTCACCCGCATGATCTTGCCGCCGTAGCTGGTGATCAGCGACCGGGAGTCGGCGGTCCACGCGCCGCCCGGGTACACGTCACGGTCGCGCGTGCGTCCCCCCTGTGAGTCGTCTCGCTGGACGTCCATCACAAGCCACTGCTCCTCCCCGGTCTCGAGGTCGCGCAGCTTGAGCGCAGTGCTGGCATCGTACCGCGTGGCGTAGACGAGCCACCGTCCGTCCGGGCTGGGCATCGGGCGGAACGCACCTTCGTGCTCGTGCGTCCGCACGAACACCCGACCCGTCTCGCGATCGAGCATCCCGATCTGGTAGCTCCCGAGCTGCCGGGACGATGACCGCGGTCCGTGCTCGGGCCCAAAGCCCGGATCTCCCGGCTCCGGCATGAGACGATCGTAGTCATCCGGATTCCATGCGAGGGCCTCGTCGGCAGGGGCGCTCTCCCCGCCCCACATCGCCGCTGGGTCGAGTCCGAGCCCTGAGGTCCCCCCGACGAAGCCGTCCGCACTGAGCCCGCCGCCGAGGTTGCCGCTCAGGTTCAGCCATACGTAGCGAGCATCCGGTCCGAAGGCCGCTCCGAAGTGGGACGCGGGTGCGGGTGCCCCCTCTGCTCGATGCCCCGTGACCTGGACGCCCGATCCACCGTCGGTGTGGTAGAGCCACTGTTGGGTGCCTTTGGTCGCCATCACGTAGGAACCATCCGGTGTCCACACGGGCGACATGTAGTTCTGACGTTCGCCATCCGTGAGCTGATGCGCGTCTGATCCATCGGCGTTCGCGATCCAGAGATTCTCCGATCCGTCCCGGTCGCTGACAAAGACGATCCTGCTTCCGTCGGGTGAATAGCGCGGCTGCATATCGTAGCCCTGCCCGCTCGTGATGCGGGTCGCATCTCCACCCGAGGTCGGGATCGTGTAGAGGTCGCCCAGCAGTTCGAAGATGATCGTGCCCTGGTCCGGCGACAGGTCGACCGAGATCCACGTCCCTTCACTGGTGGTGAAGTCCAGAGTGCGCGTCGCGATCAGGGGCAGGCCGTTGTCCCGGCGGGCTTCCCTCGCGGAGCTGTCGTTTTCCTCAACCGTCTGCGCGGCGAGTGCGAGAGGAATCAGAAGCAGGGCCGCGGACAGGGCGGCCACGAACGGCGGGCGGCGAGACGTCATCATCACTCGGAGGCTCGTGTTGGGTCCATGTGGGGCCGACAGATTGGGGCGCACCGGCTGCAGTGGCCAGCGGATCGCACCGTGGGGGCCGGGATGCGCTCACATTCCTCGGGGGAGTTCTCCTGACACCGCGCATGGTTCGAGTGACCGAGGTTCAAGGCGCTGACCCACCCGAAATCTAGGAGTCCAGATGAAGACGAACATGGGAACGGTAGACCGAAGCGTCCGCGCCGTGATCGCGCTGGTCATCGGTGGTCTGTACTTCACCGGCATGGTGACCGGTACGGGCGCCATCGTGCTCGCCGTCGTGGCGGTCATATTCACGCTTACGAGCGCGGCCGGCTCGTGCCCGGCCTACATGCCGCTGGGGCTCGATACGAGGAAGGGAGACGGGGCCGGCTGACGCCCCTCTCAGGCTCGCCTCCAGGGTACCGCAAAACCGGTACCCGGTCGGTCAGCTTCCTCCGAACAACCCTCCGAAGAAGTCGCCTTCGTTCCAGCTGGGACGGTTCTGTTCCTGAGCGATGATGTAGCCGGTCAGAAAGTTCACGCGCGCGTGGTCCGCTCCGGCACCGAAGTCGAAGTCCTGGGACATATCGTCGAATGGCGTGTGGTAGCGGTCCTGGCGAAACGCAGTGTTCATCGCTCCCCCGTCGCGGTCGTCGCCGGTCTCGAAGCCGCTCTTGATGAAGAGCGCGGGGATGCCCTGTCGGATGAAGCTGAAGTGGTCGCTCCGGATGAAGAGTACCTGTTCCGGGATCGGGTCCGGGCCGATGGCCAGCCCCATGTGCTGAGCCGCCTGCGCCACCGACGCGCCCATGCTCGAGTGCTCGGCCCCGTATGGCACGATGTCGAGCAGTGGATGGAAGAGGAACGGCATGTCCAACGAGAAGTTCGCGACGAGGTTCGACTGTGACACCGTCGGGTTCTGGACGAAGTAGTCTGAACCCAGCAGCCCCCACTCTTCGGCTGTCACGATCATGAACAGAACCGAACGGCGGGGAGGCTCCGTGAGGCTCGCGAAGGCGCGTGCGATCTCGAGGACGATCGCTGTTCCCGACGCGTTGTCATGCGCGCCGTTATAGATGTCGTCTCCGTTCACCTCGACACCGACACCGAAGTGGTCGACGTGAGCCACGTACGTGACGTATTCGTCCTTCAGGTCAGGGTCGCTGCCCTCGATCTTCGCGAGGACGTTCCAGCTGTCGACGTCCCGGTGCGATGTCGTGGTCGTGATGGAGACCCTGGTCGCGAGGAGGACGGACTGAGGTGTGCCGGCCTGCGCCGCCGCGATCGCATCCTCGAGAGGGACGTAGGCGCCCTGGAAGAGAGACTCGACCGCAGAATGATTGAGTGACGCACTTCCGAGGACCTGGGTGTTCCCGCGGTTGGGTGCGCCCTCCGCGTCGAGCCAGGCGAAGCTGCCACGCTTCGAGCGAGCTGCGTTCACGTCCCAGCGGAGGCGTGGATCGTCCGGAGCCCAGAACGTCATGGTTCCGATCGCGCCGCGCGCGATGGCCTCGGTCGTCTTCGTCGCACCGGAGGAGTAGTACGCTCGCTCGTTGCTCGGGAACGCGGCGGGTGCGCCGTTGAGGAACATGACGACCTTCCCGTCGACATCCGCGTCGGCGTAGTCGTCGTAGCCCAGGTCGGGGGCACTGACACCAAAACCGACGAAGACTACTTCCGCGAGGTCGATCTCGACCCGCTCACGGAGAGGGTCCGCACCCAGGTAGAAATCGACGTCGTACGTCATCGTCTCCGTGCCGATCGGGGTCCAGACCGACAGGCTGCTCTCGTCCTCGACCACCGTGCTCTGCCGGAGGGGGACGTCCTGGCGCCAGCTCCCTCCGACGCCGGCCGGCTGTAGTCCGAGGGCTCTCAGCTGCTCTTCCGCGTACACGGCACCACCACCGTATCCGTCGGTCCCCGGGGCACGCCCCGCGAGGGAGTCGTGCGCGAGCACGCTCATGTGATGCTCGATCATGGCCGGCTCGACCGAAGCCAGAGCGGCGTCGACACCCGGCGTGTCGAGAGGAACCGGGCCCGGGTCCGAATTCGAGCATGCGGATGCCGCGAGAACGAGAACGACCGGTAGCGAAAGCGAGCGAGCCGAGTGATGCATGAGCCGAGTCATTCGAGGGAGAACGTCGTCGAGCTCAAGAGCATGAGGGGCCTCACGGCCCATGGCAATTGCCGCAGGGCCCCCGGTCTCTTCACAATGCCCCGGATGAACACGCACGATCTGCAGTCCACCGGGGCACCTCGATCGCCGACCGATGCCGTGTGGCGGCTCGGTCTCCTGCTCGCTGGTTGCCTTGCACTGGCTGGTTTGCAACCGCTGGCGGGCAGCGCTCAAACCGTCGTCCGGGTCGCTGCCTACAACATCAAGCATGGCCGAGGGATGGACGACCGGGTCGACCTCTCGCGCATCGCGGCCGTACTGCGCTCCCTCGACGCCGACGTGATCACGCTTCAGGAGGTCGACGACCGCACGGAGCGCACGGGCGGCGTGGATCAGGTCGAGGTGCTCGCCGATCTCCTGGGCTATGAAGGGGTGCATGGCCCCCACCGGCCGTACCAGGGCGGCTTCTACGGCAACGCGGTGCTCACACGTCTACCGATCCAGCGGCAGCGTACGCACTCGATTCCGCCCGCGTCCGGAAGCGCTCTCACCGTGCACGAGGTCGAGGTCTTGCTGTCGGATGAGCGGCTTCCGAGTCTCTCCGTCGTCTCGGTCCACCTGGCGGGATCGGATCACGAGCGCATGGCTCAGGCGGATTCCGTGACAAGCTACTTTGCAGGTCGGACCACGCCCGTCGTTCTCGCGGGGGACTTCAACGGCCGACCGGGGAGTCCGGTGCTCACCCGCCTGGCTCGTGACTGGACGATCGTCGTGAAGGACGGGCCACCCTTCACGTATCCTTCGGATGCACCGGACAGGGAGATCGACTTCGTCATGCTCCGCAGCACCGATCCGATCGAGATCGTCAGTCACCGAGTCGTCGACGAGGCTGTCGCGTCCGACCACCGTCCACTCATCGCAGAGATACGGGTTCGATGAAGCTTCTTCTATGCAGTGACCTGCACACCGACCATTCGGCGACTCAGAGCCTGGTCGACCGATCCGAGGACGCGGACGTGTTGATCTGTGCTGGAGATCTCGCCGTTATGCGAGACGGTCTTCAACCGGTCGTGGATATTCTGTCGGCTGCGGCGTGCCCTGTGGTCATGGTGCCCGGGAACGGGGAGTCGGATCGTGAGCTTGCCGCGGCGAGCGACCAGTGGCCCCACCTTCACGTGCTTCACGGCTCGGGTTGTGAGATTGAGGGGCGCGCATTCTGGGGTGTCGGGGCGGCTGTGCCGGTCACGCCGTTCGGCTCCTGGAGTTTCGATCTCTCCGAGGACGAGGCACGGAAACTGCTTGCCGGCTGCCCCGCCGATGCGGTCCTGGTGACGCATTCACCACCGCTCGGCCACGTTGACGAGCCGGGTCCCGGCGTGCACCTGGGGAGCCAGGCGATTCTCGAAACGATCGAGGCGATGTCACCCGCCCTCGTCGTGTGCGGTCACATCCACGCTTCCTGGGAACGAGAGTCGAGGGTCGGTGTCACCCGGATCGTCAATGCTGGGCCGCGAGGGGTCTGGGTCGAGCTGTGATGCCCGACCTGGCCCGGCGGCCTATCATGTCGCGACCCACTCTTCCGGAGCCCATTCCATGAAGCGTCTGTCTTCCAGCGCGACGGTCCTCGCGCTGCTCGGTTCACTCCACGCGTGCTCTTCGGCTGCCCCGATGTCATCGCCCGTGCCCGCTGCCGCGGCGCTCAGCGCCCCGGAGGCGTCCGCCGCGGAGGGTACGACCGCGGGCGTCATGGGCGAACGCGCGGTGATGCCGCTGAGTGTGCCCGGAAACGCGCCAAGAGTGTCCGATGCGGAATGGACAGGGCACGGCCGTGACCTGGGTGAGCAGCGGTATAGCCCGTTGGGCCAGATCACATCGGACAACGTGGACCGGCTCGGTGTGGTGTGGACCTACGATATCCCCCGTCGTGGTGCGCGTCTCGAGTCGACACCGCTCGTGGTCGATGGCGTGATGTACGCGACGGGCCCGATGAGTACCGTCTTTGCACTCGACGCTCTTTCGGGGGAGGAACTCTGGTACTGGGATCCCGGGATCCCGGACGAGGAAGAAGGGGGTCCTTCGGCCTGCTGCGGAGATGTGAACCGCGGGGTCGGTGTGCACGGAGACAAGATCTTCGTCGGTCTGCTCGATGGACGCCTCGTCGCCCTCGATCGGCACAACGGCCATGTCGTCTGGACGGTGCAGACGACGCCTGCCGGTGAGGACTACAGCATTACGGGTGCGCCTCGCGTATTCCGGGACAAGGTCGTCATCGGGAACGGCGGTGCGGAATACGGTGTGCGTGGCTACGTGACGGCCTACGACGTCGAGGACGGTGAGCAGCTGTGGCGCACGTATACGGTGCCCGGGAATCCTGCGGACGGCTTCGAGAGTGAGGCGATGGAGCGGGCCGCCGAAACGTGGAACGGTGAGTGGTGGACGATCGGAGGAGGCGGCACGGTCTGGGACGCGATGGTCTACGACGGGGCGCTCAACCTGCTCTATATCGGAACGGGTAACGGCTCACCGTGGAGTCGCGAGTACCGTAGCCCCGGTGGCGGGGACAACCTCTACCTCTCCTCCATCGTCGCGCTCGATGGCGACACAGGCGAGTACAGGTGGCACTATCAGACCACACCCGGTGACGACTGGGATTACACCGCGACGCAGCCCCTCATGCTCCTCGATATCGAGATCGACGGCCGCATGCGCCAGGTCATCGTTCAGGCCCCGAAGAACGGCTTCTTCTACGTGATCGATCGTGTCACCGGTGAATTCATCTCTGCCGAGCCGTTTGCGGACGACGTGACATGGGCGACCGGGATCGATCCCGAAACGGGTCGGCCGATCGAGGCGCCCGAGGCCCGGTACGGTCAGACGGGGCAGGGGGTCTATCTCGCCCCCGGACCGACCGGCGCCCACAACTGGCCGCCGATGGCGTTCAATCAGGAGACGGGGCTCGTCTATCTACCGGCGAAGAACAACAATTTCTTCTACGCGATGACCGAGAGCCTCGAGTACACGAAGGGTGTCTGGAATACGGGGACAGTCTTCCGCGGAGGAGAGCGGCCCGCCCGTCCCGAGATCCAGGGCCCGACCACCTTCTTCCTGGCGTGGGATCCGGCGCAGAATCGCGAGGTGTGGCGGGTGGAGTCTCAGGGAGAAAACGGGGGAACCCTCTCGACGGCGGGCAATCTCGTGTTCTGGGGTAGCGGGGACAGGATGATCGCCTTCGATGCACGCTCTGGAGAGGAGGTGTGGTCCGCTGAAGTCGGCCGGGGTACGTCGTCACCGATGACGTATGCCATCGATGGTCGCCAATACATCACGATCCTCGGTGGACGCGCGACTCGACGCACCCGTCCCGATGCCGACTCACCGACGGTATGGACGTTCTCGCTAGACGTGCCGGGTAACTGAGGCGACCCAAGGCATCGGGGGGCTGGGGTGCCTGATGGTTGCTCCGTACAACGGAGCGCCGCGGTGTATCGTCTGAAACACCGTGACGGGGCTTCACGTAGAACCCGGTGACGACACGAGGCAGGAGGACCGGACATGTTGATGATGCGATTTGCGGGCGGCGTTACGATTGCCGGCATTCTGGGCTTCATCATCGTGGAAGCGCTCAAGATCCTGATGGTACCGATCACGGCGTGGGTGATGGGCCTGTTGACCATGGCACTCAAGATCCTCCTGATCTCCC